>PDWI01003129.1_pt1 | contig 23789 bp, 21 predicted proteins | sample 1430891 | NCBI WGS metagenome assembly PDWI01 (sample SAMN01162508, study PRJNA174530) | Oral metagenome, whole genome shotgun sequencing project. | biome: Marine environment; feature: Marine mammal; material: Swab sample of the gingival sulcus; isolation source: swab sample of gingival sulcus... | reverse complement strand
CTCCATTATCTCAACGCTGGTCTTGGGATCAAGAGAAGAGGTCGGCTCATCGGCAAGAAGGATATGCGGCTCCTGCATCAACGCCCTTGCAATACCAACACGCTGACGCTGGCCTCCAGAGAGGCTATCGGCTCGTTGTCTGGCAAAATCAATAAGCCCGGTCGACTCAAGAAGGGCAAAGGCACGATCAATATCAGTCTGGGGATATTTTCTCAGCCAAGCTCGCCACGGTTTTACATACCCAAGGCGACCACTCAATACATTTTCCATCACCGACAGACGTTCAACCAGATTGAATTCCTGAAATACCATGCCAATTTTACGCCTGGCTTTTCTTAGTTCCTTTCCCGAGAGGTTAGTGATATTCTCACCACTGACGAAGACCTCACCGGAAGTCGGCGGAATAAGTTTATTGACACACCGGATCAAGGTACTTTTCCCGGTGCCTGAAGGCCCAATAATAGCAACACTGGTATTTCCTTTTACTGTAAAACTAATATCCCGCAATACGGGAGTACCAGCGACATATTCCTTGCGTAGATTTTTTACCTGAAGGCTGCGCTCCTCTGCGCAAGAATCGCGCCCACTCTCTTTTTCAGTCATAATATTGATTTTGCAAGATGAGGAGAAAAAGCCCCGCACCCCTTTTACAAGGTGCAGGGCTTGAAACATCAAAGGCTATTTCTTGGCTGCCTTTTTCTTCGCTTTTTTAGCAGCTTCTTTCTCTGCCATTTTTTTCAGACCTGCCTGATTATAGGAGGTTCCGGTAGATGCAGCAATATCACGAATAACCTTCCAGTCCTTCTCATAGGTTACAGGATAAAAACGGTCTGCCTTGCCAAAGGTTTCCTGCATGGCAGGGGTAAAACGATAGGAGTAGAATGCTTCTTTAATCTTCTTCACCAGATCGGGGTGCAGATTGCTCGCATACCCAAAAGAAGATGTCGGGAATTTGGGGCTGGTGAAAACAATCTTGAAATCGTCTTTATTAATTCTCCCCGCATCAGCCATACGGTAGAACACATCGGAAGCTACCGGAGCAGCATCATAGTCGCCATGGGCAACACCAAGGATAGACTGATCATGCTTTCCTGAATAAACAACCGTATAATCCTTATCCGGCACAATTCCATGTTGAGGGAAAATTGCCCGTGGAGCGAGGTTTCCAGAGTTGGAAGAGGCGGAAGTATGCGCAACCTTTTTACCTTTCAGATCGGCAAGGCTGTTAATATCGCTATCTTTTTTGGTAACAACAATCAGGTTATACCCTTGAAAGGTATCGGGATAGCCTTTAACCGCAATAGGAACATAACCAGCGAGATTTACTGCAAAACCGGTTGGACCTGTTGAGAAACCGGCAATATGCAGTCTGCCGGAACGCATGGCTTCAACCTCGGCAGCATTTGATTGCACGGTGTAATAAATAACCCTTTTTCCTGTAGCTTTCTCAAGGTATTTTTGAAAGTCAGCAAAAGCGTCTTTATATACTGCCGGGTCTTCCACCGGAGTATAGGTAAAGACCAGAGTATTAGGATCTTTCCACTCTTTTGGATCTTTAGGTGCATCTGCTACCAAATCCTTGTTTTCATCGCAAAACATCTCATCAAGAGTGCCACGATTTTTACATTGATCCGCTGCATACGCAGTAGTTACAGCAAAAGAACATGCTGCCAAAAACGCCAAAAATTTTTTCATCATTTCCTAACCTCTCCTAAATGTTATGGTCAAAAAATTGCGGTATGAAAATCTCCTTTTCACCCCACACCCCTCTCGAGAAAGCTCTCAGAGAATGCCAATATCTAGCCGAATTTTACCTTATGGGTCAAGTCCAATTTGCATTGGAGTCTACTTCACACTACCCATTTTTCAATAAGCTGATCAATCTTATCTGGAATAAAACCTGTCATAACAGCAAGATCCAGAATAGTGAACCGAGAACGCATTTGATTGGCATTCACCACAGTATCAAAAAAAGTCTGGAAATCAAGCGCAATGCCATCGCGCCGTATCCCGGATACGGTATGCGTTCCACCAGACTTTTCCAGACAATTTTTCAGCCGGGCGGGATCGACCAGCATAGGTTTGATAGTCTCGCACAAGGTCTTCCAGCTATCCCGCTTTGCAAGCAGGTCTTTCGCCCTTGCCATTTTAGGCAGTTTTTTCTCATATTCTCCAGCAACAGTTGCCGAAAGCGACCCCCAGAAATTGGTATTCACCTGTTGAGGAATATCAACAAATTCAGGAATATCAATAGCCATTATCTCTTTATAGAGAGCCGCCATCAGGATAGAAGCGACCCCAACCTGACGCCCATGATAATCATGGGTCTTCCCATCTCTTATCGCTGTCATATCAAGAGTATGAGAAATAAGATGCTCACCACCGGAGGCAGGAGAGGATGTTCCGGTTATGGTCATGGCTATACTCGAATAAAAAAGCGCCTCAAACAGCGCTTTAAAAGCACTCTCCTCTTTATTGCGTATCCCTTCTGGATTGTTAAGATAAATTGGTTCCAGATTTTTTAGAAGATCAACAGAAAACTGGCAGTAATAATCTCCAAACAGAAACTGGTTAAGTTTCCAATCGGCCGAACTCACCGACTTGGCAAGGACATCACCAAGCCCGGAGGTGGTCAACTCATCGGGAGCATGATAAAGCACTTCTGGTTCAACAAAAGCAGCCTTACAGGCATCGGCATGAAAAAGAACCTTAAGCCCATCAATAGATGCAGCAACATTGGCTGAAGCATACCCATTCATCGAGGCAGCGGTTGGAATGGTGATATATGGCTTCTTCTTCAAAAAAGAGACCCACTTGACTAGATCATTAACAACCCCACTCCCCACAGCGATATAGAGGTCGGCATCTGGCATTGTTGCCAACATCGTATCCCGGGTTGTATCGTCTGTTGCCGGAGATTCGCCATCTCTATCGGTAATAATATAGGTTTCCAGCTCAATCCCTTGTTGCTGCAACAACATTTTCACCCGTTTACCTGCAGCATCAAAGGTTCTCCTATCTGCAACAAGAAGATACCTTTGTCCATCAGCAATACTGCGGACAATTTCATCTATTCTCTCATAGGCACGGCTGTCATAGATAAAATTTTCTGTTGGTACGATATGCTGCTTTCCACAGTCACAAGAAAACGATGCCCCAAGAAGAGCATTAAAATCCATTTCTTCACCTTTATCACAGAAAAATTAATCAAATAAACTTGATTTGCATATAACAAAAAAAGGGGAGTGAGATCAACGTCCCACCCCCCTCTGATAATAAACCATCTATATACAGCTAAAGGAACTAGTGTCCTGTCAAATATCTCCTGTCGGTAATAGCGTGTTCTTTTGGCTTCCTGGCTTCGTTACACATTCGGTTGCTGCTATACTCCCCCCTCACGTGGCCTTGCAGGAAACCAAAATTTCTACACTCTTTTCCGACATTTAAGACCTGACATGACACTAGCCGATAAACGGATTTGCATAGAGCAAGATCAAAGAAACAACCAAACCATAAATAGCAACAGACTCGGCAAGAGCCATCCCCAAAATCATAAAAACCATCAACTTGGGTTGAACTTCAGGATTGCGAGCAAGCCCCTGACATGCAGCATTACCAATATTACCAATACCAATACCTGCACCCATACCGGCAAGTCCGATAGAAAGTGCTGCACCAATGCAAATCAACGCTACGTGAATAAGATCCATGAGAACATCTCCTTTTGTTAAGTTATTATATTGGCCTTCTTCTTATAAAAACGCCACAACCCGGCCTGCCCGGATTGTGGCATAATCAATTAGTGAGCATGCTCTGCTGCCTGACTGAAATAGACGACCGTCAGCAGCACAAAAACCATTGCCTGTACCAGAGAAACAAGCACTCCAAGAATCATGATGGGCAGCGGTGCAAAAAAACCTCCTGCCAACATAAACAAGATTCCAAGCAGCGTCTCTTTCGCCATAATATTACCAAAAAGACGGATGGAAAGAGAAAGGATACGGGCAACATTACTGATAAGTTCGATGGGCAGCATCAAGGGTATCAGCCAGCCAACAGGACCAATGAAATGTTTGTAGTAGTCTTTGCCGTGGATCTTAAAACCGATAATATGATGCGTTACCCAAACAATAAGAGTAAGCGCCAGAGTAGTGTTGATAGAAGCAGTAGGAGACATAAAGCCAGGAATCAGACCTATGAGATTAGCAACAGCAATAAAAAGCGCAAAAGTTGCAATCATCGGGAAGTAACGATCTGTCAGCTCTCTCCCCATATTCTCAACAAAAAAGTCTTCAAGACCACCAACCACCAGTTCCCAGAAGTTTTGCCCATTGCCAGGAACAAGCTCCATATCGCCCAAAGTCAACTTAACAACAAAAAGCAAAAAGGCGATCACAAACCAGGTATACGTCATATAGGGCGCACAAAGCTGCTCAATAAAGTTGTGGCCCACGGCACCATGAGGCACAGGCAACCCCAGTTTTTGAAGAACGACTGAAATAAAAAGTATCGGATGTTCCATAATGTTGTTACCTCCCTCCCCGGTTCTGCCGAACCAAATAGCCAACGACCACAACAAGCGACAAGCTCATAGCCGTCAGAAAAATTGTTGACAATCCAACCAAAAGACCAAAGATATCGACCATTTGCCAACGAATCAAAACAAACAGAACGATACCGGTAACTCCTATTCTTAACCAGAACTTCAATAAAAGCCCCCGCTGCTTTCCGCTGGCGACAGCCTTTTGCCTGCTGGCATCCATCTTTGCCGTTGCAGAGATAACGGCCTCTGCCATCTGCATCATTCCCTTTTGCGCAAACCAGAGGTTTATCAGCACCACCACTCCCCCGGCAAAAACAGACCAGGCAACAAAAAGAGGAAAAAAGATGCCCGCAGCAACGGTTAGTACGAGCAGAACCAGCAACGCCGTCTTCTGCATTGTTTGCAGAGAGAATGTTTCCACTGTTTTCACCTTAAAACGAGGAACCTAGTCAACATCCTCTTTTTTTCCTGTACTGTTTCCTTCAACCTTTCCCTGCCGAACCAGATCAAACAGGGTTTTATAGCCAGCGGCAATGCCAAAGGCCAAGCCAATAAAAGTAAACCAAGGTGCTGTCCGGCCTGAGAAGACCTTTTGATCAAGCAAAAGACCGCCAACAAAACCGACAACAATCGCCGAGCCAAAAGTAAAACCAGCGTTGCCATAACTCGCAAGCAGACGAATAAACTCCTTTCTGACCTCAGACATCTCCCCACCTGGCAACCACACAAACCATTTCAGCCCTGCTTCTTTTACCTTTCAATCCATCTATAGCCGATATTTAATCAAATTTCACCAATTTTTTTGAATGACCATTCAGTCACTTCAAGTGCAGTATCAAGCTGTTCTTGCGTATGTGCTGCGGAGATAAATGCCACTTCAAACTGAGAAGGAGCAAGATAAATTCCCCGGGAAAGCATCTGTCGATAATGCACGGCATAGCGACTGCTATCTGCTTTCATTGCCGAGGTAAAATCATAAACAGTATCCTCTGTGAAAAAACTGGTCAAAAGGCTCCCGACCCGATTAAGCTGTACAGGTAAACCCGCTCGATCGGCAATCTCTTTTAACGCAGTGCCATACTTTTCTGCTTTTTCGTTTAATCTATTGTAAAAACCCGGTTCCTGCAAAATCTTTAACGCTGCAATACCTGCTGCCATTGCCAACGGGTTACCGGAAAGAGTGCCTGCCTGGTAAACATCACCATCAGGAGCAATACAATCCATTATTTCCTGCTTGCCTCCATAGGCACCAACCGGCAAACCTCCACCAATAATTTTGCCCAGACAACAGAGATCCGGGGAGATACCAAAAAACTCCTGCGCCCCTCCATAACTCAGGCGAAAGCCGGTAATAACTTCATCAAAAACAAGCACAATATCAAGCTCTGCAGTCAGGCGTCGCAAGGCTTCAAGAAAACCCGACGCTGGTGGAACACACCCCATATTTCCTGCAACAGGCTCAACAATAACGCAGGCAATATCAGCCGATCTTTCCCGTAACGTTTTCTCCAGCACATCGACATCGTTATAGGGGATAGAGATAGTGTTCTTTACAATATCTTCAGGAACCCCCGGGCTATCAGGAATGCCCAGAGTCAAAACACCTGAGCCGGCCTTGACAAGAAAAGAATCAGAATGGCCATGGTAACAACCATCAAATTTCACTACAATATTTTTGCCCGTATACCCCCGGGCAAGACGCACAGCACTCATGGTCGCTTCTGTTCCTGAATTAACAAAGCGCACCTTTTCTATGGCTGGTACTGCATCAACCACCATCTCCGCCAAATCAACCTCTGCCCGGGTTGGTGCGCCAAAGCTGGTTCCCTGAGCAGCAGCCTCCTGCACAGCGGCAACAATCTCTGGATGGGCATGCCCAACAATCATCGGCCCCCAGGAACCAACAAAATCAATAAAACTATTACCATCTGCATCCTGAAGTTCAGCACCCTTCCCTCTGGAAATAAAGAGAGGGTCACAACCAACAGATCGGCAGGCCCGCACCGGGCTGTTTACCCCGCCGGGAATAACTTTTTTTGCAAATGAAAACAGCGTTGTTGAAAGCGTATTATTCATTGGAACCACTCCTTTACAAGAGTACTATCCTGCTCCTTCAGACACAGCCGCCTGAAAACAGGATTTAATTACGTCTGTTTTGCGCTTTCCTTCATCCCTTACTTCACTTTTTCATCGGAAAAGGGCGGAAAACTCAATTTAAGCGATATGGATATAGCATCTCATTAAAAAACATGGCAATATAGCACGGTGGAGTTATGGGTGTCAATTTGGCACTCTTGATTTTTTTATATTGATGAACAGAATAAGTAGACTGTTCTGTTTTAATGGCAGACCAAGGTATTATGGCGAGCGGAGAGATAATCTCTCTGCCTGTTACACGACAACAAGAAGAAACCACAATTCAAAAGGAGTCTATTATGGCCAGTGAAAAGGTTGTACACCTTACCGATACCGATTTTGATAACACCGTCAAGGAAAGCAAGGCGACTCTGGTCGATTTTTGGGCTCCATGGTGCGGTCCCTGCAAGGCTATTGGCCCGATTATTGATGAACTTGCAGAAGAGTATGAGGGCAAAATTACCATTGCCAAAATGAATGTGGATGAAAATGCAGAAACCCCTGGGAAGTTTGGCATTCGTGCCATTCCCACCATGATTCTTTTTCAGAATGGTGAAGTTGTCGACCAGATTACGGGATCTGTTGCCAAGCCACAACTGGTTGAGCTGCTTGGCAAGGCAAAATAAGTCCGGAAATTCGATTGAGCAAAAGAGAAACAATGCAAGGTTCTCTTCAAGATAAATTTACCCACTACCTGCAAGTTACCCTTTCTCCGGCTTGCTGAACATTGGGACAATTATTACGGGATGATATACAATGAAATCACACTACGAACTTGTCATACTCGGCGGTGGTCCGGCTGGAATTTCAGCAGGACTTTACGCTGCACGGGCACGCATTGACCATGTATTGCTGGAAAAGGGTGCTCCGGGGGGACAGATCATGCAAACCGACTGGATTGATAACTATCCTGGTTTCCCTGATGGCATTAGCGGTTTTGATCTTTCCGAAAAAATGCTTGCCCATGCCAAACGGTTTGACCTCAACATTGAAACGGCAATGGTCTCCAGCATTGATCTCTCCAATGAAAAAAACAAGATTCTCTTCCTCGACAACGGCGAACAAATAAGCTGTAAGGCCCTGATTATCTGTACTGGTGCCCGTCCTAATCGACTCAATATTCCTGGAGAGGAAGAGTTTGCCGGCAGGGGGGTATCCTATTGTGCCACCTGCGATGCCCCTTTTTACCGTGATTTGCATGTAGCTGTGGTTGGCGGCGGTAATACTGCGGTGGAAGAGGCAATCTACCTCACTAAATTCGCCAGCAAAGTAAGCGTCATCCATCGCAGAGATGAGCTGCGCGCCACAAAAATCATTCAGGAACACGCATTTGCCAACGATAAAATCGAATTTATCTGGAATTCCCAGGTAACGGCCATTGAAGGAGAAAATGAGGTTGAACGGTTGCAGCTTGAGCATAAGGATGGCACCCGGTCAACTCTTGATGCCGACGGTATTTTTGTCCTTGTTGGCCTTTCACCAAACAATGAAGAGCTCCCTGTTGATGTTCTTGAAACTGATAATTGGGGCTTTCTAAAAACAGACCAGTTTACCAAAACCAATATCCCCGGTGTCCTGGCTGCTGGAGATATTTGCAGCAAACCTGTCCGACAGGTGGTTAACGCCGCAGGAGAAGGAGCAGAAGCCGTGCTTGCCGCCGAGGCGTTTATCAACTCTTGCAAGGAGTAGATGATGGTTAAAAGATTTCTCTTTTATTGTATGATGGCACTCGTTCTCTCCACAGGCGGATGCTCCATGTTTGGCAGCAATACAAAGGACACCGCACTAAAAGAGAAGCCATCAATGGATGTCTCTGCCCAAAAGCTGCTGAATGAAGGGATGGAAGAGTACCGTTATGGCAAATATTTCTCCGCAGTGAAATCCTTCGAGGAAATTATCAACCGCTACCCCTTTAGCCGTCAGGCTACCCAGGCAGAACTCAAGGCTGCCGATTGCAGTTACCATCTGGAACAATACAGGGAAGCGGAAAGCCTCTACCAGAGTTTTGAAAATAACCACCCAACAAACCCAGCAGTTCCCTATGTTCTTTACCAGAAGGCGATGTGCAACTATCAGCAGATTGATCGAGTTGATCGAGATCCTTCCGGGGCAGAAAAAGCGGTACGCTACTTCAAGCAGCTTATAAAAGCATTCCCCAATTCTCCATACACTGCTAATGCGAGGGAAAAAATAGTTCTTGCCACCGATTTTCTGGCAAGCCATGAATTTTCTATTGCGAAATTTTATATCAGGACAGGTAACCTCTCCCAAGCAAAAACAAGGCTGCAATATATATTGACAACCTACCCCAAATCATCGGTTGTGAAAAAAAGCCGTCAACTATTGCAAAAAATGGAAAAGGGAAAGCAGCCTGAAGAGTCTTTTTTCTCTTCCTGGTTTTAATTTTTCTATAGTTTTTTGAAAGAGAACAAGAGTGTGAACCAGATTCTCTGCATAGAAAAACTTTTTTGCAGGATTTAACAATTGAGGTATAGTAGCGTCTTATTTAACGTTTTTATGCGCTTGGTGGGATATGAGAGTTCTCATCATAATCCTTCAGGCGCTGCTGTTTTTTAGGCGAAAAATATAATAGAGCAATTGCTCTATTATATTTTTGACATTTTTTCAAATCTTTGAAAGATAGACAACACAATGAACCGGTCTCTCAAACTTAAACTTTTTCTTCTCTTTGCCATTCTTGCAATGGCAATAATCACTGTTGTCCCTTCCTTCTACCAACAAACTCCTGACTGGTGGAAAAAGTATATGGCTCCTGAAGGCCTGCGTCTGGGGCTTGACCTGCAAGGAGGAATGCACCTTGTTCTCAAGGTGAACCTGAAAAAAGCAGAAGAGAATACGCTTGAATTTGCCGCCAATGATCTTAAGGACACCCTCGCAGAGCAATCAATTACTGCGGTACAAACCAGCAGTTCTTCCGTAAATACCGTAGTTTTCACCCTTCCCAACAGCTCTGCTGTGGACAAGGTGCGACAAATCCTTGAAGAAGACTTTCCAGATATAAGTGGCAAGATAATAAGCGAGGAGGGGAGTTTTCCCAGAATTATCCTGAAACTTAGTGATAGTGCCCGCCAGGAGTTGCAGAAAAATGCTGTTGATCAATCTCTTGAGATTCTGCGTAATCGTATCGACCAGTTTGGCGTTGCCGAACCCGTTATTATTCGTCAGGGAGAAGATGAAATTGTTATTCAGCTTCCCGGAGTGAAAGATCCGAAACGGGCATTAAAACTTCTTGGAGATACTGCCCAGCTTGAATTTAAGATGGTTGCAGATAATGCCGGTGTTGATCTCTCGGATCTTGTTGCTCAAGCAATAAACTCAGGACAATGGAAAAAAGGGGAGCCGGTCAAAAAACTGAATCGGGCAATTCAGCCACTGCTGCCAGAAGCAACTTCACTCTATTTTGAAAAAGAGACTGACAACACAACAGGGCTTGTTAAGGAGATTCCGTTATTACTTGAGAACCGAGTGTTAATGACCGGAGATATGGTGAAAAATGCCCAGGTACGAATCGGTGGCAGCTTTAACGAACCCTATGTCAGCCTTGACCTTACCAACCATGGCGGCAAGGTTTTTGCTCAGATTACCGAGAGCAATGTGGGCAAGCGTATGGCCATCGTCCTTGATGGAGTTGTCCGCTCTGCACCTGTTATCAGGGAAAAAATCCTTGGTGGTTCCGCACAGATAAGCGGTAGCTTCACCCATGCTGAAGCAGCAGATCTGGCCATTGTCCTACGGGTTGGAGCATTGCCTGCACCAGTAGATATTATTCAGAATGTTACCGTTGGTGCCAGTCTGGGACAGGACTCCATTCGCCAGGGATTGAACTCGGGAATTATTGGTACGCTGATAGTATTGCTGTTTATGTTTATTTATTACCGGCTATCCGGCCTTATTGCCGATGCCGCTCTGTTTGTTAATATTCTTCTGCTTTTTTCAGGGCTTGCTGTGCTTAATGCGACCCTTACCCTGCCTGGTATCGCCGGAATCATTCTCACTGTAGGAATGGCTGTGGATGCCAATGTTCTTATTTTCGAGAGGATGCGAGAGGAATATGCCCTGGGTAAAACCGTTCGTTCCAGTGTTGAAGGGGGCTTTGGCAAAGCCTTTTTGACCATTGTCGATTCACAGGTAACCACCCTGATTACCGCACTGGCTCTGTTTCTCTTTGGTACCGGTCCAATTAAAGGTTTTGCTGTTACCCTCTCCTTAGGGATTATTTTTAACCTTTTTGCGGCACTGTTTTTTAGCCGCCTGATGTTTGATACAACCTTTGCCATATCACCAATCAAGAAACTACGCTTTATGTCACTGGTCAAAAAGCCCAAGCTTGACTATATGAAGATGACAAAAGTCACCTATATTATCTCGGGAACACTGGTGATTCTTGGTATCGTCTCCCTGGTGGAGATTGGCCTGGGAAAAGCAAATCTGGGTGTTGATTTTACCGGTGGCTCGATGCTTGAGTATAAGGCAGATACCGATTTTACAATGAAAGAGGTAAGAGCCATTTTCACCGAAAACCAAATGGAGGATGTCAACCTGCAAGAAGTGGAAAATGAGCGCCGTTTAATTGTCAAAATAAAAAAGGCAGATGCTGTTATTGGCAATATCAGTGAACAGATAAGCACTCTTCTGGCGCAAGGTCTGCCAGAAAAAGGCTTTGTTCTGGAAAGCCAATCTGAAATCGGTTCTTCTATCAGTTCTGTACTGCGGAACAAAGCTATTGAGGCTATTCTTATTTCTCTGGCTGGGGTTATTATCTATCTTGCCTTTCGCTTTGATATTCGTTTTGGTCTGGCGGCGGCAGCAGCAACCTTCCATGATGTGCTGGTTGTTCTTGGTATATGCTGGCTGATGAATGTTGAAATAACATTGTTAATCGTCACAGCATTGCTCACCCTGGCGGGCTACTCTCTCAACGACTCGGTAGTTGTGTTTGACCGTATTCGCGAAAATATGATAAAGGCAAAGACAGAACCTTTTACCACAATCATTAACCGTAGTATCAACGAGGTTTTGAGTCGAACAATTGTTACGTCCCTTACCACCGCAATAGTCCTCCTCTCTCTCTTTTTCCTTGGTGGACAGGTTATTCATGGCTTTACCTTTGCGCTGTTAACAGGGATTCTGGTCGGAACCTACTCCTCTATCTTTATTGCCAGTCCTCTGCTCTGCGTGAAAAAGGGTGGGAAATGATTAAACTTATTGTTTTTGATTGTGATGGCGTGATGTTTGATTCGAAAGAGTCAAACATCCGCTATTATAATGATACCCTGGCACTCTTCGGTCATCCCCCGATGAGCAAGGAAGAGGAAACATACAGCCATATGGCAACGGTTGAAGAGGCACTGCGGCATATCTTTCGTAACTATACGCAAGAGCTGCAAGAGATAAGGGATGCAATCAAAACCCGCCTTAACTATGATGACTATGCCCGCTACATGAAACTGGAACCTGATCTGCCGGAATTTCTTGCATTGGCGAGTAAAAAAAACTACAAGCTGGCCATCTCTACCAACCGGGGAAGCACCATGATTCCCCTGCTTGAGAAACATAATCTCAGGGAATACTTCCTGGTGGTGATGACTTCCATTAGCGCAAAACGCCCAAAGCCCGCACCAGACGGCCTACTGGAGATTCTGCAAAAACTGGAATGCACCCCGGAAGAGACGTTTTTTATCGGCGACTCCATTCTTGACAAGATGCAAGCCTCCGCCTGCGGTGTTGAGCTGATAGCCTTTAAAAACAAAGAACTGGAGGCCAAACACCATATACGCTCATTTATGGAGATCTTCTCCCTGCCTGAGTTTGCCGCTGCATAAAGAAACTACACCAAAAATCGAAACTCCCCCTTGCCAAGCAGGTCGTGCAGATGGATAAGCCCAACCAGCTGTCCGGCATCATCGGTAACTGGCAGGGCAGTGATTTCATATTTCTGCATAATTGAAAGGGCATCTGCTGCAAGATGCTTTTCATTGATACTGATAGGGTCTCGTGTCATCAAGTCACGTGCTGAAAGCTGTGCCATCTTCTTTACTCCAACACCATCCATAAAGGCTCTGCGGATATCACCATCAGTAACAATCCCAAGAACAGTCCCTCCCGCAGCAACAACAAGAACTGCACCCTTGTTTTTATCGTGTAACGCATTTACTGCTTCCGTCGCAGCAGCATCTTCGGCCACAACCGGAATATCAATGCCGGTACTCATCACCTCGGTTACCTGTACTTTTAAACGCTGTCCAAGACTTCCTCCAGGATGATTAAAACGAAAATCTTCCGCCTGAAAACGCCGTCTGTTAATAAGTACCACGGAAAGGGCATCCCCCATGGCAAGGGTTGCAGTGGTACTGGCAGTTGGTGCCAGCCCCAGTGGACAGGCCTCCTTCGGCACATGAATATCAAGAACGATATTGGCCGCTGCTGCAAGAGTAGACCCTCTCCCACCAGTCATGGCAATAATGGTATTGCCCCGCTCACGAATCGCCACCAATAGCGCATTTAATTCCGCTGTTTCACCAGAATAGGAGATGGCAAGAACCAGATCATCCCTGCCCACAATACCCAAATCGCCATGCATTGCCTCCACCGGATGCAAAAAAAGAGAGGAAGTTCCCGTGCTATTAAGGGTTGCACAGATCTTTTGCCCAACCAGACCAGATTTCCCTATCCCGGTGATAATCACCCTTCCGGAGCAGTTAAGCACAGCTTCCACAGCGGCAACAAACTCCTCGCCGATATTGGCACGAACTGCTGCCAATCCTTCTTCCTCAATTTTCAGCACCCGCCGCGCTGCTTCAATACTCATAATTAATTCCGTATCGTTATGGTAAGTGACAATTTTTAATAACTTCCCGTTTCCGGGTCTGCCAAGATCGCCGGAAAGAATAATCGCCGTTTTTTTTTCTTGCAAGAAAAAGAACTTATTTATCCTTCTTTCTTGCCTTTTTACAAAAAAATACTACAATATTTTCCGTTTGCGCTAAACAAACCTTAACCCCCATTTTTTACTATTTTTAACAGGGAGAAATATATGTCCAAAATTCATCTTTTTACCTCCGAATCCGTTTCAGAAGGGCATCCCGACAAGGTTGCTGATCAAATTTCCGATGCCATTCTCGACTCCATCCTTGATCAGGATAAGAGCGGACGGGTAGCCTGCGAAACCATGGTTACTACCGGCATGGCACTTATCGCCGGAGAAATAAGCACCTCTGCCTGGGTTGATATGCCGGAAGTTGTCCGCCAGACACTAAAGGAAATTGGCTATAACTCATCAGAGATGGGCTTTGACTGGCAGTCTTGTGCAGTCATGACCTCCATTGACAAGCAATCTCCTGATATTGCTCAAGGTGTTGATGAAGGAGCCGGCATTGACCTTGATCAAGGGGCAGGAGATCAGGGATTGATGTTTGGTTATGCGGTAAATGAAACAGATGTGCTTATGCCGATGCCTATCACCCTTGCCCATCGTCTGACCAAACGGCAGGCCGAGGTTCGCAAGGCAAAAGTTCTTCCCTGGTTACGTCCTGATGCAAAAAGCCAGGTAACGGTGCAATATGAAGACGGCACTCCCAGTCGCATTGATGCAGTAGTACTCTCCACCCAGCATGATGAGACGATTAACTACGAAAACCTGAAAGAAGCAGTTATGGAAGAGATCATCAAGCCCATTCTTCCTGCCAATATGCTTGATGCCAACACCAAATTCTTTATCAACCCCACAGGCCGTTTTGTTATCGGTGGTCCGGTTGGTGATTGCGGTGTTACCGGACGTAAAATCATTGTTGATACCTATGGCGGAAAAGGCTCTCATGGCGGCGGTGCATTTTCTGGCAAGGATCCATCCAAGGTTGACCGCTCAAGTGCCTATTATGGCCGCTATCTCGCTAAAAATATCGTTGCCGCAGGCATTGCCAATGAAATAGAGGTACAGGTTGCCTATGCCATTGGTATCAGCCAGCCAGTATCCATTAGTGTCAACAGTTTTGGTACAGGAAAAATTGATGATGAAGAGATTGTAAGGTTGATTAAAGAGCATTTTGACCTGCGCCCCAAGGCCATTGTTCAGCAGCTTGACCTGTTGCGTCCGATTTACCGTCAAACTGCCGCCTATGGACATTTTGGCAGAGAGCTTGATAGTTTCACCTGGGAAAAAACCGATAAGGCTGCACTGCTCAAGGATGCAGCTAACATTTAATAAGGAATACAAATGGCAGAATTTACTGACTATAAAATTGCAGACCTCTCCCTTGCTGAATGGGGAAAAAAGGAAGTGGCCATCGCCGAAACAGAAATGCCCGGCCTTATGGCTCTACGCAAGGAGTATGGCGATAAAAAACCACTGAAAGGTGCCCGCATAGCGGGTTGTCTTCATATGACCATCCAGACAGCGGTCTTGATGGAAACTCTTGTTGAACTGGGTGCAGAGATTCGCTGGTCGAGTTGTAATATTTTCTCAACTCAAGATCAGGCAGCAGCAGCAATGGTTGCCGCCGGGATTCCCACCTTTGCCTGGAAAGGGGAGAGCGAAGAGGAGTTCTGGTGGTGTATTGACCAGACAATTTTTGGGCCTGATGGCTGGCGCCCCAATATGATCCTTGATGACGGCGGCGACCTCACCCTGGTTATGCATAACAAATATAAGGAAGAGTTAAAGAACATCCGGGGAATTTCCGAGGAAACCACTACTGGTGTTCATCGCCTTATGGAAATGGCTCAATCTGGAATCCTTGCCTGCCCGGCCTTTAATGTAAATGATTCGGTAACCAAATCAAAATTTGACAACCTCTACGGCTGCCGGGAGTCGCTTATTGACGGCATTAAACGCGCCACCGACGTTATGGTTGCCGGTAAAAAGGCTGTTGTTGTCGGTTATGGCGATGTAGGTAAAGGCTGCGCCCAGGCTCTGCGGGGCATGGGGGCAACTGTCTATGTCACAGAAATTGACCCTATTTGCGCACTTCAGGCCGCAATGGAAGGCTATCAGGTCGTAACCATGGATGATGCCTGCGCCTATGGCAATATTTTTGTTACCTGCACGGGCAATCTCAATGTTATCACCAAGGAGCATATGCTACAGATGCCCAATGAGGCCATTGTATGCAATATCGGTCATTTCGACTCGGAGATTGATATTGCTGGTATCAGGGAATATACCTGGGAAAATATCAAACCCCAGGTTGACCATGTAATCTTCCCTGATGGCAAGAAAATTATTGTGCTGGCAGAGGGGAGGCTGGTTAATCTGGGCTGCGCTACCGGGCATCCCAGCTACGTTATGAGCAACTCCTTTACCAACCAGGTTCTGGCACAAATTGAGCTTTGGCAGCATCCTGAAAAATATGAAAACAAGGTCTACTTTCTGCCCAAAACCCTTGATGAAATGGTGGCTCGACTCCATTTGGGCAATATTGGCGCCAAATTGACCACACTCACCCCGGAACAGGCTGAATATATCAATGTCAAGATAGAAGGACCTTATAAGCCGGAATATTATCGATACTAAGCAGGAATCAGAAGTCGGAGGGCAGAAGACAGTATAGTTTCCTCGCTGCGCTCGTATTAATCGGGGAAAGTTACCTCCCCGATTGCCTGCCGTTCTGCGGCCTAACCAACCTAACTTCAGACTCCCGACTTCCGTAAAGCCCGCTGCACTTCTTTTTTCATTATTGAAGCAGCGGGTTTTTTGCCTGTAAAAAGAGTAAAGGCTTCAACTCCCTGCCACACCAGCATGCCGCAGCCATGCACCACTTTTGCCCCTCTCTTCCTTGCTTCTTGCAGCAATGCTGTCTGATGCGGATTATAGACAATATCGGCCACTATATGATGGGGGGAAATGCAGGATTTCGGACAGGGCAATGCTGTAATTTCCGGTAACATGCCAATGCTGGTGGCATTCACCAGCAAGTCTGCCTCTCTGGCAGATTTTTCCATTTCCATGCGTTCTGTGCTAATAAAATCAGCGCAAGGATGAACCTTACTATTGATTTCTGCGGCAAGGGCTGCCGCCTTTGCCGATGTTCGATTACAAAGGGTGATATGCGCTGCCTTCTCTGCGGCAAGGGTCATGGCAATGGCTCGTGCGGCACCACCACTGCCTAAAATAAGGACTCTTTTTTCACAAACCGTAATTCCTCCCTCTTCTTGTAAAGAACATAGAAAACCGGAACCATCGGTATTAAAACCCCGGGCTTTGCCATCCGCAAATTGCACAGTATTGACCGCACCAATTTTTGCTGCAACAGGGTCAACTTCATCAAGAAGAGGAATTATTGCCTCCTTATAGGGAATCGTTACATTGCAACCGGCAAAGTTCATCTTTTTCATTGCATTAAAAACAAGGGGCAAATTTTCAGCACTCACCTCAACAGGCAGATAGAGATAGTCCAATCCCATCTCTCTATATACCCTGTTATGCATGGCAGGAGAAACAGAATGCCCCAAAGAGGCACCAAGCAAACCAACCAGTTGTGTTTTGTTCGTTATCATCTTGTATAAAAAATTCGCCCGTAAATAAAATATCTACGGGCGAAGGGTTAACAAAAAGTAAAATTACCAGTCTCTAGCTTTTAAAATACTCTTTTGTTTCCGAAACAATAACCGGAGTCAAAAGCAACAGACCAACAAGGTTGGGAAAGGCCATCAGACCGTTAAGAACATCAGAAATATTCCATACCAGCTCCAGCTTGGCAACGGCACCAACACCAACAAGGGCAACAAAAACCAATCTGTACGGCACCATCAACTTTGTTCCAAAAAGGTATTCCATCGCCTTTTCTCCATAATAGCTCCAGCCAAGAATGGTGGAATAGGCGAAAAGCATAATACCGATGGTAACCACCAGATCTCCCCCCGGCATACCGAGAGAAAAGGCCTTGGTCGTCAGTTCTGCACCGGAATAACCGATGATTTTTTCAACGCCATCAACAACCTGCGTCTCTTTAACCATCTCCCAGGCTCCAGTAAGAACAATAACCAGCCCTGTCATGGTACAAACGATAATGGTATCAATAAAGGTTTGCGTCATCGAAACCAGCGCCTGGGTAACAGGGTGCTTGGTTTGCGCCGCAGCGGCAGCAATTGGAGCCGAACCCATCCCTGATTCATTGGAGAAGATCCCCCTAGCAACACCAAAACGGATGGCCATCATTACCGTCGCACCGGCAAAACCACCAGTAGCCGCTGTGGGAGTAAATGCGTCTTTGAAAATAAAGACAAACGCAGCCGGCACTTCGGTAATATTGGCAAAAATAATATACAGCGCTGCAATAATATAGAAAACGATCATTACTGGCACCAGTACAGACGTCACCCTGGCAATACTCTTGATCCCGCCAAGAATAACAATGGCTGAAAGGATCATCAACGCAATTCCCGTTGCCCAGACAGGAATATGAAACGTAGCCTCGACAGCATCAGCAACAGAGTTGGATTGCGTCATATTACCGATACCAAAAGCCGCACAAGCTGCAAAAATGGCAAAGAGCGTTCCCAGCCACGGCATATTCAGCCCGCGGGAGATATAATACATCGGCCCCCCTGCCATCTCTCCATTTTCATCGATAACACGATACTTTACGGCCAAGACGGCTTCTGAATATTTTGTTGCCATCCCGACCAGACCAGTCACCCACATCCAGAAAAGAGCACCTGGTCCTCCAATGGCAATAGCTGTGGCAACGCCAGCAATATTCCCGGTACCCACAGTTGCCGACAATGCTGTCATAAGCGCCTGAAAATGAGTTATATCTCCCTCTTCATCTCCTTCTTCTTTTCGTTTTACCAGAGCAAGGTATAGTGCATGCCACATCTTGGAGAACTGAATAAAACGTAGGGAAAGAGTAAGCCAGGCTCCTGTCCCAACCAGCAAAATAAGCAGGGGTGGGCCCCAGACCCAACTATCAACGGTACTCACAAGTTGTTCAAATGCTTCCATACTATCTCCTCTTTTTGTTTTATAATTTATCTCCTTCCAGGAAGGAGAATTTAAGCAACAAGTGTTGGAAAAACAACAGCAACCGGAAAAAGAGGCGGAGCTTCCAGCTCCACCTTAACAAGACAGTTTAAAGAAATTTTTCAATCGGGGTATAAGGCATATCAAACGCTTCGGCCACAGCCTTAAATGTTATTTCACCCTTAAGGACATTGGCTCCCAGACGAATCTCCTTATTTTCCTGCATCGCCTTTTGCCAGCCCTTATTGGCAATCTCCAAAGCATAGGGCAGAGTGGCATTGGTAAGTGCAATGGTTGATGTTCTTGAAACAGCACCCGGCATATTAGCAACACAATAGTGAACAACACCATCAACAGTAAAAACCGGATCGGCATGGGTTGTTGGCTTCGAGGTCTCCACACAACCACCCTGGTCTATTGCCACATCAACAATAACAGAACCCTCTTTCATCTCTTTTAACATATCCCTGGTAACAAGCTTTGGTGCTTTGGCTCCGGGAACCAAAACGGCACCAATAACAAGATCTGCCCTGGTTACATATTCCTTGATAACAGCCGGGTTTGACATAACAGGAAAACAGTTAGACGGCATAGCATCATCCAGATAAGCCAAACGCCTAAGATTTGTATCAAGAATATACACCCGCGCACCAAGACCACACGCCATCTTTGCAGCATTGGTTCCCACAACGCCACCACCAATAACAACAACCCTCGCAGGAGCAACACCCGTTACCCCACCAAGCAGGACTCCCCGCCCACCTTGGGGCATCTCAAGATATTTTGCACCCTGCTGGGTTGCCATCCGCCCGGCAACTTCCGACATAGGCACCAATAAAGGCAAAGAACCGTTTTCTTTTTCGACTGTCTCATAAGCAATATTTATTGATTTTGCCTTTATCAATGCATCGGTTTGAGGCTTATCTGCTGCAAGATGCAGATAGGTAAAGACAATCTGCCCCTCTCTTATCATCTCATATTCAGAGGCTTGAGGTTCCTTGACATGCATAATCATATCACATATCTCATATACCTCCGCAGGAGTGCTAACGATCTTTGCGCCAGCAGCGATATATTCATCATCAGAATAGCCTGCACCTGCACCCGCCATGGTTTCCACATAGATTTCATGACCTGCAGCAACCATTGTTGCAACACCTGACGGAACCATACAAACCCGTTTCTCCAGCACCTTGATCTCTTTTAGAATTCCAACCTTCATAACACCCTCCTGATGCAGTATATGGTTTATAAAAAGACCTCAACAAAAAAATGAGGAGCTGCTACGCTATTTATAGAAACGAACCCAGACAGGACTGAACGAAAAAAACGATAAAGAAACAAACCCTTCTGTGATTGAGGATAGACTATCAAAAAACCTTCGTCAAATACTTTATTTTTACAGGTAATTATGCTTTATGTCAGGCAATTCTACGAAATAAATATTTTTCCCACACAAAAGATGCTCAATACGTAGCTTAATGATAAATTATTGACATTATCATCATCAAATTGTAATCAAAGAAGATAAAACTGACTGAAAAAAACCTGTTTATAAGAAAGAAATGTCTTTTTACCAGATAAAAAATGGAGCAAAAAATGAAAAAAACACCGTTATATAAATGGCATAAAAACAACGAAGCCAATATGGCTCCATTTGGCGAATATAGTATGCCACTATGGTACGATGCCGGAGCAAAAAAGGAGCATCTGGCAGTTATTTCCAGTGCCGGGCTTTTTGATACAAGCCATATGGCTGTAATCACGCTAAAAGGATCAGGCAGTCGCGCCCTGATTCAGCACTGTTTCTCCAAGGATGTGGAGCGCTGTATTGGTATAAACAAAAAACCTCTTGCCGCAGGTCGCTCAATTTATGGTGTTTTTGCAACGGAAGAAGGGCATGTGATTGATGATGGTCTGGTTTCACAGGCGACGGAAGATATCTATTTTATCGTTGTCAATAGCGGCATGGCTCCTGCTATCTGTAAAATTCTGGATACCAACAACCGGGAGACCCATGTCATAATAACCGATTGCACAGATACTCTTGGAAAGATTGATATTCAGGGGCCAAAATCTGGAAAAATTATTGCCGGGCTGCTTGCAGATGCAGAGAATGTGCTGGAAAAATTCCGTTATTTTTCGTTTAAGGGCTGGTTTGATAACAGCCTGGACAACGTTTCCCCTGTACTGCTCAAGGATGGAACAGAAATCCTGCTTTCCCGCACCGGCTATACCGGTGAATTCGGCTTTGAGATTTTTGTTCGCGCAGAAAAAACAGAGGCACTTTGGGAAATGCTTCTTGAGGCAGGAAGAGAAAAAGGGCTTTTACCTTGCGGCCTTGCGGCGCGAGACTCTCTTAGAGCAGGAGCCGTATTGCCTCTTTCCCATCAGGATATTGGCGACTGGCCCTTTGCTGCCAACCCCTGGCCTTTTGCCCTTGCAGAAAGAGATGAAAACGGCAATTTCACCGCTGATTTTATTGGTGCAAAAGCACTGACAACGCACCAACCAACAGAATTTACTTACGCTTTTGCCGGCTTTGACCTGCGCAAGATTACCGTGGGAGAAAATGCTTTTGTTATCGATGAAGCAGGAAACCCGCTCGGCACCATACTCACTTGTGCAACAGATATGGCCATAGACAGAATTGATAAAACCGGTCCAATTGTCAGCATCGCCACACCTGTGGAAAAAGGCAGACCTGAAAACTTTAGAGCAAAAGGCCTCTGCTGCGGCTTTATAAAAGTAAACCAGAAAATGTCTTTTGGTGATATAGTTTACCTTACCGACGGCAAACGAAAACTCAAGGTGGAGATCAGAGAAGATATCCGCCCGGATCGCACTGCACGCAAAGCGATAAAAAGCATGCTGTAACTATCAGAAAACAAAACCAACATTTGCAAAAGGAGAAGACCATGAAGGAAATTAGCGAACTAAACCTTCCAGAAGACGTATTTTACAGTAAAGAGCATGAATGGGTGAAAAAAGAGGGCGATACGGTAAAAATCGGTATTAGCGATTATGCTCAGGATCAGCTTGGCGATATTGTTTTTGTTGAAATGCCGGAAGTTGGGGATAGCTTTGCTGCCGGAGATGAATTTGGCACTCTGGAATCTGTTAAGGCAGTCTCTGAAATATATCTGCCCATTGGCGGTGAAATTATCGCTATTAACGAAGCACTGGAAGATGAACCGGAGCGTATCAATCAGGAACCCGATAAAACCTGGATTGTGGAAGTACGCCCCGAAAATATATCTGAGCTGGACACACTACTCAGCAAAGCAGACTATCTGAAAATCCTTGAAGCAGAGTAGCAGCCCAGGTTTACCAGCAAATTGGAAAATACGACTTTTACTAACGAGGAACAACAATGCGCTATCTGCCACATACCGATGAAGATATCCAGCAAATGCTTGATAGTATCGGCATAAAGGATTTTGAGGAACTGTTTGCCACGGTTCCAGCCGAATATCGGCACGATCAAAATATGGATATCCCGGAGCCAATGAGCGAATGGGAGCTTACCGCCTATATGGACAATCTTCAGCAAGAGATGGCTGTTGGGCCAAAACACCATGTTTTGGTGGGGGCGGGTCGTTATCATCACCATATTCCCTGTACCATACCAGCAGTAATGGGGCGCGCAGAATTCCTCACCTCATATACCCCCTATCAGCCAGAAATGGCACAAGGCACACTGCAGGGGCTGTTCGAATACCAGACCCTTACTGCCCGGCTTCTTGGCGTGGATGTTGCCAACGCCTCCATGTATGACGGTGCATCGGGGCTGGCAGAAGCGCTGTTGATGAGCTTGCGTATTAAAAAGAAAGAGACCGTGGTGGCTATTTCTTCGGCCATTCACCCTTACTACCGTGAAGTTGTAAAAACCTATTTTAAACCCACTGATTTTGAAATTATAGAACTTCCTGTGCTTGCTGATGGCCGCACCGACCTCTCTAAAGTCGCAGATATGGAAAATCTCGCCGCCGTTGCCATACAGACACCAAATTTCTTTGGCGTGGTAGAGGATATGACCGCAGTTTCCGCTGTCGCCCACGAGAAAAAAGCGCTTTCCATTGCCTGTTTTACCGAGGCGATGGCCTTTGGCATGATAAAAAGCCCCGGCAGCTGCGATGCAGACATTGTTTGCGGCGATGGTCAGAGCTTTGGCATGCCCCGCTCCTTTGGAGGCCCCGGCCTTGGCATGTTTGGCTGCAAGGAAAAATATGTACGCAATATCCCTGGCCGTCTGGTGGGTAAAACAAAAGATCTTGATGGCAAAACTGGCTACGTTCTTACTCTGGCAACCAGAGAGCAGCATATCCGCAGGGAAAAGGCAACCTCCAATATTTGCAGCAACCAGGGCATCTGTACCCTGATTGCCGCCATGTATATGGCCTCTATCGGCGGCACGGGCTTACGTAAACTTGCCCGGCAAAACTATAATAAGGCCGAATATCTCAAGACAGGGCTTGTTGCCGCTGGCGGGAAGCTGCCCTATAGCAGCCCAACCTACAATGAATTTGTTATGGAATTTGATTTCGATTTTTCGGCAATACGCAAGCGGCTTGTAGAACAGGGAGTTGTGGCCGGCATCAATCTCGGGAAATTTTACCCGAAAATGGAAAACCGCTGGCTTTTCTGTGCCACAGAGACAGTATCCAGACAAGTGCTTGATGCAGTAATTGCGGAGGTGAAACGATGATACCAGCAGATCAGATTGGTTCAGGAAGAAGCGGCCTTATAATGGAAGAACCGTTGCTTTGGGAAAAAGGGCAAAAGGGGCGTTGTGGTATGAGCATCCCCGAAGATGATGTGCCGGAAGCAGCGGTTGATCCGGCCATTTGCGGCGAGGGACCAGATTTTCCCGATTTGGGAGAGGTGGATATTGTTCGCCATTATACCAGACTTTCCCTCTGGAACTTTGGGGTGGACAGCGGTTTTTACCCCCTTGGCTCCTGCACCATGAAATACAACCCGAAAATCAATGACAAGATGGCCGCACTGCCCGCCTTTGCCGAAGCACACCCCATGCTGGAGGATGAATATTGCCAGGGCACACTGCGCCTGATCTATGAGATGCAGAATGCCCTCTGCTCCATTACCGGGCTTGATGCCGCATCTCTGCAA
>PDWI01007985.1_pt1 | contig 23796 bp, 29 predicted proteins | sample 1430891 | NCBI WGS metagenome assembly PDWI01 (sample SAMN01162508, study PRJNA174530) | Oral metagenome, whole genome shotgun sequencing project. | biome: Marine environment; feature: Marine mammal; material: Swab sample of the gingival sulcus; isolation source: swab sample of gingival sulcus... | reverse complement strand
TGAGGATTAAAACAGGGTCGGCAACGCAGTAGATGTGCCGCTATTGCAAGCCGACGCGCCGTGCACATCACTCTTGGAAGAGGTTCCTGACACCCTCCAGAACTTTTTGGTTTCGCTTCGCTCAGGGGTGCACCAACTTGGACAGATTGTTCTTTTTTGGGGCTCTTCGGGTTCAAGCGTCCTTTTCCCCATGAGAGCGCGTGTGGTGAGGTTGCCAAAGCAAAAGCGTGTTCACGCGTTTGATCTGCCAGGAATCGCGGAAGGGCCAAGCCGTGCTCGCTATGCAGAGCCGTCCGCTTCGCTCCCGGCTGACGCGCGGTAAAGGATGCGCCTGTCGGCGCGGGGGGGGATGATGGAAAAGCACCCTCAAACCCGATGATCCCTTTTTGACACCGTACCACTGATGCTTCGTCAGCAGTCCGCTATCTTGAACCGTATCGCAAGCTGAACAAGTTCTTGCTGATAAGGGAGCTCTATCGGTTATTGGGCATTGTCGACTCTTCCTATGGAGGTGTCTTGCAAGTGTCGCAGTATCTTGATGGTCACAATCCCAAGGACTATCCATGTTACAATCGCAGTCACCCCGGTACACCCTCCCAGTAGTGGATTGGTTTTCGGGAAGAGCCATACCCATATACCGGATCCCTGGGCGTTGATAGCTCCATGGATAAAAGCGGCCAGAAATACGGAGCGATAATGGAGTGTCATCTCATTGAGAAACAAGCCGAAAGCTGACGTCTGGACACACATCATGAAGATGCCGGCCACAGGGCTGCCGGGATAATTGAAGCCGACCCAGATGAGCGGCGCATGCCATAATCCCCATAGCAGGCCGACAAGGATATATGCCGGTCCCTTGCCCAGTGGCATGAGCCGGGGAAGCAGGAAACCGCGCCAACCTATCTCCTCTCCCAATGCAGCAAGAAAGCAAGGCAGAGGGCCAAGGAGTACGGAGGCGGGAAGCATTTGCCGGAAAACAATTTGCGGTGTTATGGCGGCTCCTGTTCCGGCGACCTGGTTAAGGGCGGCAAACGTCAAGTCCGGTGCTGTCAGCCCCGTTGCCCAACTCAGGCCGTATGTGACAGCAAAGAACGCGGGTGCCAAAATGACGGTGATAATATAGGGGCCGATTGACCCCATTCGCAGCCCAAGGGATTGACGAAGTTCTCTCCAGGGGATGTTTTCAGAGAAAACGCAGATGGCAATAGCTACCAGGCCGGGAATCCACATCGTCAACAGAAGCCAACTGATCGGAGTGTGTTGTATGGTTGCCGTATCAAAGCGAATACCTTCCTGTATCAGCCAAAGCTCAACACTGTAGGTCGCGGCGAATGTCAGGCCGACAAAAGACAGAATTGGTGCCAGCTTCAATACATTTTTCATCTTTCCAAGATAACACTCCTGAGCAGGATTGTCGAGTTCGTTGTTGTTGAAGCTCCAGGATGTTCTTTATATTTTATGGCGTGGCTATGGTTGCTGTTTGCTACGTGATCATGTGTGCAGAAGGAATGGTGATGGTAACGGTTGCCCCTTCCCCAACGCCGGAATTGGCCATGATGGTTCCATTCATTTCCTTGACCAGTTTTTGGGTTGCCATGAGGACTATGCCAGTGCCACGACTGCCCTTTGTGGTGAAAAAGGAGACGATGTTTGCCATCATGTCGGCAGTGTGGATTTGTCCTGCCAATGTGTATTCGTTGACGAATTCTATGCTTATGTAAATGAGTAAAAGAGTGCAGGCAAGCAGGATGGTGCCTGTCGCCACGAGGAGCTTGACGATCAGGCTTTCTCTGATTTTTAGTAATCTTTTCAGCGTCTCCGGTTGCCCCTTGCAGAACCCGGGAGAGAATATCTTAATGGATTCTATATGAAAAATGGTCTATTGTTAGGAGTTGGTGTCAAGGGAAAACGGTTTGTAGACTGTATTGGCATGAAATAGGGTTGGATGTTGGGGGATGCGTTTGAGATTGATATGAATTATAAAACGTATAGGTGCATGTCTGGTGAGGAGATAAAGGGTATGGGAACGGGTTTTCTCTCACGTCTTTTGGGTGTTGTTTTTCTTTTTGCATTGCTTTTGACTGTGTCTCCGGTCAAAGCCATGGATGTGGCCGTCTCGGTAGCGGGGGGCAAAAGTGATTGTGTCCTGCCGACGGTCGATTCAGACAAGATCATTCCCAAAGGGATCGTTGCCCTGCTTAAGGATTTTTATGTTCGACAAACAAGTCTTGCATGGGATTATGCCGATCTTTTTGCTGAAGACGTGCGGGACCGCAACGATTTTCGGTTTGAAGTATTCAAGGAAATACAGCGGCAACGGGGCACTTACGACTTGTTTGCGCGGGTCCGTGTCTTTGGCACCTACCGCGTCACAGTGGGGGATTTTGTCTCCAATCTCGAAGAGGATTCTACTTTTGTGGTGTCCAAAACCGCCAATGGTTGGCGGATTGTCGAACTGGAAGGCGAAGAGGGGTTTTAGGTAACGCTCAATAAACCCTATTTTAATGACCTTGTTGCCGTGTGCAATTTTACTTTGGACAATCTGGCCAGGAAGGAACGAGTCACAAGGTTGCAAAAGTGTTCAGAGATTGGTTGCCCGCGCATGAAAAAAGATGTTGGGTTTCCGGAAAAAGGGGTGAAAATCAGCCTGTTGAATTGGTGTTTTTGCCCAAATTGAACGCCGTGGTACACGACGCTGTTGCCGTAAACCGTTGACTTCTTGGTAGCGGGGAGAGGACTTGAACCTCTGACCTTCGGGTTATGAGCCCGACGAGCTACCAACTGCTCCACCCCGCGTCATGTGAGAAGCTGTTTCTAGGTGGAAGGGAGTGGTTTGTCAATGACTTTTTTTCGTCTGCCCAATTAAATTGACGGTATTGGGGGGCTGGTGATTGTTTATGCTGGCGGCGTGTTTACATTGTGGCATCAATCCCGTATCTCATCATCCCTATGGACAACAAAGAAAAATTTTCCGTTGTGCTGCCAGTCTATAACGAACAGGACAACTTGCAGATATTATTCGGCGAATTGCGAGAGGCCGCCAAAGCCACGGGGCGTCCGTGGGAGGCGGTGTTTGTGGATGATTGCAGCACTGACCGCAGTCTTGAAATTATCCGGGAGCTGGCCGAGGCCCATGATGAGGTTCGGTATGTGGCCTTTGCCGAAAACCGGGGGCAGTCTGCCGCTTTTTGTGCCGGGTTCGATGCCGTGGACAGCAACATTGTCGTGACCATTGACGCCGATCTGCAAAATGATCCGGCTGACATCCCCAAGATGCTTGATCTGTTCGGCAATGACTGCGAAATGGTCATCGGCTGGCGGGCCGAGCGAAAGGATACGTTTGTCAAACGTATTTCCTCCAAGCTGGCCAATGCCATTCGCGACGCCATTGTGGATGACGGTGTGCATGACACCGGGTGTTCTCTCAAGGTTATGCGGACGGATTTGTTGCTGAAACTACCGCGTTTTAAAAATATGCACCGCTACTTTCCCATTCTCATGAAGATGCAGGGGGCACGCATCAAGGAGGTAGCGGTCAATCACCGTGAACGTAATGCTGGCGTGTCCAAATACGGTACGCTGGACCGAGCCTTGGCCGGGGTGTACGATCTTGTCGGTGTGGCCTGGCTTCTCAAGCGTCATATTGATTATTCGGTGAAAGAGAAGAAATAGTCCATGCAACTGCCGGCCTACTGGTGGCTTCTGGCCCTCACGACACTTATTCAGGGAGCCTTTTTCGTGGGATTGTACATTGTACGGATGCGGCGGAAAGAGGTTCGACCGCCCTCGCGAAAAACAATGGGCCTGCTGTTCGGGGCAGGTGGGGCCGGGCTGGTCTATGGAGTTGTCCAAAGTGATCCTCTGTTTTTCGTCGGACAGGGTTGCCTTTTGTTGATGTATTACCGCATGCATACGAATGGACATGAATAAAACGACACGCGCAGAAAAGACAACCGGTATTCGGGCCGTCCTCAAGGGGCTGGTCTTGGTGGTTGGTCTCGGACTTGCCGTGTCTTTGGGGCGCGTTCTCGGCCTGGACGACATGCTCAAGGATACCCGCTGGTTCAATGATCATGTGTTGGGCAGGGGGGTGCTTGCTTATTTCATTTTTCTTGGAGTCGGTACTGTTTTTACGGCTGTGGGGCTACCGCGGCAGATGATCGGTTTTCTCGGTGGCTTTGCCTTCGGCGTTGTGGGGGGAACCGTCCTTTCCTCCCTTGGAACCGGTCTGGGGTGTGCTTTGGCGTCCAGCTATGCCCGATGGGGCGGTCGTGAACTGGTTGCCCGCAAACTGGGGCAACGCATCACCCGTTTGGATGCTTTTTTGCGCCATAGGCCGTTTCGCACAGCGCTTGCCATCCGTTTTTTCCCCCTTGGAAGCAACGTTTTGACTAATTTGGCGGCTGGCGTCAGTTCCATTCCGCTTGTTCCGTTTATTCTCGGTTCCACGGTCGGCTATATCCCCCAGAATTTTATTTTTGCCCTGTTCGGTTCCGGGCTAAAAAGGGAATCTTCTCAAGGAGTGGCCCTTTCCGTCAGTATGGCGGTTATCCTGCTTGCGGCTTCCATCTGGCTGGGGTTGGCCGTGTATCGTAGCTACAAAAAAGAAGCACGGGAAGCTGGTCTTGTCATCACCGAAGAGGGCGAACCGGAACACGGCATGAAAAAAAGGAAATAGATTTCGGTCCCCTGATTTTCCCTCGACAGCCCGACATCGTGCATTGTGTCACCATGCTGAAACCGTCCGCATGAGATTGCTCCGCCTGAGTTGTCCGGGAGCATTTTGTGTGTCACTTATTCGAGTGGTGAGGATTCAACGTGCTGTTTTTGTTTTTATTTTAGTGATACGGGAGGCCTCTTTGGCCGTATAGATATCGATGAAACCAAGAGCGCGGCAGGAGCCGAGATAATCCATTTGCATAATAGCCATGTTGTTGAGCACTTTTTCATTTTGTTCCAATGTGATTTTCCCTTCCTGAACCAGATAAAGACCGACTTTTTTGGTGTCATCCTCTTCACCCATATTCAATGCATTGGTGGAGATGGCTTTGATTCCTTCCCCATTGTTACGCAACGTTGCCAATTGGCGTTCTTTCGCTTCAACTTCCTTGCGTAATTGATCGCGTTGACTCATCATGGTGCTGAAACGCTGGCTCAACGTTACGATGCTGTCCAATGATCGGCAGGAATCAGGATATATCGTCATGCCACATGCGTGACCGAAGATAGTTGATTTTGTTGTTCCGGGGTTGTTTTTTGACCAGTATCTCGACTTTGAGGGCTGTACTTTTCGATTCGACTTCCACATGAGTTTCAATCGCTACAGGCCTTCTGGATCGGGTATACTTGGCAGCGATGCCGTCATTATGTTCCGCCAATCTGCGCTTTATATCCGTGGTTATCCCACAGTAGAGAGAATCGTCTGCACAGCGAAGCAGGTACACAAACCAATTGGACATGTGTCGCTTGTATCGTGAAGGCAGGCAATGGTCAAAAGGGTGCTTGCATAATGCAGGTGACCATTATATCCCCTTAACCCATGTCGCGAATTACTGTTCAGAGTCTTGGAAAATCCTATGGGGGTGAGTCGGTTTTTGCGGATGTCGCCTTTGAAATCACTCCGGGAATGCGTTTGGCGTTTACCGGCCCGAACGGGTGTGGAAAGAGTACTCTGCTACGAGTCCTGGCTGGCGAAATAGAGCCGGACGCAGGACAGGTCACCCTCTCTAAAACGGCTCGTGTCGGCTACGTTGCACAGGAACTGAAAGGCGAGATTTTGGCAGAGCAATTGCTTTCGTGGGTTCTCTCTGCACTGCCGTCATGGAATGGATTTTGGGAAGAGTGGGAAAAGGCCATTGCCGCAGAAGACAATGTCCGTATCGAACGCCTTGCCCATCGACAGCACGAGCTTGAGGAGTTGTATGGGTATAATCCAGATCACAAGGCCCGCGCCATATTGAGTGGCCTTGGGTTCTCGGATGATGATCTCTTCAAAAAAATTGGTGAATTGTCCGGTGGTTGGCGCGAGCGGGCAAAGTTGGCCCGTGTGCTGCTACAGGGGGCAGATATCCTTTTGCTGGACGAGCCGACCAACCATTTGGATTTGGAAGCTGTTGAATGGCTTGAAGAGTATTTGTTGAATTTTCGGGGGGCACTCGCTTTTGTCGTGCATGACCGCGTGTTTCTCAACCGTGTGGGAACGCATGTGTTGTTTTTGGGAGCTGGCAAACCGATCTTGCGTAAGGGGTCATTTGATGAGTTCTTGTTGTGGGATGCGGAAAATGCGGATCAGCGAGCCAAGGAGGCGGCAAAGCTGTCGGCACGGATTGAGAGTGAATACAAGTATATCAACAAGTTCCGTGTAAAAGCGCGAAAAGCGGCACAGGCGCAATCAAAGCTGAAGAAGGTGGAGAAGCTGGAACAGGAATTGAGTCGGATAAAAGAGGCTCAAGCCAGTTCTCATCGCGGCAAACGGTTGAATTTCAGGTTGCCGAAACCGCAACGCGGAGACAAGGTTCCTGTGGCTGGTGTCGATTTGGAATTTGGCTATGATAAGGGAAAATCGGTATGGCCCAAGTTGGATTTTCAGTTGTTTCGAGGAAAGAAAGTCGCTTTGGTCGCGCCTAACGGAGCCGGAAAGTCCACACTATTAAAACTCGTCATGGGAGAACTGAAGCCGTCCGGTGGACATACGAAAATCGGCGGCAATACCAGGGTCGGCTATTTCAGTCAGCACCAGCATGAGATATTGAATCTCGACAACAGTGTTATCGGTGAAATACGTCGTCTTTCCGCACCGGATTTGACGGAAGAACAGGTCATGGGTGTTCTTGGCCTTTTCTTGCTGGGAGAATCGTTTTTTGAACGTAAGGTTCAAGGATTGTCCGGTGGGGAAAAAAGTCGGCTGCTGTTGGCAACGTTGTTTTTGGCTCGTGCCAATTTTTTGATTCTTGATGAACCGACCAATCATTTGGATATTGAAACGCGTGAGGGGTTGATTCGGGCATTGAAGGACTATGAAGGGACACTGCTTTTTGTCGCCCATGACCGGTATTTACTCAATGAGGTCGCGGAAGAAGTGTGGGCCTTGGGGGAAAATGGCATTACTCAATATCTAGGAGGGTTTGCCGATTTTCAGGCCAAGAGTAAACAGGAGGAAGCCTGCAAGGCGGAACAGACTGTCGGTGATAGGCCGGAAGTGAAAGAAAGGCATCGGCTGTCCAAAGAGGAGAAACGCCGTCAGGCAGAAAGGCGAAACCGTCTTTATCGTGAACTAAGGCCGCTCAAGAAGGAATATGCGAAGTTGGAGTCCGATCTGGAAAAAATATTGGATGAGCAGGCTGGTATCGAGAAAAAGATGAACGACCCTGCCACCTATGAGAGGCCGGAAGAGGCGTGCAAGCTCAATGCGGCGTACAAGGATGCTGTGGACTGGGCCGAAAATCTGATGATTCGCATGGGGGAGCTGGAAGAGGAAATAGGAAGGGTGACCGCTGCTGTCGGAGATGAGGCATGAAGCCGTTGTTGAATGTGGTTGCCGGGATTCTTTGGCACGGGGGAGCATATTTGGCCGTCGAGCGGCCCGAAGGGGTGAAGATGGCCGGTTGTTGGGAGTTCCCCGGCGGCAAGATTGAGCGGGGGGAAACGGGGGAAGAAGCCCTTATTCGTGAATTGCAAGAGGAGTTGGGCGTCACTCCGACAGTCTTTGATTATTGGCGTACAGTGGAACACGAATATGATGAATTTTTGGTCCACGTGCGGTTTTTTCACGTTACCGAGTTTGCAGGAGAGCTGACCGCTCTTGAAAACCAACGCATGAAGTGGGTTGACCCGTCTTTACCCCCATCACTGAACTATCTTCCTGCGGATGCATGGTTGATTGGTGATAGCGTGAACGTTCTATAGAGATTTCAGTCGGCGAATAAGGGATCCGTTGCTCCAGCCGTGATTTCTTCGTTGAAGGTTGTGTCAGAAAAGCGTATATAACTATTCTTGGCCATGGTGGCGTTGAAGGTCGAGAAGGGGGCTCGCTTCCTTGTGATGCAGTTGTTTTTCGATAATCGACTCTATTTTGACTATGTTGAGCGGTTGTGATCAATGGGCGTTGATGTTCCTGTCATTCCCGGAGTGTTGCCCATAATGAATATGAAGTCTGCCAAGTTTATTTTATGGATTACGCCAGTCGACAGACACAGGAACTGATTGCTGGTGGTGCGCCGGGCGTGCATCTGTATACGCTGAATCGAGCTAACGCCTGTCTTGATATAGGCAGAAATTTGAAGATATAAGTAGAGAATGGAGAGAGATATGCGTAACCGTCCCGTAGTGGCTGTCGTCGGTGCGACTGGTGCCGTCGGCCAGGAAATGTTGAAGGTTCTTGAAGAACGAGATTTCCCTTGTTCGAAGATCATCCCCATGGCCTCTGCTCGCAGTGCCGGGAAAAAGGTGGAATCCAGAGGCGAAGTTTTGACGGTGGTCGAATTGGCGGAAGATTCCTTTACCGGTGTTGATCTTGCCCTGTTTTCAGCGGGCGGTTCCACTTCCGAGAAGTTTGCACCGCTTGCGGCCAAGGCGGGGTGTGTTGTGGTGGACAACTCATCGGCATGGCGCATGAATGATGCATGTCCATTGGTGGTTCCTGAGGTCAATCCCGATGATTTACAGTGGCATAAAGGAATTATTGCCAACCCCAATTGCTCCACTATTCAGATGATGGTTGCTCTCAAGCCGATTCATGATGAGGCGCGGATCAAGCGCGTGGTTGTTTCAACCTATCAGGCTGTATCCGGAACTGGCCAAAAAGCCATTGAAGAGCTTGAAAACCAGACCCGGCGGCTCATGGCCGGACAGCCAGTGATTGCCGATGTGTATCCGCATCAGATAGCGTTTAATTGTTTGCCCCAAATCGATGTTTTCATGGATAACGGGTATACCAGGGAAGAGATGAAGATGGTTCATGAGACCGTCAAGATCATGGGCGATCCATCCATAAAGGTTACGGCAACGTGTGTACGGGTTCCCTGCTTCTACGGGCACAGCGAATCCGTGAATATTGAGACAGAGGAAAAACTCTTTGCCGATGACGTGCGTGCGCTTCTTGCCAGGGCTCCCGGTGTGGTTGTCGAGGATTACCCTGAAAAGAAAGCATATCCCATGCCCATCCATGCTGCTGGTGACGACGCTACCTATGTTGGTCGGATCCGTGACGATGAAACCATTGAAAATGGTATTAACATGTGGATCGTTTCCGATAATATTCGTAAGGGGGCGGCTCTGAATACCGTACAAATTGCGGAAACGCTTATTGAACGCGATCTGTTGCGTGTTCCCTAAGGGCCGTACCCTGAGTTTACCCGTTCATTGGCCGGGACAACGTTGTTGCGTGCAGTCTATCTCATGGAAAACGAAATACCGGTTGTCTTTCGTGGTATCACCAAAGAAGACATTCTTGCGGCTTGTGAGGTCGTCATTGTCGGCATAACCGGGGATGCCATTCCTGTGGTTCCGTTTAACGGCAATCCCATTCATGAGGGGAAGCCGGGGCCGATTGCAAAGCGTCTCCGACAAATGTTGATTGCTGATTTACAGGAAAACGGGACTGCCTTGGCATAGGCTTTACAGAAACAAAAGCAGATCGACATTGGCATCAATTTTTGGGTAGCCTGACTCATCTTGTCGCTTCTACATTGTCTGGTGCGGTGTCAAATTGACGTATGGCTTCCTGAGCTAGGGAATCGGTTCCCATGACCTGCATCGTGTGTTCGTTCATCATGCGTGCCACGTCGACGGGCGTGGGGATGATCATAAAGTTAAAGGCCTGTGCCCATGTCTCGCCACGCAGATAGGCCAGTGCCCAGCGTAGGGTGTGTTCGTGAAAGTAGGATGGGTTGTTGATGACGATCATGGCCTTGTACCGTCCGTCTTCAGCCCGTTCACGGAAGGCCGACTTCCTGTATTCACAGGATGCCAGCGGATAGTTGACATGATAGAATCCATTGTCGCCATTGGCGAGTTGTATCCACAAATCCCAATCGCGATAGATGGTATTATCCCGAAATCCATCGCTATTTTCAAAAGCAGAACGCCGTATCATCACGGCTGGGCCGAGTATGTTTTTGCTCTGTAAAAGGGTGGTATCAAAAGAAGGAAGCTGTATCATCCCAGGACGGATTCCCGAGTGCTTCGGGGCAAGTCGTATGTAATCCGTATACATGACATCGGCTTTCGGATAATTGCCAAATACGGATATTGCGGTCGTCATGTACTTGGGGTCAAGGCGGTAGTCGGGACAGAGGAAAAGAAAATAGTCCCCCTTTGCCTGTTCGGCTGCAATGTTGCGGGCCTGAGATGGCGTGACTTTTTCGTCGGTATTGATGAGATAAGTGGAATCAATCCCGGAGATGGCAGTCCAGATTGATTCAGACGAAGAATCATGGCTCCCATTGCCGACAATAACGATTTCGATACGGTCCAGCCCGTTGGATTGGCGTGCAATCGATTGTAGCAAGCGTGGCAGGCTTCGGTGGGTTTCCAAATCGGAAATAAGTATGGAGACAAGACTCTTGTCGTGCATCGTCAGACCCTTCCGTGGGATTCTCAAACATTCTAACAGAGGAGAGGGAGCACGGTCCGTGTGCACATTTATCCTTCCTCGTGCTCATTGTATCGGCGCAATAATCGAGAACTTTAGGGTCAGCATCATTTTTTTTACAAAAATCGGAGTCGTTCTTTCAACCACCTCCTTGCACAGGGTTCAACCTTCAAGTATGTACTGTGAAAGACTTGGACAGTGCGGCTTTAAAAAGTTGTGAAAAAACGGCGTTTTTTAATCTCTATTTGGTGGTGCTCGTGGCAATTTTCAAGTGCGATTCCTGTGGATACGAGCGGGATGTCCCCGATAAACTGTCAGGGAAAAAGGCCAAGTGCCCCGGTTGCGGCAAGGGGGTAGCCATCGTCGTGGGCATTTCCCCTGCCGATGGCGTTGTTGACGTATCAGAAGACAGGGGTCAGGCGTTGGTTTCTGCGACTGAATATGGAGAGAGTTCTTCACTTAATCTTGATAATTCAAGTGATTATGATGATTCTTTGGTGGATTCTGTTTGCCGGGAGTGCGGACAGGTCACACAGCTTGAAGCATCCGGGCGATGTGCCGCCTGTGAATCTGAAATTAGTCAATTTTGTGATTTGACGGAGTTGGCAGAAGAAAATGTTGATGTCAGTGATCTTGCCGAAGACAGTTCTCCGCAGGTGTGGGACAGGGACTTTGTGGGGGGTGAGACGTCACTGGAAGAGGATTTTCAGGAGTCAGAAGGCCGGAGTCTGCTTGCAGGGCATTTGTCGGTGAATATTTTTGCAGGATTGGTTTCCGGCCTGCTTTGTTTATTTTTTTCAGTAGCCCTGTCTTTGTTGATGGTCTCACCGCAGGCGTTGCACGATTATCTTCCGTATGCGTTGGCTGCGGTGCTGACAGGTATGGCAGTCAGTAGTATCGTTTTTTCCTTTCAAAGTCGTATCCCGTATGCTCTGGCAGGGCCAGAAACGGTTTTGTCAGTGGTAGTATCCCTGCTATGGGGGGCTATTTATTCTGATATGGCCGGACAGTATTCGGACAATGCTATCCTGGCAACGCTGATTGCGTCGTTAGTCGTTACCTCTGTGCTTTCCGGCACAGGAATGTGGATGATCGGGAAAATGAAGGCGGGGGGACTGGTTCGGTATATCCCGATACAGATAATTGGCGGCGTCATTGGCGCGGCGGGTGTTTTTGTTATTATCGGTACCCTTGACTGGATCGGTCCTCTTTCTTTGGATTGGAATAATTTGGTCGTGTCGGTTTTGAAGGCCTTGCCCAGGATGCGTGTTGACGAGAGCCTTTCGACTATGGGGCCAAGCGTGGTTTTTGGTTGTTTGCTTTTCTTCGGCCTTGTAAAATGCAAAAATTCCGTCCTTATGCTTGGTCTGCTCCTTGTGGCATCCTTTGCCGGTTCTTTGGCCTGGGAGTGGGGAGGAGACGAGGCGATTAAGTCGTTATCCATGCCCATCGGCCACTGGGAAAAGGGTGTCCCACTGGTCTCGTTGGAAGTTGTTCTCAATGGTTTCAGCGACATTCAATGGTCCGTTATACATGATAATGGATTATATATCGGAACACTCGTTGTTTTGAGTATCCTCAGCACCGTTTATCGCATCACCAAACTTGAGTTGCTCCACGGACGGGAAGAGGACGTTAGTTATGAGTACAAGGCTTTGGGATTTACCAATATCATTTGCGGGCTTGGCGGCGGTGCACCTGCTACTATTTCATGTGGGCGCAGTGCTGGCAACTATGCTTCCGGTGGCCGTGGTCCTGTTGCCGGAATCGTTGCCGGTTTGGTGTGTGGTGCCGGTTTGTTTTTTATAGAGGATATTCTTCCGTTTATCCCGAAGTTTGTCCCTGAAGGATTGCTCTTTTACGCCGGGTTGGGATTGATTCAAAACTGGATGTTTAAGTCAAGAACAGCTTTCACCCGTCGAGATGATACATGGATGCTTTGGGTTACATTTTTCGTGTGCCTGTCTTTAGACCTTCTGGTTGGCGCCGGATTTGGAGTGACTTTGGCCTTTATGGTGACGCTCTCCCGTGACAGCATGGGGGAGGTCGCGCGTAACGTGTTGTCTGGAGCCAATCATCGAAGCAACGTTGATAGAGCCCCCATACAGCAGCGTCTTTTGAAGGAATATGGCGACCACATTCATATTATCCGATTGCAGGGTTTTTTGTCTCTGGGCTCCATGGCGGAACTCTTGAAGTACATTCAGAAACGACTGGACAATAAAAACAGGTTGTCCGTACTTTTTTTGATTCTTGATTTCAGGTTGGTAACCGGCGTGGCCTCTGCTGCGGGAATCGGATTTGATAAACTCAGAAAGCTCGTTGATAAATATGGTTTTCAGGTTGTCATTGCCAGTGCACCATTGGAGTTGGAAGAACATCTTGAAGTCAGTGGGCATTTAGGTGAGGAGGAAGGAGCATTTCAGGTCTTCTTCAATCTTGATTACGCCATGGAGTGGTGCGAAAATCAGGTGCTTGATGTGGAAAATATGTTTACACTGAAACAGATGAGTCTGGCGAAACTGCTTGCTCCTGTTTTCCCGGAGCCTCAATATATTCCAGCATTAATGAAAGTTCTCAAGCGTGTGGATGTTGTTAAAGGGGAGGTCGTATTCAGGCAGGGCGATGATTCTGACTCCATGTTTTTTGTCGAATCCGGTCGTCTGGATGTTGAGCTTGAACAGGAAGACGGCAAACTGTTTAGGCTTAAGAAGGTCGGTCCGGGGGCGGTTTTGGGGGAAATGGGAATATGTACCAGGGCTCCCCGTTCAGCGACGGTCAGGGCGACAGAGAAGTGCGTCCTGTACAAAATGACGACAGAAAAACTGATTGCGGTGGAAAAACGTGCTCCCATGTTGGTGACGGCCATTTATCGCTACATGATCAATATGCTGGCTGAACGTCTTGGCGATGCGAACTCCAAGGTTCGCGATCTTATGATGTAGCCGTCTTGAGTCTTTCAATATATTCTTGTAAAGCCTCCCGCCAGTGGCGGGGCGTTTCCTGGGTTGTCTCTATAAAGCGGGACAAGTCCAGAACCGAGTATTGGGGGCGCACGGCCCTGGTCGGGTAGGCACTGGATGGTACGGGCTCTATGGTGCAGTCGATATGAGCCAGTTCAACCGCCGCTGAAGCCAGGCCATACCACGTGGTTTCACCTGAATTGGCTAGATGAAACAGACCTGTTGTGTCGTGCTCCAGAAGGCGGATCGAGTTTGTCGCGACATCAGGGGCATAGGAGGGTGAGCCTGTTTGATCATTGACTACCGTCAAGTGGTTCCGTTCTCTGGCAAGGTTCAGTATCTTTTCGACAAAATTTGTTTTTCCGGGACCGTATAGCCACGAAATGCGGACTATCAGAGTCCTGTCATATCCCAGGGCCAGAAGGTTCTTTTCCCCTTTCTCCTTGCTGCTACCGTATACAGAAATGGCTCCGGGAGCGTCATCTACGGTATATGGCTTCCTTTTATCGCCGCGAAAGACGAAATCCGTACTGTAATGAAGAAAAGGAATACGGCGTTTTTTCGCTTCTTCCGCAAGTCGGGGGGGAATTGTCGAATTGAGTATAACAGCCAGTTCTTCTTCGTCTTCTGCCAGGTCGACTTGCGTGTATGCGGCTGCGTTGATGATGAGGTCGGGATTGGTGTTGTTGAGGACCGTTTCACAGGTGGTGAAATCAAGAAGGTCACAATCCTGACTGGACAGGGCAATGGCCTTTGCCCCGACATCACGGAGGGCTTTTGTCAGTGATTGGCCCAACAGGCCCGTGCCGCCGAATATGATGACGGTTTTGTCACAGAGTTTCATGGGCGCGCTTCTCATACCAGGAGTTCATGAAGGTGCGGTATTCACCGCTTTGAACCTGTTCCAGCCAGTTTTGGTGTTCTTCATACCAGCCGATGGTCTTTTTGAGGCCTTCTTTAAAATTGAGCGTTGGCGTGAACCCCAGTTCCTTTTGGGCCAGGGAAAAGTTCATGGCATACCGTTTGTCGTGACCGGGCCGGTCCGTGACATGGGTGATGAGTGAGTCCGGTTTGCCGACAATTTCAAGTATGGTTTTGACGACATTGATATTGGTCTCCTCGGCATTGCCTCCAAAATTGTATGCCTGTCCTTCCCGGCCCTTGAGCAAGGTCAACTCGACTCCCAGGCAGTGATCGTCAACGTATATCCAGTCACGGACATTGAGGCCGTCACCGTAGACCGGGAGCGGCCTGTCTGCCTTGGCGTTCATGAACATGAGGGGAATGAGTTTTTCCGGGAATTGATAGGGGCCGTAGTTATTGGAACAGCGAGTGATGAGAACCGGAAATCCGTAGGTCTCGAAGTAGGCTCGAGCCATCATGTCGGCACTGGCTTTACTGGCGGAATAGGGCGAATTGGGGGCAAGCGGCGTGGTCTCCTCAAATTGCCCGTCATTTCCCAATGTGCCGTATACTTCGTCTGTGGAGATATGGACGAATCGTACAATCCCGCGCTGCCGGGCACATTCCAGCAGATTTTGCGCCCCTTGAATGTTGGTGGTCACAAAAGGCGCCGGGTCGTTGATGGAACGGTCAACGTGAGATTCTGCCGCAAAATTGACAACGGCATCAACGGCGTTGCCTTGCAGTAAATCCATCACCAATTCCCGATTGCAAATGTCTCCCTGAATAAAGGTATACCTGTCTTCGTTTTGTTCAAGATCAAGGAGGTTTAATCTGTTTCCGGCATAGGTCAATTTGTCCAGATTGACGATGGACCAATCGGGATGCCTTGCAAGCATAAGCCGAATAAAATTGGTGCCGATGAAGCCGCAGCCGCCAGTGACAAGTATTTTCATAACATTCTGGTTTGTTTCAATTGGTGGCGTGTTTGGGGGTAGTGTGCATGCCCGTTGCCATTTGGCAGAGAATACTCCTTGAGTTGAAAAATGACAACACCTCACCCGAATGTAAATGGGATGTGGGAAAACCGGAATCTGCGGCAGCCTTTGGCAAGCCGTTACGGTTCTTCCGATGCAAGCGTCCTTGTCTCCATGCGGGCGCGTGTGGTGAGGTTGCCAAAGCAAAAGAGGGTTCACGAATTTGATCTGCCAGGAAGCGCGGGAGAGCCAAGCCACGCTCGCTTCGTCGGAGCCGTCCGCTTCGTTCCCGGCTGACGCGCGAGAAAGGATCCGCCTGGCGCGGCACGGCTGTATGATGGAAAAGTACCCTTCAACCGAATGAGCCGCCTTTACGCCGTATGGCTGAAGGGTGAAGCTATGCCGAATAAGAGCGTATTTTATTCAATAATGCGATTCGTCTGCCGCAGTGCCTCGAAAAGAAGGATGCCTGTTGCCGTGGACAGGTTGAGGCTTCGCACCTCTCCCCATATGGGTATTTTGACCCCGTCAGGATACCGTTCCATCATTTCCAGGGGCAAGCCTCGTGTCTCCGGCCCCATAACGATGGTATCGTCGGGGAGAAATTGAAATCGATGGTGCGCTGTCGTGGCCTTGGTGCTTGCCATGACAAGCCGTGGGGGATGAATCGTTTGAATGAACTGATCAAAATTCGGGTGGACAGTGACATCGACATGCGGCCAATAATCCAGACCGGCCCGTCTGAGGTGCTTGTCGTCTATTTTAAATCCAAGGGGCTCAATCAGGTGTAGCGGGGTCTTGGTCGCTGCGCACAGTCGTGCGATATTGCCGGTATTGGGTGGAATTTCCGGCTCGAACAGAACAATGCGCATCTATACGTCCAGGGTGATGGTGGCCTTGCCGGGAGAGTAGCCCTTGAGCGTGCGGATCATTTCCCGGATGGATGCGGAAATGATATCTTCCACAAAGGGCTTCATGCCCACAGGCGCACCGTTTATGTCAATGGAGATACTGTTGTGCATGGCACGGCAGGCTTCTGTGGTGGTCTGGCCCGTGACAATGTCTGCGGCCAGAGTTTTACAGTCGGGACGACCACATGTCTCACAGTCCATGCCCGGAAGGAAGAATCCTTTTTCCATGATGACCTTGCCGAGAGCCTCGACGGTATCCATCTTCGGGACGCCGTCAATGGTTTCTTCACCATAGGACGCAATGGCAAGCTCCGGGAGCAACCAGTCCGTCCCATCGGAAAGGTCGCCAGAAAGACACAGAATACGGGGAAGATAGGCAAGGTTTTTGCCGCCTTCGACCAAAAGGACATCAGTGGCAAGAAGTGGCAGGATGTCGGGCAGAAACCGTTTGTCAGTCCAATGGACAAAGGCCTCGCTGGGGCCAAGGCCGGCAACGGTATCACAATGCATGGCGTATTGGGCTGTATCCGTGTCCTCCTGCCAACTCAGGTCGTGGCTACTGAATTTTGCTACAGATACCGTGAGACCTTGTTTTTTGAAATACTTGACGAGCTTGAGTCCCAATGTTGTTTTGCCGGATTTTTTGGGGCCGACGATGGATACTGCTTTCATTGTTGCATCCTGGTGTTCTGCTTGATTTCGGCTATCCTGCCGTCTTCAAGATAGATTGTTCTGTCACTGACTTCCTTGAGCCACAAAAGGTCGTGACTGGCGATCACCAGACTGGTGTCATTCCTGTTTCGAGCGTTTAAGGCTGCTTTACGTATAAGTTGCGAGCTCTTCGCGTCAAGGCTAGCTGTCGGCTCGTCCATAAGCAAGACCTTGGGTTTGATGGCAAGCCGGGCCGCGAGAGCCACTCGTTGCGCCTCTCCGCCGGATAATTCAAACCATTGCCGGTTGGAAAATGTGTTCGGCTCAAGGCCGACTTCGATTAAGGCGTTGTGCACCCTGGTTGTCTTGTCGGATTTTTTCCTGACCTTGAGGCCATAGGCGACGTTGGCATGAACCGTTCGTTTCAACAGGTATGGCTCCTGAACCAGCATTGTTACCTGACGGTGCACCGGCCCTGGAGTCGTATCGGTTTCCACTCCCATGAATGTGATGGAGCCGGATGAAGGTGATTCGAGAAAAGCGAGTATTCTCAACAAGGTGGATTTTCCGGAGCCGTTCGGACCGGCAAGGCCGAGTATGGAGCCGGGGTGGATGTCCAGAGTTTTGATGTCCAGAACTGACCGGCCGGAATATTGCTGTTGCACATCCGTAAGGGAGATAATGGGTGTCGTCATTAATGCACCGCCTTCTTTTTGAGGCCGGAGGCACCGATGTTGACAATAAGCGCCACGGCAAGAAGCACCATGCCAAGGGCGATGCCCACAGCGAATTCTCCTTTGCCAGTTTCAAGGGCGATGGCGGTGGTGATGGTGCGGGTGTGCCATTTGATATTGCCGCCGACCATCATGGAAATACCGACTTCGGAGACTATTCTGCCGTATGCGGCCATGGCGGCGAGCATGATGGAAAACCGGGCTTCCATGACAGTGGCCCACAGGATTTGGCGGGGATTTGCTCCAAGGGTTTTGAGGGTCATGGGAAGTCGTTTGTCCAGAGCCTCCACAGCGGTTGCCGTCAGGGCTATGATGATGGGGAGGCCGAGTAGCGTCTGTCCGATTGCCATTCCAGGGATGGAGAAAAGCAATCCGGTTCCGCCCAACGGGCCGTGGCGTGTCAGGAAGGCGTAAACCAGAAGGCCGATGACAACAGTGGGGAATGAAAGAAGGGTGTCTACGGCTGTGCGGACAATCTTTTTGCCGCGAAATTCCTTATGGCCGAGAAAAAAACCGAGCGGAACACCAATGGTGAGACTGCACAGCATGGAGAGCGTGGAAGCTCCGACAGTTGCCCAGATGGCAGAATACGTTTCGGCGTTGCCAGTGAAAAGGAGTATAAACCCCTGTATGAATCCTTGGAGCAGATAATCCATTTGTATCCTTGGCTTCCGGGAGGACGCATCCCGTCCTCCCGGAAGGAGTCATACCCGGATTACCTGGCGTTGGGAATGAACAGCTTCTTGCCCAGAAGCCTGAACTCGCCGATGGCTTTTTGTGTCGCCGGACTTGCCATCCATGCGATATACTGCTTGGCCAGTTCATACTGCGTGTCCTTGCAATGCTTGGGAGCAACGGCAAGGGCAGAGTACTGGTTGAAAAGAACCTTGTCGCCTTCCACAAGAACCTTGAGCGGCGGGTTACCGCCCTTGGTGTGGGAGTACTTAATGTATGTGCCGCGGTCGGTCATGGTGTATCCGTTCTTTTCATTGGCTATATTGATAGTCGAAAGCATGCCTTGTCCGGTCTGGATGTACCATGCCTGTTTTTCGGGAACGGCCATACCGGCGGATTTCCAAAGGGATATTTCTTTTTTGTTGGTGCCGGAATTGTCGCCACGGCTACAAAAAACGGCCTTCTTTCCCTTGATGGTTTTCAGGGCATTGGTGACGGACATGCCTTTGACTCCGGCGGGATCAGATGCGGGACCGATAATGACGAAATCGTTGTACATCAATTCCTTGCGGTCAACGAGGACGCCCATGTCCATGTATTTTTTCTCAGCACCCGGAGCGTGGACAAGGACAACGTCAACATCACAATTCTTTGCCATTTTAAGGGCTTTGCCTGTGCCGATGGCAACAAATTTGATTTCTATTCCCGTGTCCTTTTTGAATTTGGGAACAATTAATTCGTCCAGCAGGCCGGTGTTTGCGGTGGAGGTCGTGGTGGCCATCATCAAGGTCTTGCCAGCCAGGGCGGGCATCGCCATAACAACGGTCAGAACCAGAGTCAGAGCAATTGAGTAAAAGCGTTTCATTTGAATCTCCTCAAGTAGTATTTATGGGTTGTCATTGTTTAACAAGTATGTACCAGTCCCCAGTTGCATCCAATTATTCGGTGTCATCCCGATAAAATTCACCCGATTTTTTTGTTTCCATGCCAAGTACCTTGGCTGCTCTTTGGGTGGCGTAGTCTTCAACGTCCAGGTAGAATTGGAGAAAGTTTTCCATCAATTCCTTGCCGAAAGGTGAGAGGTTGAAACGCTGTCCTTTGCCCTTGGTCTTTTCAACCAAAGGCTGCCCGATGCGTTTCTCGGCGTTTTTTAATTTTCCCCAGGCTCGCCGGTATGACATGCCTAACTCTTCGGCAGCCTTCCGAAGTGATCCCAATTTTTCAATATGCTGGAGGAGGAGTGTGCTACCAATGCCGATATATATCTCGTTTTCCTGTTCGATCCACACGCGCAATCGCAATATTGCTTTTTCTTTATCAGTCATATCAACCTTTACGTACGGGTAGAGTGTCCTTCCCAATAATCACTGCCCAAGAAGAACTATATACGGCTATAGCATTAAGTCAAGGGGGGCATAATGCATATGGTCTGTCATCGGAAAAATAGGTCGCTACAGGTGGATTTTTTTAAAAGTTAAGGATTTCAAATCAATGAGAAATATGGAAGCGTTCAGCTCAGAGGAATGGCCTGACAAAATCTTGATTACTTCAGTTGCCATAAGTGCGGCCACCATGTTGACGGCCGGGGCGGGGCATCCCAATTGTTCTTCTGCGCTGTTGTCGCGGCCCATGATGTCGGCGGGGCCGGTTTGGCCGGGCAGCACCACGCCAACGTACCCGGTCCAGCCTGCGATGGCTCCTGTCACAAGAGGAATATTGGCTTGGGCCGCTGCTTCTTGTAGTCCCAGCCGCATCTCCAGTCCTCCCAATGCGTCGACGACCAGATCGGCTCCATTGAGAAATTCCGGCAGGCTTTGGGGGGTAAGGAAATCGGTATGCCCCTCAAATTGGATCGATGGGTTGATTTTGGCTACTCGCGCCTTGGCTGCGTCGACTTTGGGGGTACCGCAACTGTTGAGTGTGGCCAGAGCCTGTCGGTTAAGATTGCTTTCTTCAAAGGTGTCGCCATCGGCCCCACGAATGACGCCGACACCGCCCCTGAGAAACATATCGAGCAGGATGCCGCCCAGACCGCCGAGTCCCACTTGCGCTATGGAGCTACTCAGGAGGGATATCTGCTCTGCCTGTGTGATGCTTTCCATGTTTCGCACGTAGCGAAATGGGAAAATATCCCGTTTTAGTGCTTCGACCTCCACAACGCGTCCCGGAAGTCCATATTGTTCGGCTAGTTGCGAAATGTCGCAAACAGAGAGGGTGTTTGGCAAGGGGCATGTTAGCCTCCACCCACAGGGGGGAACAGGCCGACTCTGTCTTTATCCTTGATCTCGCTGTCAGGAAACGAACGCAACGAGTTGATAAATATAAGCGTTACGTCTTCTTTCGGGATGCCGAGTTTCTCCATCAGCGACAGAACGGTTTCCCCCTCGTCAATGGGATAGTCTTCATGATTTTCAGGAAGATATGACGCCAGTGTCGCAAATAGTTTTATTTCAATACCCATACAACGAATCTATCGTTTCGTCCCGCTGCGGTCAATGCAATACCGGAGCTATTTCACCGACCCGAAAAGAACAACACCATGTAGCCATGTTTTGACTACGAAAAACGGACCAAAAGACAAAAGGAGACTTCTCTGACTTGAGGATACGGTTGATATTCTTTTATAAATCTCATTAGACATTCCAGATAACGCCTCCTGCCAACGCATCGGAACGCATGATCATTGTTCTCCATGTCGACGATGTGGAACAAAACGAAACAATGGCCGAGTTTCCCATCAAATTCGTGGACTATCTTGCCGATGAAAAGGACGCCACAAGAGGAGCGGACAACACGACGCCCTGCACTGTCGCCAATTTCGACAGTGCGGAGATGAAAGAGCAAACGCCACAAACCAAACAAACATCGACAGGCAAAGATATGGCCTCCTTTACAGGGAAACCGGCGTTTTTCAGCCAGCTTGCGGCACGGAGTAGACCCCGTGGCCTTTAACTCGGCACGGCTTGTGGAAGCACTTCAACGGTTGAGTGCCTAATTCTGACAACGCTGTTGACACAGGAAAAGATAAAAATGTGACCAGTCAAAACAAGGCCGCCTGATCGACTCCTTGATCTGGCGGCCTTTGGGGAGTGACATGCATACAACAAATTCCTTTGCTTCAGGAAACTGTCGGAAAACGGCACGTCCCATTCGGTGTGGTATGGATTTCACCTATATTGCCCTAAACACAAGTAAACCAGTCTCTGTGTAATGAGCGCACATTCAGACCCGGTCCCGACAATCGTGATGTAACATCCTCCCCTTTTCGCTTGTTGTCCATACTTCTGCTGAACCCAGTTGCCTACGCCTTTGCGCCTTGAAGTTCGTCTTCGTCGAAATCCCAGATAACGTTGTGGGGCGGCAGGGGATCGGTTTCAAAGAAGCGGGGCAGTTTGTCATCCTTTTTGGTGAAACCGGCTCGCTTGTTGAATTCCTGTTCATCCTTCATGGCATTGGCCCCCAAGGCGATGAGATCGTCAACGGTGAATGTGTTTCCGGTATACGCCTGCACAAGGTCGGCCATGGTTTGAACGCCGTTGTCGGAATCCAGAACCGCGAAAGCGACGAACAGACAAAATCCCATGGAGTCGATGGCGGCGGTGGCTACCTGAAGATTTTTGGACAGTTCAATGTTGCCTTCTTTTTGGTGACCGTCGACAGTGCCGCCGACACCGAGGACGTTGGCCGTAACACCGTAACCGGCCGTATGATCTGCGCCCATGGCCGTGGTGGCGTAGGTGACGCCGACTCCCTTGACGGCACGTGGGTCGTATGCAGGCATGGACTGGTTCTTGACAACCGGGAGGCGTTCAACGCCGAATGCACCACCGGCAAAGGTCACGCCATTGCCGATAATCATACCCATGGGATCGTTGGTTCCGACTTTCTTGAGCAACGCAATGGCAGCTTTACCGTCCCCCCAGGGGATGATGCCGCCATCCATGGCAACGGCCAGGGTATTGCCGATTTCGATGGTATCCATTCCTTTTTCGTCACAAATACGGTCACATTCGGCAATATCGTCGATATCCTTGATCATGGCATTGGCACCGAAAGCCCAAACGGTTTCGTACTCAAAGCCGGAGGTGAGATAGTTGCCGTCCTTGTCGTTGTATTGCTGGGAACATTGGATCAGGCAACCAGCATGGCAGCCTTCCGTGGTTTTCCCTTTGCGGGCTTCAATTACTTCAGCGATCTTCTCCCCTGAGATATCGGCTGCGTGATCAATCTGGCCAAGGCGGAAGTTCTTGCCCGGCAATGCACCAGCTTCATTGATGACATTGACGAGTACCGATGTGCCCAAACCCGGCAGGCCTTCTGACGTGACCGGGTGGCCCTTGAGTATGTCAATCCATGTGCGCCGCGCTTTTTTGAAGGAGTCTGCGTCGGCGATGGATACCTTGTTATTGACGTCGGGATCAAGGATGATGGCCTTGATCTTCTTGGAGCCCATGACCGCACCGGTGCCACCCCGGCCAGCGGAACGGGCCGGACGCTTGTAGGGATCGGTGAACTGGATGGTGGCTGTTTGGCGAACGGTTTCCCCCGCAGGGCCGATCATGGCAGCGCACAGTTTCGGGCCGTACTCTTCAAGCAGAATGTCGTGAGCCGGGTAGTTGTCCATACCGATGATCTTGGAGCAATCCCTGAACTCCACCTTGTCCTCGGAAATGAAAATGGTGCAGAAGGGGGTTTCGGCTGCGGGCTTGTCTTCAAAAATAATGGCTCTGAGCCCCATTTTGGGCATTTTGTGAGCAAAAAGCCCACCGGAGTTGGATTCCTTGATGCCTCCTGTCAGGGGAGATTTGGTCCCGACGGAAATGCGCCCGGAGTTGGCTGCTGTGGATCCGCCCAGCAGTCCGGTTGCAAAAACCAGCTTGTTCTCGGCGGAAAGGGGATGACAGTCTGCGGGAACCTCCTTGTTGATGACACGGGATGTCAGCGCGCGGCCACCAAGGTTGATGTACGGCCCAACTTTTTCAAACGCATACTCTCTGGTTCGGGTGTTGATTCTGAGAATCCTGGACATGGCAGACCTCACTTTGGTTAGAGTTGCAAATGCGTTGCCCAAAACGGTTTACTGAGACAATACACTAACTATATACATAATGAGTACAAAAATGTCAAAAAGAACAGAATGTTATGTCTCGTTAGGCATAATACAGAGGTGGACAATTACCGTATGATGTTCTGGAAAGGTAAAACATGAACGATATGGAATGGGCAAAGTATGATGGGGTTTCGGTATTGTTTTCTGCATAAAATCCTGGTGTGCTATACTTTAGTTATGTGCCAAGAGAGTTGATCTCCTTGTTGTCGTAGGTTATTGTTATTGTTATTGTTATTGTTATTGTTATTGTTATTGTTATTGTTATTGTTATTGTTATTGTT
>PDWI01003126.1_pt1 | contig 23805 bp, 19 predicted proteins | sample 1430891 | NCBI WGS metagenome assembly PDWI01 (sample SAMN01162508, study PRJNA174530) | Oral metagenome, whole genome shotgun sequencing project. | biome: Marine environment; feature: Marine mammal; material: Swab sample of the gingival sulcus; isolation source: swab sample of gingival sulcus... | reverse complement strand
CTAAATCCACTCCAGAAGGAGCAAGGGATTACCTTGTGCCAAGCCGGGTAAATGTCGGCAAGTTTTATGCCCTGCCCCAATCTCCTCAGCTTTTCAAACAGCTTTTAATGGTGGCAGGTATGGACCGCTACTATCAGATCGTGAAATGCTTTCGTGATGAAGATTTGCGGGCTGACCGTCAACCGGAATTTACTCAAATTGATATGGAGCTCAGTTTCATTGATGAAGAACAGATTATGGAACTCAATGAACAGATGATTGCCACTCTGTTTGAGCAGACACTTGGGGTTAAGGTAACAACCCCTATTCCCCGGATTAGCTACCATGAAGCGATGAGCCGTTTTGGCACAGACCGTCCGGATATGCGTTTTGGCATGGAACTGGTTGATCTGACCGCAATAGCTCAAAAGTGCGGTTTTAAGGTTTTTCGTTCTATTGCAGATGAAGGAGGGGCTGTACGAGCCATTAATGCTAAAGGCTGTGCCTCATTTACCCGTAAGGAGCTTGACGTTCTTACCGACTGGGTTACCCAGTTTGGAGCAAAAGGACTTGCCTGGGTGAAAATGAAAGCAGATGGCGAATGGCAGTCTCCTATCGCCAAATTTTTCACAGAAGATGAACGGAAACAAATTGCCGAAGCGACAGATGCCAAAGAAGGGGATCTGCTCTTTTTTGGTGCCGATAATCAGAAAGTCGTCTTTCAAGTACTTGGTGAGTTACGGCTTGAAGTTGCCCGCCGCCTTAATCTGTTACAAAAAGATGATTTTCAGTTTGTATGGGTAACAGATTTTCCCTTGGTTGAATATGATGAGAAGGAGCAGCGTTATCAGGCCCTGCATCACCCTTTTACCTCTCCAAGGGAGGAAGATCTGGATAAACTGGCAACCGATCCGGCAGCCGTTTTGTCGAGAGCATATGACCTGGTACTTAACGGAACAGAAATTGGTGGAGGCTCCATACGTATCCATCGTAAAGATGTACAAGATAAAGTTTTCCAGGTTCTTGGTATTGGAGAGCAGGAAGCTCAAGAAAAGTTTGGTTTCTTGTTACGGGCATTGGAGTTGGGAGCACCTCCTCATGGAGGCATTGCTTTTGGGCTTGACCGCTTACTGATGATTATCACCGGCAGTGACTCGATTCGTAATGTTATTGCCTTTCCCAAGACACAGAAGGCAACCTGCCCTCTAACAGATGCGCCCTCACCCGTTGCAAGAAGGCAGCTTACAGAGCTGCATATTCAGCCGGACTGGAAGGAAAATAAAGAGTAATTCTGTAAAGTTACACTCATAAAAAAGCCCCTGCAATTATAATCGCAGGGGCTTTTTTATATTCAGCCTTGGAAGTTCTTATACTTTAAACTTATCTGCAGCTTTTTGTAACTCTGCAGCAACATCGTTAACCCTAACCATCCCTTCTTCGACCTGCTTACTTTCCTTATCAATATTTATTGCAACAGTATTTACTCCTGCAATGTCTTCCGAAACAGAGGCTGTTACTACCGCACTTTGTTCTACATTATTACCGACTTCCTCCATCCCCATAACTGTCTGTTGAACATTCTCACTAATCTCCTGAGTTGTTGCAGATTGCTCCTCAACTGCAGCGGCAATAGTCGTTACAATATCATTTGTGTTAGATATAATGCTGCCCACTCCAGCAATCTCATTTATTGTATCGTTGGTAGAAGCCTGAATACCTGTTATTTTATCACGAATTTCAAGGGTTGCCTCTGCTGTTTGTTTTGCCAGTTCCTTGATCTCATTCGCAACAACAGCAAATCCCTTTCCGGCGTCCCCTGCTCTGGCAGCCTCAATCGTTGCATTTAAAGCAAGAAGATTTGTCTGTTCTGATATCTCTGTTATAACTTCTGTCACCTTACTGATATCATCTGCAGCAGCACCAAGAGTTTCAACCTTCTGGGAAGCACTGCCACTATGTTCAACAGCACGTTCCACAACGGCCCGGGCTTGAGCAGAATTTTGAGCAATCTCCTGCACAGTACTCGTCATCTCTTCCGTTGCAGCGGCAATAACATTCATCCGTGCAACAGTATCACGAGCTGCACTATCCAATGTGCTCATATTAGAGCTCATTTCATCTGCTGCTGTTGCTACACCCTGACTACGCTTACCAGCATCTTCAATATTTTTTGCCATCGTATGGGTTGTTTCATTCAAACCCACGGCTATTTGCCGCAAACTGTCAATTCCGGAAAACATAACACTAATGGTCTGACGCAAATTTGACGCCATATTACGTAACGACTCCGCTACAAATCCTACTTCATCCTTACTCCTAATAGCAGTTTCATGCGTAAGATCTCCAGAACCTAAAATAGCAACATCATCGGCGAGTTTCCTGAGCGGTACAACAACTTTACGAAAGATAAGAACAAAAGAGATAACCCAACACAATAAAAGAGCAACGAGAATCACTATATTTATCATTATATAACGCTTTTGTTTTTCGATTAATTCTTGAACCCCTTCTTCTGTTCGATACTCAAGTTCATCAAAAAAAGCATTTATAGGGGCCATAATATTAGCAATACACTGGTCATAGTGCTGGTTAAAAACCAACTCTCTTGCCAGCTCCATATCCGGCTTTGCTCCCTTCACATAATGACCGCTGGAATCCTTAAACAATCCCTTAACAGCATTCATCGCCTCTGTCTCAAGATCGACCAGAGCACTGGATTTTTGCGTTGCCTCATCCAGCAGAGCAAATTCCTTACTGGAAAAACCAAGCTCTTTCATAATATCAAGAAGAGCAATTTTTCTGCCGTCTGGTCGAGTTTTTTCCCCATCACGAATTTTAAGAACATCAAAGTACTCTTTTTCATATTGCGGATTTCCCGTGGAGACATACGCTCGAACCAACCGTGTTAATGCCTGAGAATTTTGCCGAACTTCATTCGCAGTTTTAAAAGAAAGGTAACGGTTTCTTTCTCTCTCACCAAGTGCTTTACTTACCCCACTACTAATGTAGGTTATTCTTCCCAGAGACAAAATCAATACAGTGAAAATAGCAAACATGAAAAGAAACATCTTTTGGATAGTCATAAATCCCTCCGTCTAAAATTTATTTTCTTCCCTAAGGCTACTCCCACTCTAAAGAAAATACACAGAAAATCAACAATAAAAACCCCTCAACCCCTCAACCCCTCAACCCCTCAACCCCTCAACCCCTCAACCCCTCAACCCATCTTTTAAGTATAATGACAACAAAAATATTATAAATAATTTGTTAATATTATACCTATCCCTATACGGTCAACCAAGTTATTGTAATCAATAAGACTTTCTCCATAACCATAAAAATACTGTACATAGCCCCTCAGATAGTCATAATCAAAAAGAGGAAAACTCCAACCCATCTGCACAGCCCCCTTTGAAAATCCTGACTCTAAATTATTACGGCTAAGCAGAGAAAAGACATGATTCTCATACTCATAAGCAAAAATAAACTCAGCATGCCCCAAGTATTCTGCAATATCAGGATTATTATCATCTTTGCTATCTTCCTGAAGACGAATCCAGGGTTTGAGCATAAAGGTAAAATCTCCAACTTCAAAAGCAAATGTTGCATAGACACGATTCCAGCTTCTGGAAAGCTCTCCCCCTTGACCATTAGATTGATGAACAATACCTATACCGTTAGCAACATTCTTTAACGGGCCAAAAGAGAGGTCAGAAGAGCGCTGCAACCACAACTCCGGTTGATGATTGGTCTCTCTGAATGGTGCTGAATCCTTACTGTTATACGCCTGCCAAAAAGAACGCATTGTATAGCCGGCATAGGCATCTATATCTGAACCGAAAATATCAACAGCCAAAGGCATCTTAATACTAAGCTGAAACTGAACCTCAGTCTTATCAAGATCCAGTTGCTGTTCTCCATTTGTATTGCGGTAAAGAGAGGAATCCCAACTACTGGCGTTATAGGCGGCAGGAAGAAGGTAGTTCGGCCCATGTGCCATCAAGGTAAATGGCTTGCGGATATTACTTTTATCAACGGCAATCCTTTCCGCAACAGGGCTTAAATCTACAGATATTGATTCACTGCTTCCCTCCTCTTCCAAAGAGGTACATCGTTGACGAATTTCCCCAACAGTCAATGTATCAGAAGCAGTTATAACAAGCTGCTGCATACAACGGTTAATACTTGTTTGTGCATAGGCATTGGGCAGCAAGATAAAAAACAGCATGCCTGAAACAAAAGATCGAATCAAAGATATTTTTTGCATAAGAGCTCACAACTATAGTAGATTGTCAGAAATTTTTTGAACTGCCCTTTTTCACCATTGTAAACTGAAATAGAGATGAGCAGAACCCCTTAATTACCCATGAAGCCAAACATCCTCCCCCTGTCAAAACCAGACATTTCAGAAAAAGAGATCAATGCCGTTGCTGATATTCTCCGTTCCGGCTGGATCACTACCGGACATCAGTGTAGCGAATTTGAAACAGAGTTCTCCCGTTACTGCCAATCCGGACAACAAAAAAACTACAGCATCGCACTCTCTTCTGCTACAGCAGGAATGCACCTTCTGCTCAAAGCCCTTGGCATCGGCAAAGGAGATGAGGTGATAACCCCCTCACTTACCTGGGTTTCCACGGTAAATGTAATTACACTGGCCGGTGCAACTCCTATATTTGCCGATGTGGACAAAGAGAGTCTTATGGTCACCAGGGAAACCATTGCTCCCTGTATCAGTGAGCGCACCAGACTGATTCTTCCTGTCCATTTTGCCGGAGCAGCTCTTGATCTCATGCCATTATATCAACTGGCAGCAGAACACTCTATTCCCCTGGTAGAGGATGCTGCCCATGCCGTTGGTACAGAATACCGCGAGCAAAAAATAGGCAGCAGCGGGCAGAGTATCTTCTCCTTTCATCCCATAAAAAATATCACTTGTGGAGAAGGAGGCATGTTCTGCACAGAAAATAACGAGCTGGCACAATGTATGCGCAGACTCCGCTTTCATGGTTTGGGGGTAGATGCTTATGATCGTCATCAGCAGGGCAGGGCACCCCAGGCGGAAGTGCTGGAACCAGGCTTTAAATATAATCTCACAGACATCGCTGCCTGTCTTGGCCGCGGTCAACTGCGCCGCCTGGAAGAGTTTATTGCCGTCCGGACCAAACTTGCTGCACTCTACAATACACTGATCGCTGAAATTGATGAGCTACAGCCATTACGCCCGCCAGAAGATTTCCCTTACTCCATGCGCCATTCCTGGCATCTCTATATTGTCCGCCTGATGAGTAAGAGAATCAATAGAGACGACTTTATGCTGCGTCTGAAAGAAAAAAATATCGGTACCGGTCTCCACTTTCGTGCAGTACATCAACAAAAATATTATCGGCAGACTATGCCCCACTGGCTAGGCCGCCTGCCTAGTACCGAATGGAATTCGGAACGCATCTGCTCCCTGCCCCTTTTTCCTGCGATGACGGAAGATGATGTTTATCGGGTTATTACTGCCATAAAAGAGATCCTGCGATGAATCCAACACCCCATGAAAATACAGAAAACAGAACCATTGCCCTCTCCATTGTTATTCCAGTGTATAACGAAGAGGATACCCTCGCAGAACTCCTGCAGCGCACTCTTGCAACCTGCAGGGCGATCAAGTGCCCTTTTGAGATTATTTTGACCGATGACGGCAGCAGTGACACCTCCCCTCAACTCCTGCAGCAAGCTGCAGAAAAAGAGCCTGAAATTATCAGCCTGCTGCTTAACCGCAACTACGGGCAACACGCTGCAGTCTTCGCAGGACTGGCACAAAGCAGAGGCGAGATCATCATCACTCTTGATGCCGATCTACAAAATCCGCCGGAAGAGATCAGCAAACTCTTTTACGAGATAGAAAAAGGGTTCGATGTCGTGGGCAGTGTACGGCAGAATCGGCAGGACTCGTTTTTTCGCCGCCTATCCTCTGCTCTGGTAAACCGTATAGTTCAAAAAAGCACAGGAATTTTGATGCATGATTATGGCTGTATGCTTCGCGCCTATCGCAGGCATATCGTTGATGCGATGTTGACCTGTGAAGAGCGTTCCACCTTTATTCCCATTCTGGCAAATAGCTTTGCCGCTTCCACTACAGAGATTGCTGTTGCCCACCAACAGAGGGAACATGGCATCTCTAAATATAATTTTTACCGATTGATTGCCCTTCAATTTGATCTATTGACCTCCATTTCCATCTTCCCTCTCCGCCTGCTCTCTCTACTAGGTATTATTCTCTCTTCGACGGGAATGACTCTTGGGTTTTTATACACTCTACTTTATGTTAGCAATTTTCAGCCGGGATGGGGGCTAGTGCTTTTTGCCGCTCTTTTCCTTTTGACCGGATTACAGTTTCTGGGAATGGGACTTCTAGGAGAGTATCTGGGAAGAATATATACTGATGTTCGCGGACGCCCCCGTTATTATATAAAGAAGACTATATTATGACTCATACCCCATTAAACTCTCTAGATATACTTATTCGCTTGAACTGGGATGAAAGTGATGATCTAGAATTTAAATCCGCCAAAGGAGGTGTCCCCAAAAGCCTATGGGAGACATACTGTGCCATGGCCAATACCCATGGAGGGGTTATTTTATTGGGGGTGGAAGACGATCATACCGTAAGCGGTATTAATAACCCGATCCGGCTAAAAAAATCCTTTTGGGATACAATCAACAATCGTGGTAAAGTAAGCTGTAATCTGCTCACAGACAACGATCTCGTGGAAGTTGAACATAACGAAAAGCGTATTCTTGCTATTCGAGTTCCGCAGGCCTCCCGCTATCAGCGGCCAATTTTCCTGGAACAAAATCCTCTGACTGGAACCTATCGCCGTAACTTTGAGGGCGACTACCGCTGCACCGAACAGGAAGTGGGCCGTATGCTGTCTGATCGGAGTGAAAACTCTGCCGACAGCCGTATTCTAGAATATTTTACTCTGGAAGATCTGGATCAACCCAGCCTCCAACAGTATCGACAGCGCTTTGCTTCCCATAAGCCCACCCATCCATGGTTAAGTGAGAATGACCAGGGGTTACTCTCTAAACTTGGCGGCTGGCGCAAAGATCGACCAACGGGTCTTGAGGGAGTAACGGTAGCAGGATTACTGATGTTCGGTTCTGATTCAGCCTTACGGGAAGCAATCCCGCAGTATCATATTGATTATCGAGAAAAATTATCGACAGATCCTTCCATTCGCTGGACAGACCGCTTGACCTTTGACGGTACCTGGTGTGCCAACCTTTTTCAGTTCTATCTACGGGTTATCCAACGACTGGAGCAAGATTTAAAACTCCCCTTCCAATTGGATGATAACCTCTTTCGCCGTGGTGAGACAGTGGTGCATGAAGCAATTCGCGAGGCCCTGGTTAATGCCTTAATCCATGCCGATTATCAGGGTCAGGGCGGAGTTGTCGTAGAAAAGTATCTTAATCGCTTTGAGTTCTCTAATCCCGGTTCATTACTGGTCTCTTTTGACCAATTACTGCGCGGCAACATCAGTGAATGCCGTAACAAAGCTTTGCAAACCATGTTTATGATGATTGGCACAGCAGAAAAAGCTGGTTCCGGCGTTGACAAGATTCGACGAGGTTGGGAGACTCAACACTGGCGTATTCCAGCAGTTCGTGAACAATTCCAGCCCGATAGAATACAATGGCAGCTACCGATGATCAGTTTAATTCCTGATGAATCACGGGAAAAACTGAAGGCTATCTTTGGAAACCATTTTACATATTGTAATGAATTAGAAGTACAGGCTCTGGTTACCGCCGATATTGAAGATGGAATAGACAATGCCCGAATGCGGCAAATCACCGGCGGCCATACAACCGATATCACCAAGACATTACAAGGTCTTGTCGGAAAAAAAATGCTCGTTCAGCAAGGACAAGGACGTTGGAGTCGTTATCACTTGCCCCTTGTTCCTGACTCCGAACATAACGAGGCTGACTCCGAACATAAGAACCTTGACTCCGAACATAAGAACCTTGACTCCGAACATAAGAACCTTGACTCCGAACATAAGAACCTTGACTCCGAACATAAAGACCTGCTGCACATTGCCGGACTTTCCCGCTCACAGAAACGACTCCCCCCAAAGCAGATGGAGGGAATTATTCTTAAACTATGTGAAAATAGATGGTTAACCAGAAACGAATTAGCTAGACTGATCAACCGGCATCCAGACAGCCTGCGACAACGCTTTCTTACTCCGATGGTTACCCACGGTTTACTTCACCTGCGTTATCCTGATAAACCCAACCGAACAGATCAGGCCTATACAACACATAAAGACAGAATAGAAGAGGAATAACGTAACTATGGGGCAAACAGACAAATAACCTTCGATCTAAGTTAAATGCCAAAAGGAAGCTCAGTGTGTAAAATTAAAGAAAAGTTATTATTAACATTGTGTATTTTACTATGTGTGCCTAGCGTGGCATCAGCAAATGCTGGTGTACCCATGATTTTTTTGGCTATGCCTGCATTCGGATTGTCGATCATTCCGATTATTGTCATTGAAGCAATGTACCTGAGTAAAAAACTCGAACTAACTATTTATACTGCATTCAAAACAACCACTCTTTCTAATCTTATTTCAACAATAGTCGGCATTCCATTAACCTGGCTGCTGCTGGTTCTTATTCAAATGCTTGCTGGAGGCGACGGTGGATTTGGACTAGATACTACGCTGGGCAAAGTGTTGTCGGTTACGTTACAAGCTGCTTGGTTAATCCCATATGAATCCGACCTGCATTGGATGATTCCTGTAGCCGGGTTAGTCCTTTTGGTTCCATTCTTTTTTACATCTTGGTGGTCTGAATATTTACTCTCAAAAAAAATGCTAAAAGCCCATTCAACCCAAAGGATAAAAGTAGCAGTGCGCAATGCAAACATTATTACATACACACTGCTTGTATTTTGGCCTATAGCGTTTTGGATGTTAAATAGTGGCATAACCTGGTAAGCATCAATCTTAATTACTAATGACAGTTATCTGCTACATGAGATAAAGGAGAAAACAGGTGAAAACAGTCGTCCTCGCCTATCATAATATAGGCTGTGTTGGTATAGAGGCCCTACTTGCTCAAGGAGTTGATATTTGTGCTGTTTTTACTCACAAAGACAATCCAGATGAAAATATCTGGTTTGCTTCCGTTGCCGAACTGGCAGCAGCAAACGGTATTCCGGTATATGCAGCAGAAGATATTAATCACCCTCTCTGGCGGCAGAAAATTGCAGCAATGGCACCGGATTTTCTCTTCTCTTTCTACTATCGTGATCTTCTGGGAGAGGAGCTACTTAAGATCCCGACCAAGGGGTGCTTTAATCTGCATGGCTCTCTGCTGCCTCGCTATCGGGGGCGATGCCCTGCCAACTGGGTGCTTGTACATGGAGAGAAAGAAACCGGTGTCACTCTACATAAAATGGAAAAACAGCCAGATAGAGGGAATATTTATGGCCAGCAGAAAGTAGAAATTGACGAAAATGACACGGCTCTCACCCTTCACCATAAACTGGCAGAAGCCGCGAAAAAACTACTGACCACAGCCTTGCCAACTCTTTTATCAGGACAAAGCAAAGGAATCCCTCAAAACCATTCCCTGGCAAGCTATTTTGGCGGAAGAAGCCCCAAAGACGGGGCCATTCATTGGCATAAAGAGGCAACAGAAATACGCAACCTTATCCGGGCAGTCACCCGGCCGTACCCCGGAGCATTTTCCTGGCTTGGTGACCGTAAAGTTTTCTTCTGGCAAGCTACAGTACAAAAAAGTGATACAAACACTCCTCCCGGAACGATTCTTACAACCCACCCTCTCACTATATCCTGTGGCAAAGATGCGATAGTCATTGATTTTGGACAGAAAGAGGATAGCGTCTATTCCAGTGGTAAACATCTGGCACAAGAACTAAATCTGGCTGCGGGAATGCGTTTTAGCGATAAACAGCAAAATGGTGCAGATCAACGTAAAAATGTCCTTATTCTTGGTGTCAATGGCTTTATTGGCAACCACCTGAGTGAACGCTTACTGGCTGCAGGAAATTATGACGTTTATGGAATGGATCTCTGTGCTGATACCCTCCACCGCCTGCAGGATAACCCTCACTTCCATTTTACTGAAGGCGATATTGCCATTCAACGGGAGTGGATTGAGTACCATGTCCGTAAATGCGATATCATTGTCCCCTTGGTTGCCATCGCTACTCCTATTGAATATGTCCGTAACCCTCTGCGGGTTTTTGAACTGGATTTTGAAGAGAATCTACGGATCGTCCGCTACTGTGCAAAATATGGAAAACGCCTTATCTTCCCCTCGACCTCAGAAGTTTATGGAATGTGTAACGATAAGGAATTTGATGAACAAAACTCCAACTTTACCCTTGGCCCTATCCATAAACAGCGTTGGATCTATTCCTGCGCCAAGCAAATGCTGGATCGAGTTATCTGGGCCTATGGGGCAACAGAAGGGCTGGACTTTACTATCTTCCGGCCATTTAACTGGATAGGCCCTCGCCTTGATTCACTGGAATCGGCACGGATCGGCAGCTCACGGGTTATCACCCGCTTTATCCTTGATCTGGTGGAAGGCAGTCCCATTCAATTAGTTGACGGCGGGGCACAAAAACGCTGCTTTACCGATGTTGCAGATGGAGTGGAATGTTTATTTAAAATTATCGAAAACAGAGATGGTGTCTGCTGTGGTCAGATCTTCAATATCGGCAACCCGGACAATGAATTCAGCATGAAAGAACTTGCGGAAATTCTGCGTGACAAATTTGACAGGCATAAACACAGACATCTCTTCCCTCCAGACGGAGGAGTGCAAACCATTGAAGCAAAAGCATACTACGGCAAAGGCTATCAAGATATCCAGCATCGCCGCCCATCTATCCGGCAGGCAGAAAAACTCCTCGGCTGGAGACCACAGGTGCCTTTCGCGCAGTCCATTGCCGAAACACTCGACTATTTTTTAGATGATGCCGTTCATAACCAGCAGAACAATGGATGATAAGATAAAAGTCGGTCTACGGATAGATGTAGACACCTTACGGGGAACCAAAAAAGGGGTGCCACGCCTGTTACAGATACTGGAAGAACACTCTGTTTACAGCACTTTCTTCTTTTCCGTAGGGCCGGATAATATGGGCCGCCACCTCAGACGCCTGATACGCCCCGATTTTCTCTGGAAAATGCTGCGTACAAGAGCAGCCCGCCTTTATGGTTGGGATATTCTGCTCAAAGGAACTCTCTGGCCCGGGCCGATTATCGGTGAACGCTGTAAGGAGATCATCGCTGCCGCCGCTACCAACGGTCATGAGATCGGTCTCCACGCCTGGGATCACCACTTATGGCAAACAAAGATAGCAGCAATGGCACCGGAGAAGATAGCAGCAGAGATAGAAAAGGGGCAGGCAATCCTGCAGCAAATAACCGGAAAAACCCCATCAGGATTTGCCGCGCCAGCATGGTGGTGTCCGCCATCGGCACAGCAGGCCCTGGAGAATGCCGGGTTTTGTTATCGCTCAGACTGCCGGGGAGAAACCCCCTTTTATCCGCTAGTACCGGAAAAAGACACAGGAAAGATGAAGTTTTCTGCAACGCCACAACTCCCCGTAACATTACCAACCTATGATGAGTTGATTGGCATTGGCTGCAGTGATAAAAACTATAATGAAACCCTGCTGGCAAAGATCCGTACAAAACGGTTCCATATCCTCACCATTCATGCCGAAGTAGAGGGTATTGCCTGTGCCCGGCTTTTCCACCATTTCCTGACTATGGCAAAAAGACAAGGGATCTCTTTTTGCCCACTTATAGAACTGCTCGAAGAGATAGAGACACTACCTTATTGTGCTCTACTACAGAAAAAAAACAGAGGGAGGGAAGGACTGCTCTCATGGCAGGGCGATGCTTACCAGCCTTGAAAAGGATGCCGCTTCCGGGTACATTCTCCTCCACTTACATATAATGCCGCCGTCTTTCACTTTTCTTTTGGCTTGATGGCGTTTCAAAAACTTCTTTTATTGTACAACTATGCGAAAGATTCTCTTTTTTCTCCTGCCCATTCTCTTTTTTGGTGCTGCCTATGTGCTGCCCCTTGATTCCCGTGATCTGATTGAAGCCGATGAAACTCGTTATGCAGAGATTGCCAGGGAAATGCTGGCAAGCGGCGACTGGATTGTCCCCCGCCTTGATGGTGTGCGTTATTTTGAAAAACCGGTACTGGGATATTGGATTTATGCGGCATCCCAGAAATTCTTTGGAGAAACACCTTTTGCCGTACGCCTGCCTTCGGTTGCAGCAACGGCAGCCACGGCCTGCCTGCTTTTTCTCCTTGTCTGGCAAGCCTGCAGAAGAAGCTGGCCCAAAAAAAACAGAAAGGAACGAAAGGATGCGAAAAAAGCAGCAAAGGCAGCAGGCGAAACAGCCTTTCTGCCGGCAGAGCCTCTCGTCAGTGCATCCTTGGCTGTAATAATTTACCTCTCCTTAAGCGGGGTTTTCGGTATTGGTTCGGTGGCGGTACTTGATGCCATATTTACCTTTTTTGTTACAGGTTCGTTGACATTTTTTTTCTTTGCTCTGGAATCACCAAAGAATATTATTCGGGAATATGGATTTCTTTTTTTAGCAGCTCTTTTCTGTGCTGCCGCTTTTCTTACCAAGGGGTTTCTAGCTCTTGTTTTGCCGATTTTAATTATTGTTGCCTGGCTCTGCTGGCGGCGACGTTTTATTGATATACTGCGTATGAGCTGGCTGCCATTGTTAACCGTCTTTTTTGTAACACTCCCCTGGACCTTACAGATTCACTGGTGGGAAAAAGATTTCTGGCATTTTTTTATTGTTAATGAACATCTGCACCGCTTTCTGGCAGAAGACGCCCAGCATAAAGAACCCTTCTGGTTCTTTTTCGCTTACGCACCAGCACTATTTTTACCGTGGCTGCTGCTGCTTCCGGCAGCAATCAGCAGTTTTTGGAACAAGGGCAAGGAAAATAATACCGAGAACGCAGTGGACAGACTTGCCTGCTTCTCTCTTTTCTGGCTGATACTGCCGTTTCTCTTTTTCTCCTGTTCTCAAGGAAAACTCCTTACCTATATCTTACCCTGCTGCCCACCTTTTGCTGCCTGGCTAACCATAGGGCTTACCCGTTTTTTCTCTCAGAAAGAGACTGGATACTATTTTCGTGGTGCCGTCATCGTACAGGGACTCTTCTTTTTCTCTGCCCTGCTGCTCCTTATCTGTCTGCAGATGTTTGGAATGGAAGGACTGCAGCAACTCTCTTTCACCCCGGGAGGAACGCCTCTTTTTCAGCAAGCGCAAAAAGTCGGACTAGTTGCCGGAGCATTTACCTGCTCAATTTTTCTCTATTTTATTCTCTGCTATAAGGGACGGGGGATTGATCGGCCCTTTCTTTTTGCTCTCACCTTTCTCCCCATTTTCAGTGCTTTTTGGTTTTCTCTTCCTGATTTTGTGATGGAACAACGAATGCCCGGAGCCTTTTTTGAACAGTATAAAGCAAGAATTGATAAGGATGACATTCTTATTGCAGAGGCCGGTGCTCTACGGGGAGTCTGCTGGTATTTTAAGCGTGATGATGTCCATACCATCTATTGGGCTGGAGAATTAGACTATGGCATGAAATACGATGATTCCAAGATTAATGGTATTCCAAGAATCCTAACCTTTGAACAAATTGATCAACTTGCAAAGAAATACCCCAATCGTATCGTCCTGGTGGCAAGAGAGAGGTATATCAATGAGTGGCGAGACAGACTCCCTAAGCCTCTTTTTGAAGTTAATAATGGGAAAAATGGATATGGAATTATGCGTTTATAGTGATTCCCCCAAGGAGTGATAGTGATATCACTCCTTGGAATACTCAGGTAAGGAGATATCTGTAATATTATTATCAAGACGGTATTTACGAATCATTCCCAACAGCTCTTCCCCATACTGCTCAGCAATTTTAGGGCCTATTCCATGTATTTTCAACAGTGCTTTCTTTGTTACGGGTAAATGAATGACCAATTGAATAAGTGGCTTTTGCGGTAAAATACAGTATGCAGGCAGCTCTTTTTCTACAGCCTTTTCCTTACGCCACTTCTTGATCGCAGCAAAGAAATCGGGGTGAACAATATCTTCTTCCTTATATAAGATTTTATCTTTATTACTACCAGCCTTACCAACAGAACGAATTTTTTGTACTGCCGCCGTACCGATCGCCCGTAAATAACGCTCCGTAGAAAACCCTTTTTCACAACTCAATACAGCTGCATGCTTTATCTGGATCTCTTCGACCACATCCTTAAAAAGACGCCTTATACGGGAGCGTATCTGCTGATTATCGGTATCAAAAAGAAAATCATCCGCCATTGGCAGCAATAGAGAGCGGAACTGATTATCAAACCAAACAGAAGCCTTGCTCACTCTCTCTGCAAGAATAACATCATCCACCGACTCCTGTTGCTGAAAAATCCCCGAAAGCTGACGACAAAAATTCTCTCCTACAGTAATGATCTGCGTCGTTATTCCTTTTGCCAATTCCTGAAGGTCACCAACACCTCCTATTTGAACATTAGCGGCATTACCTAAAAGCGTATTAATAAAACGGTGCGACAGATAATTCAGCCGCCCAAAATTAAAACATTGCAGTAACAGTTTCTGTTGATAACGAAGGGCCGCAAGTTTAAGCTGCTCCTCTGTTGGCGGATGTTGTGCAGCATACGCATTAAATCGATGTACATTCTCATCCGTTTTTATTGCCTCTCTGCCAATACGGCTAGCAAGGGTCAGCCCTTCAAGACTGCGGCATCGACTCAAAGCAACATAGGTCTGCCCATGGGCAAAGGCCCCTTTGGCATCAATAACAACCTGGTCAAAAGTAAGCCCTTGACTTTTATGAATAGTTATTGCCCAGGCAAGCTTCAGGGGAAGCTGACGAAAATTTCCGATGGCATTGCGGTCTAACTCCATTGTTTCTGTATTCAACGAGTACTCTACATTTTCCCAGCTTACAGCCTTGACCTCAATATCTTCGTCATCTTCTGCACAACGCACCCCCACACTATCCTGATCTATCCAGGTAATATGACCAATCTTACCGTTATAAAAAAGCTTGTCCGGGCTGGTGTCATTACGCACAAACATCACCTGTGCTCCAACTTTCAGGCGTAATGTTTCCGCTGTAGGCCAGGTGGATTCAGGAAATTCTCCGCTAACCTCAGCATTATAATCTCTACTGCGTCCTGCAAGCCTGGCTAATCGTTTATTGTTAATATTTTCTACGGTACTATTATGACTACAGAGAGTTATTGTTCCATCGGCTGCTTCATTCTGCGAAGAATAACGGCTATTAAGCAGTTGAATATCACTATCATCCACCCGGTTTTCCCGAACCCGATTAAGCAGCCGAATAAAACGGCTGTCTTTTTGACGAAAGACATGCGTAAGTTCGATGGTCAGCATCTCACTTTTACACAACGCTTGACTGGAAAAGAAATAGGGCGTTCTATAGTGAGAACGCAAAATGCTCCAATCACTATCCCTTACAACAGGAGGTAATTGAAAAAGATCTCCAATCATAAGCAGCTGCACCCCGCCAAAGGGGAGCTCACTTCTACGATAACGCCGTAGAACAGCATCAACACTGTCAAGCAGATCAGCACGTACCATTGAGATTTCATCAATAATCAACAGATCAAGATTGCGCATAATATTCACTTTTTCCTTACGAATATTATGCTTCTCTGCAGTAAAATCTCCCGGCACATAAGGCCCTAAAGAACGCTGGAAAAAGGAGTGAAGAGTAACCCCTCCTGCATTGATCGCAGCAACCCCTGTCGGGGCAGTCACCACCATTCTCTTGCTCACCTCTTTTTGCAGAGCGTGAAGAAATGTTGTCTTGCCTGTTCCAGCCTTACCTGTAAGAAAGATATTACAATCAGTTTCCTGTAAGAACTTTCTGGCAAGCTGCTGTGCGCTGGTATCTCCTATCGGCATGATACAATTCTAAATTTCTTGGATCAGCACAGAGAAAGATTATTGTGACCAATCATTATCCATAAACTGATCGTGATCCGGCTTCGGTGGTTTTTCTTCGAAAAGACGCTGTTCAAGCCATTTTTTTATCTGTGCTTTTTCCGCCTTAACTTCCGCTAACGCTTTTCCCCGGTGGCTCACCGCTCCCTTCTCTGCCATAGTCAATTCGGCAAATGTTTTGCCATATTCTTCAAAGAAAAAAACGGGATCATAACCAAATCCATTATTCCCTCTTCTCTCATCAATAATAACCCCATCACACCGCCCTTCGTAGGTAAGCGCAGGGCCGGATGGCACCGCTATAGAGAGAACACATTGGAAGTATGCCGCTCTATTTTCTTTCCCTTTTAACTCCCGCAGAAGTTTTTCCACATTCTCTTCATCACTTGCATCTTCTCCCGCATAACGGGCTGAAAATACACCTGGCGCACCATCAAGTGCTTCAACAACTAATCCTGAGTCGTCCGCAATAGCCGGTAAACCAAGTATTCTTGCGGTATGAATCGCTTTTTTATAGGCATTATCATCAAACGTTTCACCATCTTCAATGGCTTCAGGGATAGGTCCAAAATCATCAAGACTTTTTATCTCTATATCAAGCCCCTGTAATAACTCTTGAAACTCTTTCAGCTTATTTTTGTTTTTTGTTGCAATAACCAAAATTTTTAACATTTCTTCCTCTTTCTCAGAGATTTATCATAGCGCTCTTGCTCACTGTAGATACAACCACAGTAAGGCTGCCTATACATTTCCTCTTCAATAGAAATATCTATGCCTTCCTGCCATCCTTCTCGAAAATCGTGATAAAAAAACTCAACGCCGTACTTTTTTGCCATCTTTTCTGCAATAGATCTCATCAGCTCATGATTTTGATATTTGCTGTAAAAAAGGGTACTGCTAAACAGAGGAAAGCCCTCCTCTGCTGCTACTCTTGCGCAATCCTCTAGTCGTGTTTCATAGCAGAATTTACAGCGTTTTTTCTCCTCAAAAACGACACTACGCAAAAACTCGGTTAACCCATATTCCCGATGAATAATTAAAGGCAACGTAATAGAGCGAGCATACTCTTCCAGGGTGTTCAAACGCCTCTTAAACTCTTTATAGGGGTGAATATTAGGATTATAAAATCGACCAGTTACTGAATATCCATTGCTGCGCAAATATTTAACAGGATAGGCAGAACATGGGCCGCAACATACATGGAGTAAAATTTTCATAAATCTCTGTTTCCCGATAATCAATATCCCCAGGCAAATTTCTTTTCAACCCAGCCTTTTATACCTGTTTTATGCTGAACTTCAAGCCAGTTTCCCTGTTGTTGAACAAGAGTAAAAATAACCCCATGAAACGCAAAAGCAATAGAAGGTGCATTTACTTCCGGTGTTGCCCTTATTGCGACCTTAATATTGTTATTTTTACCGGTATTAATAATAATGTTTCTTTTTTTCTCGACCAGAGTATGAAAAACCCAGCCGCTTTCACCTTCAAAATCAGTGATTTTCACCCAGTCTTTCTGCTTTTTTACCACTTTAACCGGAAAGCCTTTCCCATACTTCCATTCCACACTATAATTTTTTCCAGGACCATTACGTAAATTAACATCCTCACCTTTTATTGAAACCATTTCTGCATAAACAGGAACAGCCAACATGCAGATAAAAATAGAAAATAGTGTTATTTTCATAATCCCTTTAGATTATAACAAGTTAATAAAATAGCCGAATCATCTGCCGCATATCTGTAATATCTATTTGTCCCGGGGCAGAAGCCTTCGCTGCTTTTGCAAAAGAAATATCCCCTCCAAAAAAACCTGCCGCTAAGCGGCTTATTTTTCCCATTTTTCCCATGGCAATAATAATCATAGGTATATCCAGAAAAGACTCCCTGGCTCTATAACTAACAGAAAACAAAGAAAGCACGTCCTTATGGCAAAGAGGAGTAACAGCTAATTTAACAATATCGGCCCCATTTTCTCGCATTTTTCTTATAAGAACAAACAGCTCCTCTTTTGAGGGTGTTCCCACTAAATTATGATATGAAAGCACTTTTTTCACATCATGCCTTAAAGCTACCTCCGTAATAGAGCCTATGAAATCCGTCCCATTACCGAGTTCAACATCTACCAGATCAATATTTCCACTGGCGATAAGCATGTTTAAGAGATGAAGGCGTTTCTCTCGTGAAAGTTCATGTTTACTTCGGCCACCTTCCTGCACTGTTCTATACGTAAGCAGCAAGGGAATAGTATCCAGGATAACTCGCAACTCCGTAAGGATCTCTAAGCACTTTGAACTACTAGATAAATCCTCAAAACCATCAATCCTCCACTCCACTATATCTGGTGCCAATGCTTTTAATTTTCCGGCAACAATACATAGGTCCTCTGCCCGCTCTTCCAGTAAAGGGAGGCAGAGAAGCGGCTTTTCTCCTCCAATAGTCTTCCCTCTTACCCGGAGCTGCCGTTTAGGTAATAAGCGCATAAGCTATTACTCCAACACCCCAATATAAGGAATATTCCTATATTTTTGGGCATAATCCAACCCATAACCGATCACAAATTCGTCACCGATACTTCTTCCGCAAAAGTCAATCTCAATAGGGACAAGATGTGCTTTCGGCTTACGAAGAAAACTACAGGTTCTAATACTTTTGGGATTCCTGTTTTTCAACATCCTGATAACTTTACTGAAAGTGCGACCGGTATCAACAATATCGTCAACCACCAACACATCTCTTCCTTCTATAGAGGAGTCGAGATCCATAACAACTTTTACATCGCCACTACTAACAGTTCCATCGCCATAGCTGGAAACTGTCATAAAATCAACAATAAGAGGAACATTTACAGCTCGAATTAAATCTGCCATAAAGATAAAAGAACCTCTCAATAAACCTACAACAATGAGTTCCTGCTCAATATCTCGATACGTTTCACTCACTTCTGCCCCTAAACGAGCAACAATTTCCGCAATTTCCTGTTGTGATATCAATTCAGGGATTTCTTTTTCTTTTTTCATATCATTAGTAATTTTATATTTTTTACAGCAATAAAATAAAAATTTTATCGCTTTTTATACTCTTTAAGGTATTGGATAAGAGCATCAATGGCGATCTCAACCATAGGTTTTCCTGTATCAGCACTGGCAAATCGAAGTTGCCGATGCAATGACTCCGGCATGCGGATAGTGAGTTTTTTTTCATCTGGATAGGGATTTTTCTTGGGTCTTCCCAACGGCTTTTTTGTCTTCTTCTTGGCTGGTTTATTCTCTTCAACTACTACCTTTTGAACAAACTTTTCCTCCTCTACAACATCTTCCTGGGTTGTTGCGATCGTTTTAATACCACTTTCTGTGGCTTTTTTTATCTTTGCTTCCAGATCAAACTCATCCATCGCAGAAAGTGATGGTCGTCTTTTCGTTGCCATTATTTTCTCCGTGTAAATTTAATTATACAAAAAAAACAGCCCACCCTTTTACAGGCAGGCTGTTTCCATCTTCTCCTCTACTGTTACATAAAAAAGTAAACAGCGAGAGCACCTGTAACAGACATGGTCAACGTATATGGCAGAGCCAATAAAACCATACGCCCATACGAGAGACGAATAACAGGAGCAAGAGCAGAGGTCAGCAGAAAAAGAAATGCCGCTTGACCATTGGGGGTCGCAACACTGGGAATATTTGTCCCGGTATTTATCGCCACAGCCAGTTTATCAAAGTGCAGTATAATCTCCTTTGCTTTCGCCGCTGCTTCTGCAGGTAATGTTGCTAGTACATCTGCACGGGCAACAAGAGGATCTGTCAACTTCGCCATCAAGGCTTCACCTGTCATTCCAATACCAGGAATAGCATTCATTGTTTCAGCGATATGCATCTTTGTTTGGCTAACATAAACAGTAGCGACAAAAACATTATCGGAAATTGCAGAAAGTACCCCATTAGCAATATAGTAGGCGAGCAACTGCATCTGACCTTTCAATGAAAGAACATAGTCAATAATAGGCACAAAAAGATGCTGCTCATGAATAACACCAACGATGGTAAAGAAAACAACCAGCAACGCGGTAAAAGGCAGAGCCTCCTCAAAAGCGTGACCAATCTGACTCTCTTGAGTAATACCAGTAAAAGCTGTAAGTAAAATAATAACGGAAAGACCTATAATTCCTACTTCTGCCAAATGAAAAGCCAGGGCAAGAATCAGCCATACACCAACCAGTGCCTGAATAACCAGCTTTAATTTACCAATAGCTCCACGCTGACGCTCCATCTCCATCTCTTTTTCCAATAGATGAGAGCGGATATTACCCGGCATGGTGTATCCGTAACCAATCGCTTTAAACACAGGAAATTTCTCAAGAGCAAAACAAGTAACCAGTCCTACGGCAAGTACAGGCATCGTTACCGGTGCAACTTCCACAAGAAATGGCATGAAATGCCATCCCATAGTTTCAGCAATAAGCAGATTCTGCGGCTCCCCCACCATAGTACACACACCGCCAAGAGCTGTTCCAACGGCACCGTGCATCATTAAGTTTCGCAAGAAACCACGAAATTCTAATAAATTAGAACGAACAGCTTCATTAAGGTGCTCATCCTCTTTTAAGCTATACGTGGAGTGGACAGCACCTTCACTGGAAACATATTTATGATATACCTCATAAAAGCCGTAAGCAACCGCAATAATAACGGCTGTTACTGTTAACGCATCAAGAAAAGCGGAGAGGAAGGCTCCTGCGATACAAAAAAGAAGAGATATAACCACCTTTGACTGAACCCGAACAAGTAGACGAGTAAAAGTAAATTGCAGAAAATCCTTCATAAAATGAATCCCGGCCACCATAAAAATAAGCAGCAGAATAACCGCAAAATTGGTCTTTGCTTCATGGTAAACGACCTCAGGACTTGCCATACCAATAATAACTGCTTCCATGGCAAGCAATCCGCCTGCGGGTAAGGGATAGCACTTTAATGCCATCGCCAGAGTGAAAATAAACTCACCAATGAGAACCCAGCCTGCAACAAAAGAACCCACGGTAAAGAATAAGATGGGGTTTATCACCAGAAAGGCAAGAATCACCATCTTGTACCAAGATGCAGTGTTTCCAAGAAACAACTTCATAAAGTTTGAGGATATTGCTTGATTTTTCATTTTTCTCCTATTAATTGAGGTTTACATCAAAATCACACCCAGAGCGAAGTACTTTACAGAAAAATGTTGGCTTTCTCAAGAGAGGTTTGCACAATTATCAAAGGTTTCTTCTAAAAGAAAAGCTCACACAACATACCAATGTTGCCAATAACTTCGAGATAATAGCAAATTTGACATATTTTATAGAGGTGTGGTAAGAGCAGGCACGCGTTTTACATTTCCAATACTTTCAAAGGAACATCAAAATATGAGTGATAGTACATCTCCAAAAATTCTACCTTTTAACTTTTGGGTAAAGTTTTTTTTCGTAGCACTACTCCTGTTGGGAAGTTGGTACTACCTCTTTGCGGGTAGGGCAATCGTTGAGCTGACCGCGACAAGCAACGTGAAAAGTCTCTTTAAGATATATTATTCAGACGATTCCAATCACTGGTCAGAACGAAATATGCACGAAGCGTACGTGCACCCGGGTATTCAAAAATATAGCTTTCGCTTAACAAATCTTAAAAAAATTAAAAACCTGCGGATTGACCCTACAGAAAAAGCAGGAGAAATCACTATTCAGGCCCTTACATTACGGCAGTACGGTTACCAACCTGTTGATGTTATGCAGATAATAAAGAGAGGAGACGTTCAATATAAAGATGGAATAGTTGACTCCTCTTTCAACAAAAACGGATTATCTTTATCTATAGACAGTGATGACCCGAAAATTTTTCTCACTTTACCAAAACTCCAGCCAGAAAAAGAAACATTCTGGATACTTTTCCAGTTAATTGCACTTCTTGCCCTTGCATGGATTCTAATAAAAATTGCTGACAAAATAGTGGTGCGATACCGTTTTGTTATTTTTGGAATGTTGATTATCCTTACGTTAGCAGCGACAATGGCCAGTATTAGTAAATACAACACCCACCCTGATGAAATGGTCCATTACGCAGCTGCAAAATTCTACATAGAAAACACCATTCCGCCAGCAGTCGGAGACGATAGAGCTGAAGGCACATATAGTCCTTATGGCTTTTCCCGGCTTTATTCGGGTGAACTTGCATATTTTTTCGCTGGTAAATTCGCAAAATTTATAGAGCCGCTTAACATTCCAAACTATCTTGCTTTCCGCTATTTCAATATTGTATTGTTTGCTCTTCTTTTTATAGCAGCCTGCTTTAACCTAACGTGGCGATTCCTGCTTGTCCCCATTTTTTTGTTTCCACAAATATGGTACATCTTTAGTTATTGGAACTCTGATGCATTGGCTCTTTTCTTCACTCTTTGCAGTGTTTGGCAGCTTATTGCAAAGGAATCCTCCTGGAATCAACTCATAAGCAGGAAACCCTCTTTTTCATCTGTTGCTAATGGCGTGAAAGTTGTATTACTGTTGGCAGCACTTTTTTTCTGCAAAAAGAATTTTTACTTCTATCTTCTGTTTGCAGGATTTTTTATTTTGCACAGTATTGCTTTTAGAAGGATCCCCCTTACTAAAGGGGTTATAATGATACTGTTTACCGTTTTATTTTCTGCAACTACGCTATGGGGAGGGTATCACTTGTGGGATGCAGCACAAAATGATTTTGCAAAAACAAGCCGCATTAATGAACAAGTGCGAATTCATGCAAAACCTGTCTACAACCCTGATACTCCTTTTGAAGAACAACTCTCTTCCCTCTACATGAAACAACGGGGTGTTAGTTTTGCGGACATGCTCACCACTCGCTGGGGGGAAAGAACATTTCGAACCTCTGTTGGAGAATATGGTTATACTTCAGTGCAAAGCCCTTTCAATTATTATCACTATATGCGGTATAGCCTTATTCTACTTGGCATAGCAGTTATCTGCTCAATTCTGGTCTGGGGCAATTGGGGAAGCAAGACGCTAATGCTGCTTACCATAGGTACTGCATTTGCTTTGATAGCTGTCTCTTTTTACCACTCCTGGACAATGGATTACCAGGCACAGGGACGCTACCTCCTGCCTATCATAGGAATGCTTTCTCTTTTTTACTGCTCAGCCAGAAAACAATTAGAAAATATTGTGGTAATTTCCCTCAGTGCTCTTATTTTCTGCGGTGGTGTATATAATTTTATTTTTGTTGCTTTGGCAGGAATAACAAAAGTATCCATGCCATTCTAAAAATATTCATAATAAAAAACTTTTCAAAGGAACCCCATGTACATATGTCTTGATTTTGATGGAACTGTTGTTGACCATGACTACCCTGCAATAGGCCAACCCGTGCCCCATGCCCTGGAAACCCTGCGCCGCCTCCAACTTCACGGTGCCCGCATTATTTTATGGACAATGCGCAGTGATGGCCCTGAAGGTAATTTTCTACAAAATGCCGTTGACTACCTTACAGAGAATGGTATCCACCTCTATGGTATCAATAAAAATCCAGACCAGGAAGAGTGGACAAGCAGCCCTAAAGCATTTGGAAATATCTATGTTGATGACTCAGGAGTTGGCTGCCCTTTAGTTAACTTGAAAGGTTTTAAAAAGCCTTGTGTTAACTGGAAAAAAGTTGGACCTATACTGGAAAAATCAATAGGGATAAAATAATTTAAATTATTTATTAAAATTAAAAATATATTTTTAATACTTTTG
>PDWI01003125.1_pt1 | contig 23810 bp, 20 predicted proteins | sample 1430891 | NCBI WGS metagenome assembly PDWI01 (sample SAMN01162508, study PRJNA174530) | Oral metagenome, whole genome shotgun sequencing project. | biome: Marine environment; feature: Marine mammal; material: Swab sample of the gingival sulcus; isolation source: swab sample of gingival sulcus... | reverse complement strand
CCCTAAGAAAGAAAAATAAGCCTATTATATAAAATATAAAACCAAACTCTTAAAAAAAATGACAACTTATACCCTTGATGAATAATGCGGGTTAACAAAGGCTTTAACAATTTATAGCCTTTTAATTATATGGACTGCAATTGCAAATTACCTTTGGAGAAGAGGGTGCAGGGAGTTTGACTTTTTTATCAATTTTCTCATCGTTCATCATTTGTCGTATTGGCTTAATTTGTTAATTTTGCAAAGAAGTAGGCAGATAAAATATTTACCCGGATTATTTGCTGACCATGAAGCAGTATTGAAGATAATAACGCGGGTTAAGATATAGTAAAGAATTTTAATTTTACTCGTAAGCCATGAGAAACTACACCTTAATTTTATTGATATTTGGGGTCTTAAATGCACATTGCCAGAATCAACCGCAAGAAAATCTTGCGAAATCAAAAAAGGGAAATCAAAAAACAGAAGAAATGGAATATAACAAATTAACACCGGAAGAAGAACACATTATTATATATAAAGGTACTGAGCGTCCTTTTTCGGGAAAGTACAACGACTTTTACGAAAAAGGTGTTTATAATTGTAAAAGGTGTGATACACCTTTGTTTAAGTCTGAAACTAAATTTGACGGACATTGCGGCTGGCCCTCTTTTGACCAAGCACTTGCCGGAGCCGTAAAAGAAGTGCCGGATGCTGACGGAATGCGAACGGAAATTGTTTGTGCAAACTGTGGTGCTCATCTGGGGCATGTTTTTGTCGGGGAGGGATTTACGCCTAGGAATACAAGGCATTGCGTAAACTCTGTTTCGCTTTCATTTAAGCCCTTGCAAATTGCAGATGCCGATAAAGATGCCTCCGAAATTGCTATTTTTGCCGGGGGATGCTTTTGGGGCACGGAATACTGGATGCAAATGCAAAAAGGCGTTATTTCAACCGAAGTGGGCTATATCGGGGGAAAAGAGCAAAACCCCACTTATGAACAAGTGTGTGCTCATCTTACCGGACACGCCGAAGCGGTCAAAATTGTTTTTAATCCGAAAATGGTCAGTTATGAAATGCTTTTGAAATTGTTTTTTGAAATTCACGACCCCACACAAGTAAATCGTCAAGGTCCGGATGTGGGAGAGCAATACCGTTCCGAGATTTTTTATGCCGATGAGGCACAAAAACAAACCGCTGAAAAATTAATTAATATTTTAAAAAGTAAAGGTTTGAATGTGGTAACAAAATTGAGCAAAGCCGGGAACTTTTGGTCTGCCGAAGATTATCATCAAGATTATTATAAAAATAAAGGCAGTAAACCTTATTGCCATTTTTATACGAAACGTTTTTAACCCGAATTTCGAGACCTTTTCAAAAGTATAATCGGGAATTTAATTTTATTGTTATAGAAGTTTCAAAGTTGGACGTTGTGAGCCGGCAGAAGTTGCTCTGAGGGATTTTTAAAACCCCTCAGATATAAGACACTATACAAAACAGCTGTAAGCTGTTTTATATGCTAATATAAACTTTTTGGACAGACTTTTTTGCAGGGCTTATCACATTCTTGCAATCAGCTTTTCTATAATTTGTGTCATTATTGGCTCAACTGTTCCTGCAACATCTTGAACTTCTTCATGGGTTGTTTCTTGCTCGTCTTCTCTTTCGCTCACATTTGTTATAACCGACATACCAAAAATTTTCATGCCTTGATGGTGGGCAACGATAACCTCCGGAACTGTTGACATTCCGGTTGCGTCGGCACCGAAATTTTTAAATAAACGATATTCTGCGGGAGTTTCTAAGGTTGGACCCGAACTGCCTATATATATACCTTCATGTACCGTAATATCATACGCTTCGGCAATTTCTTTCGCTATTTTAATGTACCCTTCATTATAAACCTGGCTCATATCCGGAAAACGAACGCCGAGTTCTTTTAAGTTTTTACCTCGCAAAGGATGTTCCGGAAAATGGTTTATATGATCGTTAATAATCATTAAATCGCCTTGTTTAAATTTTGGATTCATTCCGCCGGCAGCATTTGACACAATTAGTTTTGAGGCTCCTAAAAAGTGCATAACTCTGACGGGAAAAGTTACTTCCTGCATGGAGTATCCTTCATAATAATGGAAACGTCCTTGCATGGCAACAACATTTTTTCCGCCTAATTCTCCGAAAACAAGTTTGCCGGAATGTCCTTCAACCGTTGATACGGGAAAATTTGGAATATCTTCATATTTGATTGCCGTGGCATTATTCAGTTTGTCTCCCAAACCACCTAAGCCACTTCCTAAAATAATTGCAACTTCCGGTTGATTTTTTATTTTTCCTTTTAAGAAATCTGCTGTGTCTTTAAATTTTTTCATATGTTTTTATTTTTATAATTTTTAAAATCATGGAGAAACACCCATATAGGATTTATTACATTTAATTTTATTAGGTCGGAAAATAATCATTCCGCCGGCTGTCTTTTGCCGGTCTCGGGCGTTTCATCATCTAATTATTATTTAACATGTAAAAGTATAAAATAAAATGACATTTATTCAATTGTTCAATATTATTTTAATAAATCAATTTATTATATTTGTAAAAATTTTATTTTCTTCATAAAATAAATATATGGATTTCTTTAACAGTGATTTGTTTATAACTTGGTTATTGCCGTTTGTAATATTTTTTGCGCGTATTGCGGATGTTACTATCGGTACGGTTCGTATAATCATGCTTTCAAAGGGTTTGAAATTATGGGCACCGATTCTCGGCTTTTTTGAGGTGCTTATTTGGATTCTTGTTATCGGAAAAATTATGCAAAATGCAGGAAGTCTTGTTTCATACATTGCCTATGCTGCCGGTTTTGCAACAGGGAATTATATCGGTATGCGAATTGAAGAAAAATTGGCCATTGGCTATTTGGTTTTAAGAGTAATCACCGCGAAGCCTGCCGATGAGCTAATTCTGGCTTTAAATAAGGAAGGGGTAGGGGCAACCTATTTGAATGCACAAGGAAGTGAAGGTCCTGTGCATATCGTATTTAGTATTATTAAAAGAACTGACCTTAAGTCGGTTATAAATGAAGTGAAAGTGTATAATCCGAAAGCATTTTATTCTATTGAAGATATTAGAAGTGTTAATTTTGGGATTTTTCCAAGCTCAAAAAAAAGCAAGGTATGGCTGAGCAGACGAAAACGTAAATGAAACGCCCGGGAACGATAAAAGACACTTGGCGGAATACAAATGGTGATTATAAATGAAAAATGAAAAGGTAAAAAGTCTTTTTAGCAAAGAGCGTAATAGCAAAATCCCTCATGGAGAAGAGGGTGTAGGGAGATTGATTTTTTATCGACAATCGATTATTAAGTTGCAAAAAGCTAAAGTTCAAAAGCCAAGTCGGAGAACAAGAATTTCCAACTTAAAAAATAAAGAAAAACTATTAAGAAAATTCTTGTCCGAATAAATCAAATGATTATCTTTGGTATTTGAAAAAAATATAAACTATATAAAATCTGAAAAAAATGGGATTAAAAAATATTAAAGCCGGTGTTGTAACCGGAGACGATGTGCAAAAAATATTTAAAATTGCAAAAGAAAATCAATTTGCGCTTCCGGCTGTTAATGTGGTAGGTTCGCATTCCGTAAATGCCGTATTGGAAGCTGCCGCAAAGGCTAACTCGCCCGTAATGATACAACTGTCGAGCGGCGGAGCGCAGTTTTTTGCCGGAAAAAGCATTAGCAATGACAATCATGCTGCTCAGATTTTAGGCGGCATTGCCGGAGCAAAATATGTACATGAAGTAGCAAAAGCTTATGGTGTTCCCGTAATTATGCATACCGATCATGCCGCAAAAAAATTATTGCCTTGGATTGACGGTTTGTTGGATGCCGGTGAAGCATATTATAAAACACACGGAGTGCCTTTGTTTTCATCGCACATGTTAGATCTTTCGGAAGAAACTTTGGAAGAGAACATTGAAATATCCGAAAAATATTTGAAACGCATGTCAAAAATAGGCATGACTTTGGAAATTGAACTGGGTATAACCGGCGGCGAAGAAGACGGGGTGGATAATGAAAATGTGGACGAATCAAAATTATATACGCAACCCGAACATGTGGCTTATGCCTATGAAAAACTATCGGCTATAAGTAATCGTTTTACTGTTGCGGCATCTTTCGGAAATGTGCATGGAGTGTATAAACCCGGAAATGTTAAGCTGACACCGAAAATCTTATTAAATTCTCAAAAATACATTCAAGAACATTACGGCACCGAAGCAAAACCGGTTGATTTTGTTTTCCACGGAGGTTCCGGTTCAAGTCATGACGAAATCCGAGAAGCTGTATCTTACGGAGTAATTAAAATGAATATTGATACCGACACACAATGGGCTTTTTGGAACGGCGTGAGAAAATATGAAGCCGCAAATCACGACTATTTACAAGGTCAAATAGGAAATCCGGAGGGAGAAGATAAACCCAATAAGAAAAAATATGACCCCAGAGTTTGGCTCAGAGAAGGTGAAAAATCAATGGCTGAACGGTTGATGATTGCTTTTAAAGACTTAAATTGTATTAACAGAAACGAACTCCTTTAATTCGGAGTTAATGTAGAATCTAATTGACATATAATGGAACATGATAATACCGGTTGGTTCAAAAGAACCGAACAGGGGATAAATACGAATACAAAAGACAAAAAAGAGTTTAAGGAGGGGCTTTGGTACAAGTGTCCTGCTTGTAAAGCCATTGTGCCTACGGAAGACCATGATGCAAATTTGAATGTTTGCGAGTGCGGATATCATGAACGTATCCCTGCCGTAAAATATTTCGAGATATTATTTGATGATAATAAATATACCGAATTGTTTGCGGGTTTGTCTTCTGCCGACCCTTTAAAATTTGTTGACACGAAAAAATATACCGACAGAATTGCTGCTACGCAAAAAAAAACCGGCTTAGAGGATGCCATGACGGTAGTAACCGGCAAAATAGGCAAACAGGGCATTGTTGTTGCAGCCATGAACTTCGAGTTTATCGGTGGTTCGATGGGGGCAGTTGTAGGCGAAAAAATTTCGAGAGCTGCCGATTATGCCATGGAGCACAAAATTCCTTTGATGATTATATCAAAATCCGGAGGAGCAAGAATGATGGAAGCGGCATTTTCTTTAATGCAAATGGCGAAAACTTCGGCAAAATTAGTGCAGTTGTCTGATGCCGGAATTCCGTATATTTCATTTTTGCTCGACCCCACAACCGGAGGAACAACAGCATCTTTTGCCATGTTGGGGGATATAAACATTGCTGAACCCGGTGCTTTAATCGGTTTTGCCGGTCCGCGCGTAATTCGCGATACCGTAGGGCATGACTTGCCGGAAGGCTTCCAACGCTCCGAGTTTGTTTTGGAACATGGTTTTTTGGATTATATTGTAGAACGTAAAAATCTTAAAAAAACACTGGCGCAACAGTTAAGAATGTTTGCCGGTTAAATATCGTTTCTTTATATTTAATGCCGATGAATTTTTCCGTAAAATCTTTATTTTTATTTGCTTTATTGTTTGTTGTAAACACGACATTTTCTCAAAATCTGAAAATTGAAGTCCGGTCTTCAAACAAGTCAAAAAAAATAAAAGACGGGATGGCGGAAATATTTGTTTCAGGCGGGAAAATGCCTTATACCTACAAATGGTCAAAGCAATCCGTAAGCCTGTCTTCGCGCATCGCCGACGGATTAACCGAAGGCAAAGAATATAAAGTGATTGTTTCGGATGCTTCGGGGCAGCAAGAAAGTATAAGTTTTTTCATTGCGGCAAGTTCAACCGATGAAAAGATAAACTCTTTTTTTATTCCGCTTGTTGATGCTTTGGGAAGTGTGCTGATGTTTGATATTTTCAGAGCATTGCATATGTACGACCCTGTTTTGCATGATAAGAAAGGAAAGGTCTTGAAGCATCCGAATGGAGATATTCAAAAAATAAAAATTCCTTTCGTTGTTGTTTGGCTGATTTTTGGAGCTTTGTTTTTTACCATAAAAATGAGATTCATAAATTTCAGAGGTTTTAAACATGCCATTGCATTAATACGAGGCGTGTATGATAAACCAAAAGACAAGGGAGAGGTGTCTCATTTTCAGGCATTAACAACAGCACTTTCGGCAACTGTCGGTTTGGGGAATATTGCCGGTGTGGCAATTGCCGTAAGCATGGGAGGTCCCGGAGCTACTTTTTGGATGATTGTTGCCGGTTTGCTCGGAATGGCTTCAAAATTTACCGAAGTAACATTGGGCGTAAAATATCGCAATATCGATGCGGATGGGTTGGTTGCCGGCGGACCTATGTATTATTTAAGCAAAGGCTTAAAAAAGAAAAATCTTGGAGCTTTGGGAAAGATTTTGTCGGTAATTTTTGCAGTTCTGATTATTGGCGGTTCTTTCGGTGGAGGAAATATGTTTCAAGCAAATCAGGCATTCTCGCAACTTTCCATAAAACTTTCGCCTTATATCACGGATATTGGAGGATATGGAGCTTATTTTGGTGTTATCCTTGCCATTTTTGTCGGGATAGTAGTTATCGGAGGAATTAAAAGCATTGCAAGCGTTACGGATAAAATTGTTCCTTTTATGGCATCTTTATATGTGCTGGCTGCACTTGTTATCATTGGAATGAATATTTCGCACGGCTACGAAGCTTTTTCCTTAATTTTTAACGGTGCATTTTCAACGGAGGCAATGAAAGGCGGTTTTGTCGGTGTTTTGATTGTCGGTTTTCAAAGGGCGGCATTTTCGAATGAAGCCGGCGTAGGTTCTGCACCGGTTACACATTCCGCCGTTAAAACAAGTCGCTCCGTGAGTGAAGGATTTGTTGCCCTGTTGGAACCTTTTATCGATACGGTTATCATTTGCACCATGACGGCTTTGGTAATTATCTTTACGGGGTTCTACGACCCTGCTCTTGCCGGGAACCTTTCCGGAGTAGAACTTACCTCTAAGGCTTTTGACAGTGTGTTCCCTTGGTTCTCATGGGTATTGTTGATTGCCGTAATTTTGTTTGCTTTTTCAACCATGATTTCTTGGTCGTACTATGGATTAAACGGTTTTAAATTTCTTTTCGGAAAGTATTTCGGGAAGCGAAAGGTTACAGAAAACTTATATTTGGTATCATTGGTATATTACTGCATCTTTTTAATCTTTATTGTAATCGGTTCTGCATCAAGCTTGGGAGCCGTTGTCGATTTTTCCGACTTTATGATATTGAGCATGGCTTTTCCGAATATTTTAGGTCTGTTAATTTTGGCTCCGGAAGTTAAACAAGACTTAAAGAAATATTTGAGTGATATTAAAAACGGAGTAATTAAACGATATAAATAATATAAGGTGTCTTTTAAAGAACAGCTAAAAGAATACTTCTCATTTACAAAAGGTGAAACTAAGGGTATTGCAGTTTTACTTTTACTGCTTTTTTTTGCAATTCTTTTCAATGTATTTTCCCCTTATTTCGGCAAAGAAGCCGACTACGATTTTTCAAACTATAATAATTTACTTGCGCAGATAAACGATAGTGTTGCTTATCTTGAACAAGTCGAAAAAAAGGATACTTTGCAACCGGTATTGTTTAATCCGAATAAACTTTCGCTTTCTCTTGCCCAAAAAATCGGTTTGTCCGAAGCCCGGTTTAACAACATTAAAAAATATATTGCTGCCGGCGGTGTTTTTAAATATAAATCAGATTTTTTTAAAATATACGGAATAGATAAAGACAAATTTGCTTATTTGCAAGATTATATTGATTTACCCGAGAAACAAATTGCCGAAAAGGATAAATTTCCGGAGAAAAAAGAGCTGAGCGAGTATAAAAAAACGCAGAAAAATGCTTACTTCAATTTTAATCCCAATACTTTGGATGATGCCGGTTGGCTGCAATTAGGCTTTTCTGAAAAGCAAATTCGCTCTATTCGAAAATATATGAACAAAGGCGGAAAATTCGAGAAAAAAGAAGATTTGAAAAGATTGTATGTCCTCAGTGATGAAAAATATGCCGATTTAGAAGCGTATATTATTATTCCTGTTGAGAAAAAGGATAGCCTTAGCCAAGTTCAAAAACGGAAAAAAGTAGATATAAACAATGCAACTGCAGCACAATTAAAAGATTTGGGCAGATTTTGGCAATATAACGGTAGTCGAATTATTAAATATCGTGATTTGTTGGGCGGTTTTTATAAAAAAGAGCAATTATTGGAAGTTTACGGAGTTAAGAAAGCTTATTACGACAAAGTAAAAGATGATATTATTATTGATAAGTCAAAACTAAAAAAGATTGACATTAATTTTTCAGAAGTATCCGATTTGGGTAAACACCCTTATATAAGTTATGATGATGCAAAAAAGATATTAAATTTCAGAAACGCTTTCGGTTTTATCGATAATCCGGAAATTTTGAAGAAAAAGCAAATTATTTCAGATAAAGTATATGAAAAAATACATCCTTATATAAAGGTGAAACGTCCATGATTAAGATTTAAATAAACGGGATAAAATAATTTTAGCGTTTTATTGCATAAATGTAAAAATCTATTTATCTTTGTTTTTACAAAATAATTTTTTATATTTAAAGGAATTAATAATTTTGCCGTTCAAAATTTTTTAGTTCAATAAATTTAAAGGAGTAATTATATGATCAAAATACCTGTAAAAGAAGGTGAAAGCATTGAAAGAGCTTTAAAAAGATTAAAAAGAAAAACGGATTCAACCGGTATAATTAAAGAGGTTAGAAAGCGTAAAGAGTTTGTAAAACCGTCGATTTCTAAAAGACAACAGCTTATTAAAGCAAAATATGTTGAGCAGCTGAAACGAGAAGCAAACGAGTAGTCGAAATAGATTAATCGGGGATAATTAGAATAAGTATCTGCTTTTATATAAATGCAGTTTTTATTCATATATTAAAATTCTGTAAATAATTGATGAATGTATAAGAAGAGATTCTTAAAATATTTAGAAACACAAAAAAAATACTCTTCCCATACATTAGATTCTTATAACACAGATTTATCTGGTTTTTATCAATTTTGCTTTGAGAATGATTTTATAAGCTCGGAAAATGAAATCATATCCGATTATAAGATTATACGAAAGTGGGTAGTTTATTTATCTTCAGAAAATATGTCTGCAAGAACAATAAACAGGAAACTTTCCGCTTTGCGTTCTTTTTATAATTATCTGCTCAAAAATGGATTGGTAGAACAAAACCCTTTGCTTAAAATTTCATATTTAAAAACCGAAAAAAAATTGCCGGAGTTCATGCCCGGCGATAAAATAAACTTATTGCTTGACAGTCCTGTTTTTGAAGATGACTTTGAAGGAATAAGAAGCCGGTTGATGATAGAAATGCTCTTTGGCACCGGAATGCGAAGAGCAGAGCTCATTAATCTTAGGCTTGAAAATGTTGATTTACATAAGCAAAATTTAAAGGTTACCGGAAAAAGAAATAAGCAACGTATTATTCCGTTTCCCGAAAGAATGACAGATTTGATAACTGAATATTTGCACGAAAGAAATCGATTTCAAACAGAGCATAACTATTTTTTTATAACAAATTCAGGAAAACAACTTTATCCGAATTTAGTATATAGAACTGTTCATAAATATATTGCTCTGATAAGCACGCAAAAAAAGAAAAGTCCGCATACTTTAAGGCACAGTTACGCAACAGCAATGCTAAATAACGGAGCTGATATTAACGCCATAAAAGAACTCTTGGGACATGCAAATTTGTCGGCAACTCAGGTTTATACGCATAATACTTTTGAAAAACTAAACAGAATATATAAACAAGCTCACCCCAGAGCACAAAAATAAAAGACTATGGATATAAATATAAAAACAACAAATTTTGATGCAGACAAAAAATTAATTGAGTTTGTAGAGTCTAAAATAAACAAGTTAGATAAATATTTTGATGGTATTATAAGGTCAGAAGTTGTCTTAAATTTTGACAAATCAAAGAAAAAATTCACCGAAAATAAGGAAGCAAAAGTAATTTTGGAAGTTCCCGGTGCAGAATTATTTGCGGAGAAAGATGCAGTGTCATTTGAGGAAGCCGTTGATTCTGTTGTAGATGCGTTAGAAAGACAAGTAAAAAAACATAAAGATAAATTAAGACAGTAAAAAAAAATCAAAAAGAATTTGGTTAATAAAAAAAACTTCTTTACATTTGCAAGCCGATTTTTGAGAGTAATTGAAATACTTATTCCGAAATCGATAGTTCTTGAAGGAAATGATTTATCTCTATAAATAAAAAGAGTTTTAGCCGATATAGCTCAGTTGGCCAGAGCAGCTGATTTGTAATCAGCCGGTCGGCGGTTCGAATCCGTCTATCGGCTCTTTTTAGCTTAAATGAGGGGGGATTCCGGAGCGGTCAAACGGGGCAGACTGTAAATCTGTTGGTATATACCTTCGGAGGTTCGAATCCTCCTCCCCCCACAAAAAAAAGGGATTTAATTAAAAAGCGGGAGTAGCTCAGTTGGTAGAGCGGCAGCCTTCCAAGCTGCAGGTCGCGGGTTCGAACCTCGTCTTCCGCTCTTTTTTTTTAGCCGGTGTAGCTCAGGGGTAGAGCGTTTCCTTGGTAAGGAAGAGGTCATGAGTTCAATTCTCATCATCGGCTCTAAAATCTCAACTATATAAATTAACAGAAATATTTTCAATCACTTTTATAATAAATAATAATCATGGCTAAAGAAAAATTTGACAGGTCCAAACCGCACGTAAATATTGGAACCATTGGTCACGTTGACCACGGAAAAACTACTTTGACAGCTGCTATTACTTTGGTTTTAAGTAAAAAAGGTTTGTCTGAAATAAAAGATTTCGATTCTATCGACAATGCCCCTGAAGAAAAAGAAAGAGGTATTACAATTAATACTGCTCACGTTGAGTATCAAACTGAAAACAGACACTATGCACACGTTGACTGTCCCGGTCACGCTGACTACGTTAAGAATATGGTTACCGGTGCTGCGCAAATGGACGGTGCAATTATCGTTGTGGCCGGAACAGACGGTCCTATGCCGCAAACAAGAGAGCACATCTTATTGGCTCGTCAGGTAAATGTACCTAAAATTGTTGTTTTTATTAACAAAGTGGACATGGTTGATGACCCCGAATTGTTAGAACTTGTTGAAATGGAAATGAGAGAACTTCTTGATTTCTATGAATATGACGGTGATAATACGCCGGTTATATTAGGGTCTGCATTAGGTGCTTTAAACGGTGAACCCGAATGGGAAGAAAAAGTAATGGAATTAATGGCAGCTGTTGACGCATGGATTCCTTTGCCCCCAAGAGATGTAGATAAAGACTTCTTAATGCCTGTTGAAGACGTATTCTCTATTACAGGTCGTGGTACTGTTGCTACCGGAAGAATTGAAACCGGTGTTATTCATACAGGTGATGAAGTTCAAATTATTGGACTGGGTGCCGAAAAAATGAAATCGGTTGTAACAGGAGTTGAAATGTTCCGTAAAATTCTTGACGACGGACAAGCTGGTGATAATGTAGGTCTCTTATTGAGAGGAGTAAAAAAAGAAGAAATTAAGAGAGGAATGGTTATCGCTAAACCGAATTCAATTACACCTCATACTAAATTTAAAGCAGAGGTATATGTATTGAAAAAAGAAGAAGGTGGACGACACACTCCGTTCCACAATAACTACAGACCTCAGTTCTATTTAAGAACGCTTGATGTAACCGGTGAAATTCAATTACCGGAAGGAACTGAAATGGTTATGCCGGGTGATAATGTAACAATTGATGTTAATTTGATTTACCCCGTAGCTCTTGATAAAGGTTTAAGTTTTGCTATCCGTGAAGGTGGTAGAACAGTAGGAGCCGGTCAAGTTATTGAAATTATAGAATAAGAAGCTAAATTTTTTAAAAAGTTAATTCGGCAGTTTTTGCTGCCGAATTAATTTATTTATCACACGGGAGTAGCTCAGTTGGTAGAGCATCGGTCTCCAAAACCGAGTGCCGGGAGTTCGAGTCTCTCCTCCCGTGCTAAATTTCAGTTATGAAGATAAAAGATTATCTAAAAGAAACTTACACAGAGCTGGTTAAAAAAGTAACTTGGCCTTCATGGGCTGATTTGCAAAATAGTGCTATTGTTGTAATGATTGCATCATTTATTATTGCAGTTGTGGTATATTTAATGGATATATCTTTCAGTTTTATTATGGAACAAATCTATAAGATGGTTTAAGGGTATGAGCGAATTAACCGGTAATAAGAAGTGGTATGTGCTTAGAGCAATAGGCGGAAAAGAAAAAAAGGTTAAGAATTATATTGAAAATGAAATTGTAAGACTTAATCTTCAAGATTATATTTTTCAAATAATTATTCCGACCGAGAAAGTATATCAGGTAAGAAACGGAAAGAAGATAAGCAGAGAAAGAAACTATTTTCCCGGATATGTTTTTGTTGAAGCACTTCTTGTCGGAGAAATTCCCCATATATTAAAAAATGTTCCGAATGTAATCAGTTTCCTTAGTGAAACAAGAGGAGGAGACCCTGTACCTTTAAGACAAACAGAGGTAAACAGAATGTTAGGAAAAGTTGATGAATTGTTGGAAACTGAAGAACTAAATGAAATCCCTTATTTCGAGGGAGAGAGTATTAAGGTAACCGACGGACCGTTTAACGGTTTTACAGGTGTAATTGAAGAGGTGAACGAAGAAAAGAAAAAACTAAAAGTTATGGTCAAAATATTCGGACGAAAAACACCTCTCGAATTAAGTTTTATGCAAGTAGAAAAAGAATAGCTGTTACGTTATAAATGCTTCCACTTTTAAACACTTTCAAAAAGAAAGAAAATGGCTAAAGAAGTTACAAAAGTTGTTAAATTACAAATCAAAGGCGGTGCTGCAAATCCGTCACCTCCGGTAGGTCCCGCACTTGGTGCTGCCGGCGTTAACATTATGGAATTCTGTAAACAGTTTAACGCTCGTACACAAGAAAAAGCAGGACAAGTTATTCCGGTTGAAATTTCGGTTTATAAAGACAAATCCTTTGATTTTGTTACGAAAACTTCGCCCGCTGCAGTTCAACTGTTGCAAATTGCGAAAATAAAATCCGGTTCCAGTGAATCGAACAGGGTAAAAGTCGCATCCGTAACATGGGATCAAATCAGGCAAATTGCTGAAGATAAAATGGCAGATTTAAATGCCTTTAAAGTTGAATCGGCAATGAAAATGATTGCAGGAACGGCAAGAAGTATGGGAATTGTTGTTAAAGGACAATTTCCCGGTTAAGATGAATTATTTAAGCTTCCAAAAAAATGGCAAGAATAACTAAAAATGAAAAGTTGTCTTTATCAAAAATCGATAAAGATAAAAAGTACTCATTGTCAGAAGCAGCATCTTTGGTAAAAGAGATTGTTAATACCAAATTTGATTCATCTGTAGATGTTGATGTAAAATTAGGCGTAGATCCGCGTAAAGCCGATCAAATGGTAAGAGGAACCGTTTCTTTACCGCATGGAACAGGTAAAGATGTCAGAGTACTCGTATTATGTACGCCCGATAAAGAAGAAGAAGCAAAATCTGCAGGTGCCGATCATGTTGGTTTAGACGAATATGTCGAAAAAATCAAAGGCGGCTGGACTGATATTGATGTTGTCGTAGCGACCCCTTCGGTAATGGGAAAAGTAGGACCCTTAGGTCGAATTTTAGGTCCGAGAGGACTTATGCCAAACCCGAAAATCGGTACGGTAACAATGGATATTGCAAACACTGTTAAAGAGTTGAAGCAAGGTAAAATAGATTTTAAAGTCGATAAATACGGAATCATTCATTCCTCAGTCGGTAAAGTCTCTTTTGATGCTTCGAAAATTAAGGAAAATGCCCACGAATTTTTAAAAACAATTATAAAATTACGTCCGGCTTCCGCAAAAGGTGCTTATATCCAAAGTATATTTATGTCCGGAACAATGAGTCCGAGTATCAGAATAGATGAGAAATCAGTTGTTTCTGAGAATTAAAAAAAATCAAATAATCTGATTATGACACGTGAAGAAAAAAATCAGGTAATTGATGTATTAACTGACAAAATCAACAATGCATCTCATATCTATGTTACCAATTCATTAGGATTAAACGCTGATGATACGGTAAAACTAAGAAAAGAGTGCTACAAAAACGAGATTGAGTTAGTTGTTGCAAAAAATACCTTGTTAAAAAAAGCGATTGAAAAGTCTGAAAAAGACTTATCCGGCTTGTTTGAAGCCTTAAAGGGTCAAACATCCGTTATGTTTTCAGAAACCGGAAATAAACCGGCAAAACTCATCAAAAGTTTCCGTAAAAAGAATAATCTTGAATTCCCGCTCTTAAAAGGAGCTTATGTGGAAGAAGGGTTCTATATCGGAGATGATCAAATTGACACATTAGTTTCAATTAAATCGAAAGATGAACTTATTGCTGATGTTATCGGATTGTTACAATCACCGGTTAATAATGTGCTTTCGGCATTACAATACGGGGGAAATACGCTTACAGGTGTATTAAAAACTCTCGAAGAAAAGAATAATTAAAAAGTAAATTAAACTCGTAAAATTTAATTAAAATGGCAAATATTAAAGATTTTGCAGAACAATTAGTAAACTTAACTGTAAAAGAAGTAAAAGAATTAGCAGATATTCTTAAAGACGAATATGGAATTGAGCCTGCAGCTGCACCCGTTGCTGTTGCTGCCGCCGGTGGCGGTGCTGAAGGCGGAGCTGCCGAAGAAAAAACATCTTTCGATGTAATTCTTAAATCAGCAGGTTCGGCTAAATTAAAAGTTGTTAAAAAAGTTAAAGAATTAACAAGTGTAGGTTTAAAAGAAGCTAAAGAAATAGTTGACGGCGCTCCTTCAACACTCAAAGAAGGTGTAACAAAAGAAGAAGCTGAAGCTCTAAAAACTGAATTAGAAGCTGAAGGCGCTGAAGTTGAACTGAAATAAGTTATTTTCTCAGTTTTCTAGGGTTTAGAGTTAAAGTTTTTTAACTCTAAACCTTTTATTGTAATTAATAAACAATTATTTTTAAATCTTTTTTGCCGATGACATCTGCCAATCAAAGAATTAATTTTGCTTCCACAGGACAAAGCCTTGATTATCCTGACTTCCTGGAAATACAACTTAAATCATTTCAAGAATTTTTCCAACTAAACTCAACCTACGAAGAACGAAAATCCGAAGGTCTTTACAAAGTTTTTACCGATAACTTCCCGATAACGGATACCCGAAATAATTTCGTTCTCGAATTTCTGGACTACACACTGGACCCGCCAAGATATTCTATCGAAGAATGTTTGGAAAGAGGTTTATCATACAGCTTGCCCTTTAGAGCTAAGCTCAAACTTTATTGTACCGACCCCGAACATGAAGATTTTGATACGGTTATTCAAGATGTGTATTTAGACCAAATACCCTATATGACACCCAAGGGAACTTTCATTATTAATGGTGCCGAGCGAGCTATTGTTTCGCAACTCCATCGTTCTCCCGGTGTTTTTTTCAGCCAAAGTTTACATACAAACGGAACAAAGCTTTATTCTGCCAGAATTATTCCTTTTAAAGGTTCCTGGATAGAATTTGCAACCGATATAAACAATGTAATGCACGCTTATATCGACCGAAAAAAGAAATTGCCCGTGACAACACTTTTAAGAGCAATCGGTTACGAAAGCGATAAAGATATTTTGGAAATTTTTAATCTGGCTGATGAAATCAAAGTTACAAAAACAGCTTTGAAAAAAGTTGTCGGAAAGAAATTAGCTGCAAGAGTGCTTAAATCTTGGATTGAAGATTTTGTTGACGAAGATACCGGCGAGGTTGTTTCTATTGAGCGAAATGAAGTTATTATTGACCGAGAAACTGTCATTGAAGAAGAGCATGTTGAACAAATTGTAGATTCCGGTGCAAAAACAATCTTAATTCATAAAGATTCATCCAATCCGATAGACTATGCTTTGATATACAGTACTTTACAGAAAGATCCCTGTAACTCTGAAAAAGAAGCCGTACTTTATATATACAGACAATTAAGAAGTGCAGAGCCGCCGGACGAGGCAACTGCAAGAGAGGTCATCGAAAACTTATTCTTTTCGGACAAACGATATGACTTGGGAAGTGTGGGAAGATATAAAATGAACAAAAAATTAGGTTTAAACATTCCCGAAGAAACCAGAATACTGACCAAAGAAGATATTACCGAAATTATAAAATATTTAATTGAATTGATTAACTCTAAGATAGACGTTGATGATATTGACCATCTTAGCAATCGTAGAGTAAGAACCGTAGGCGAACAATTGGCAAACCAATTTGGTGTAGGTTTGGCAAGAATGGCAAGAACCATTCGAGAAAGAATGAATGTTCGTGATAATGAGGTATTTACTCCTATTGACTTGATTAATTCAAAAACCCTTTCATCTGTTATAAACTCATTTTTCGGAACCAACCAGCTATCCCAATTCTTGGATCAAACCAATCCTTTGGCAGAAATGACACACAAGCGAAGAATGTCGGCATTGGGTCCCGGTGGTTTGTCCAGAGAAAGAGCCGGTTTTGAGGTTCGTGACGTACACTATACACACTATGGTAGATTATGTCCCATTGAAACTCCGGAAGGTCCGAATATTGGTTTGATATCGTCATTATGCGTATATGCAAAAATTAATGACCTTGGTTTTATTGAAACTCCTTATAGAAAGGTGGATGCCGGAAAAATTGATATTTCCGATAAAGGAGTAGTTTATTTAAGTGCTGAAGAAGAAGATAATAGAATTATTGGGCAGGCAAACTCGAACTTTGATAAAACAACAGGCGAATTTTTTGATGAGCGAATAAAATCGCGCTCACAAGGCGATTTCCCGAACATTGAAAAAGAACAGTTAGATTATATGGACGTTGCGCCAAATCAAATTGCATCCATTGCCGCATCATTAATTCCCTTTTTGGAGCACAATGATGCGAACCGTGCTTTGATGGGCTCCAACATGATGCGTCAGGCAGTGCCGTTAATAACTTGCGAAGCTCCTATCGTAGGTACGGGCATAGAGCCGGTGGTTGTGCGAGACGGAAGAAACCAACTTTTTGCGGAAGGCGAAGGCGTTGTTGAATATGTTGATGCCGATGAAATCGTCATAAATTATGCCAGAAGCGAAGAAGAAAAATTTGTAAGTTTTGAGAACGATACGGTAAGATATAAATTGCCGAAATTCAGAAAAACAAATCAGAATACGACCGTTAATTTGATTCCGGTTGTAAAAAAAGGCGATAAAGTTGTAAAAGGGCAAATTTTAACAGACGGATTTTCAACAGAAAACTCCGAGTTAGCTTTGGGAAAAAACTTGAAAGTTGCTTTCATGCCTTGGAAAGGATATAACTTTGAGGATGCTATTGTGATTTCCGAAAGAGTTGTAAGAGAAGATGTTTTTACATCTATTCATGTTGAAGAACATATTTTGCAAGTGCGTGATACCAAAAGAGGGGTAGAGGAATTAACGCCCGATATTCCGAATGTAAGCGAAGAGGCTACAAGACAATTGGATGAAAACGGAATGATTCGAGTTGGTGCGCATGTTAATCCGGGAGATATTTTGATAGGAAAAATTACGCCCAAAGGCGAATCGGATCCTTCTCCTGAGGAAAAATTATTGAGAGCAATTTTCGGCGATAAAGCAGGCGATGTGAAAGATGCCTCTTTAAAAGCTTCTCCTTCTTTAAAAGGAGTGGTTATTGACAAAAAACTTTTCTCTCGACAAATGAAGAGTAAAAAAGTTAAAAATGCCGAAAAACCGCTTATCGAGAAAGTTGAATTAGAAAAAGAAAGAGAACTTACGCAATTATACGATAAACTTGTGGACAAGTTGTTTATTTTGGTAAACGGAAAAACATCGCAGGGAGTATTTGATTTTCTTAATGCCGATATAATTCCCAAAGGGAAAAAATTTGCATTAAAAAGACTTAAAGAACTTGATTATACTTCCATAAATCCGACAAAATGGACTGATGAAGAAGATACCAATAAGTTGATTGAGCGATTATTACATAACTACCTGATAAAATTCAAAGAAATTGAAGGTAAATATCGTCGTAAAAAATACAGCATTTCCGTAGGTGATGAATTACCGATAGGTATTTTGCAGTTGGCAAAAGTATATATTGCAAAAAAACGAAAAATAAAAGTTGGTGATAAAATGGCGGGACGCCACGGTAATAAAGGTATTGTTGCAAGAATTGTGCGCGACGAGGATATGCCTTTCTTAGAAGACGGTACGCCTGTTGATATTGTTTTAAATCCTTTGGGTGTGCCTTCGCGGATGAACTTGGGACAAATTTATGAAACCGTTTTAGGTTGGGCAGGAATGAAACTCGGCGTGAAATTCTTTACCCCTATTTTCGACGGAGCTTCTTTGGAAGATATTAATGAATATACCGATAAAGCAGGTGTTCCCAGATACGGCAAAACATACTTGTATGACGGAGGAACCGGCAAACAGTTCCATCAACCGGCAACCGTAGGTGTTATTTATATGCTCAAATTAGGGCACATGGTGGATGATAAAATGCACGCGCGTTCTATTGGTCCTTATTCATTGATTACCCAACAACCATTAGGCGGTAAAGCGCAATTCGGAGGGCAACGTTTCGGAGAAATGGAGGTCTGGGCATTAGAAGCCTATGGAGCTGCCAACATCTTGCAGGAAATGTTAACCATTAAGTCCGATGATATTGTCGGCAGAGCAAAAGCACATCAAGCAATTGTAAAAGGAAAAACATTGCCAAAACCGGGTGTGCCGGAATCCTTTAAAGTGATTTTGCATGAACTTAGAGGATTGGGATTGCATATCGGTTTGGAGTAGTATCCGTGCAAATTATTGTTCATTTATCAATTTACATCTTATTAAATTTAAAATATGGCTTTCAGACAAACAAATAATACAGATAATGATTTCTCAAAAGTAGTCATTAGTTTGGTTTCGCCGGAAGAAATCTTGGAACACTCTTTCGGGGAAGTTTTAAAACCTGAAACAATTAATTACAGAACATATAAACCGGAAAGAGACGGCTTATTTTGCGAGCGAATTTTCGGACCGGTAAAAGATTATGAATGTCATTGCGGCAAATATAAAAGAATCAGATATAAAGGGATTGTTTGTGACAGATGCGGTGTTGAAGTAACAGAAAAAAAAGTAAGACGAGACAGAACCGGGCATATTTCCTTGGTTGTTCCCGTTGTGCATTTATGGTATTTTCGCTCTTTGCCGAATAAATTAGGATATTTGTTGGGCATTCCCACCAAAAAATTGGATTCAATTATTTATTATGAAAAATATGTTGTAATTCAAGCCGGGGTAAAAAAAGCAGACGGAGTCAATGAAATGGATTTCCTTTCGGAAGAAGAATATATTGAAATTATTGAAACATTACCGAAAGATAATCATTTATTGCCGGATGAAGACCCCAATAAATTTATTGCCGAAATGGGTGCCGAAGCAATTGAAAAATTGCTTAAACGCATTGACATGGAAGAGCTTGCTTCGGAATTGAGAATTGCCGCAAATACCGAAACCTCGCAACAAAGAAAAAGTCAGGCTTTAAAAAGACTGAATGTTGTAAATGCGCTTAACTTATCGAAAGACATCAATAAACCGGAGTGGATGATTATTAAGGTCTTGCCGGTAATTCCGCCGGAATTGAGACCCTTAGTGCCGCTTGACGGCGGACGTTTTGCTACTTCTGACTTGAATGACTTGTACAGAAGAGTGATAATCCGAAATAATCGATTAAAAAGACTAATAGAAATTAAAGCACCGGAGGTTATCTTGCGAAATGAAAAAAGAATGCTGCAAGAAGCCGTAGATTCATTATTTGATAACTCGCGAAAATCGAGTGCCGTAACCACCGAAGCAAACAGACCTTTAAAATCTTTAAGCGACAGCTTGAAAGGAAAACAAGGACGTTTCAGACAAAATCTTTTGGGAAAAAGGGTTGATTATTCGGGACGTTCGGTTATTGTTGTCGGTCCGGAGTTGAAATTGCATGAATGCGGTATCCCCAAAGAAATGGCTGCCGAGTTATACAAACCTTTTATCATTCGAAAATTAATTGAGCGAGGTATTGTAAAAACGTTTAAGTCGGCTAAAAAAATTGTTGACCGAAGAGATGCCGTTGTTTGGGATATTCTTGAAAATGTTTTAAAAGGACATCCGGTTTTACTGAACCGTGCACCAACCCTGCACAAGCTTGGTATTCAGGCTTTTCAGCCTAAAATGATTGAGGGTAAAGCAATTCAGTTGCATCCTTTGGTCTGTACCGGATTTAACGCCGACTTTGACGGTGACCAAATGGCGGTGCATTTACCCTTAGGAAACGATGCCATACTGGAAGCACAAGTGTTGATGTTGGCTTCGCACAATATTTTAAATGCAGCAAACGGAGCACCGGTAACCGTGCCGTCGCAAGATATGGTTTTAGGTTTATATTATATTACAAAAGCCAGAAAATCAACCGAAGAAAATAAAGTAAAAGGTGCCGGATTAACCTTCTATTCGCCGGAAGAAGTCATTATTGCTTTGAATGAAGAAGCCGTAGATATGCACGCCGAAATAAAAGTTTTAATCAATAATGAAATTATTGAAACTACGGTTGGACGTGTTATTTTTAATCAATCTGTTCCGGATGAAGTGGGATTTATAAACGAAGTTCTTACTAAAAAATCATTGCGAACAATCATCGGCAAAGTATTGAAAGTTTGCGGAAGCTCAAAAACCGCACAATTCTTAGATGATATAAAAAATCTCGGCTACCGAATGGCATTTGAAGGCGGTTTGTCGTTTAATCTTGATGATGTTATTATCCCTGATGTTAAGCAAGAAATGCTTGAAGAAGGCTATCGTCAAGTTGAAGAAATTATGAATAACTTCAATATGGGATTTATCCAAACCAATGAGCGATATAATAAAATTATTGATATTTGGACACATACCAACCTCATATTGACCGAGCAGGTGATGAAAACAATTAGCGAAGATAAACAAGGGTTTAACTCCGTATATATGATGTTGGATTCCGGTGCGCGGGGTTCAAAAGAGCAAATTAGGCAGCTATCCGGAATGAGGGGTTTGATGGCAAAACCTCAAAAATCCGGAGCAACAACAGGGCAGATTATCGAAAACCCGATTTTGTCAAACTTTAAAGAGGGCTTGTCCGTTTTGGAATATTTTGTATCTACGCACGGTGCTCGTAAAGGTTTGGCGGATACGGCTTTGAAAACTGCGGATGCAGGATATTTAACAAGACGATTGGTGGATGTTGCGCAAGATGTGGTAATATCGGAAGAAGATTGCGGCACATTGAGAGGTTTGGAAGCAAGTGTTATCATGAAAAAAGATGATATTGTGGAAACACTCTATGAGCGTATCCTCGGAAGAACAGCCGTTCACAATATCTATGACCCAACTTCCAATGAGCTAATTGTTAAAGCGGGAGACGAAATCGATGAAGATATTGCAATGCGAATTGAAAAGTCGCCCATTGAAACGGTTGAAATTCGTTCGGTATTAACGTGTGAAACAAGACAAGGCGTTTGTGCAAAATGTTACGGACGTAACTTATCAACCGGAAGAATGGTTCAAAAAGGAGAAGCTATCGGAGTTATTGCAGCACAATCCATTGGAGAGCCGGGTACACAGTTAACACTTCGTACTTTCCACGTTGGGGGGGTTGCCGGCGGTGCAGCTTCTGAAAACAGCATCTCTTCAAAATATGACGGAATATGTGAATTTGATGAATTAAGAGTGGTGGAAGCCGAGAAAAACGGTGAAAAATTTGATATTGTCGTAAGTCGAATGACAGAAGTGAAAATTTATGACAAAAACACCGGTATTCAATTAACGAGTTACTCCATACCTTATGCTTCAAGACTTTTTGTAAAAGCAGGAGAAATTAAAAAAGGAACTTTAATTTGTGAATGGGATCCTTATAATGCCTTAATTATTTCGGAATATTCCGGAAAAGTCGAATTTAGAAATTTGGCGGAAGGAATTACCTATAAAATCGAAAAAGACGAACAAATTAACTTTATTGAAAAAGTTATCATTGAAACAAAGGATAAACGAAAAAATCCGGAAATTGCCATTGTTGATAAAGACGGAAATGAGTTGATGACTTACAACTTGCCGGCAGGTGCGCATTTGTCTGTGGAAGACGGTAATGAAATTACCAAAGGAGACTTTATTGCCAAAATACCGAGAACCGCCGGAAAAACCGGTGATATCACGGGAGGTCTTCCGAGAGTTACCGAGCTTGTGGAAGCCCGAAATCCGTCAAACCCGGCAACAATCTCAGAAATTGACGGTATTATTTCTTTTGATAAAATTAAAAGAGGTAAAAAAGGCGTTGTCGTAACTTCCAAAACCGGTGAAACCAAAAAATATTATATTTCATTGGCAAAACAAATACTCGTTCAGCCGGGCGACTTTGTGAGAGCCGGTACTCCGCTGTCTGACGGGGCTATCACGCCGGATGACATCCTTGACATTAAAGGTGCTACAAAAGTGCAAGAGCATATTGTTAATGAAGTGCAGGAAGTATATCGATTGCAAGGTGTGAAAATTAACGACAAACATTTTGAGGTTATTGTAAGGCAAATGATGAAAAAAGTTGAAATTGAAGATGCCGGAGATACTTTATTCCGTGAAAAAGAAATTATCGATAAATGGGATTTCATTGATGAAAATGATAATATCTACGGAATGAAAATTGTTGAAGATGCCGGAGATTCGCAAAATGTAAAAGTCGGTGAGCTTATTGCAAATCGAAAACTCCGAAATGAGAACTCTATGTTGAAACGTAAAGACTTGAAGCAGGTAGTTGCCCGTGATGCTGTTCAAGCAACTTCGCGCCCCGTATTGCAGGGTATAACAAAAGCATCTTTGGGAACTAAGAGTTTCTTATCTTCCGCATCGTTCCAAGAAACTACAAAAGTATTGAACATGGCTGCAATTTCCGGTAAAACCGATTACTTACTCGGTTTGAAAGAAAATGTTATTGTCGGGCATAAAATACCGGCAGGAACCGGAATGAGGGACTATGAAGATATAATTGTAGGTTCTAAAGAAGAATTAGAAGAGCTAAACAGCGAAAAAGAGGCTGATGCTTAGTATTTTCTACTAAAATAAGTATGTTAATCAACAAAAAGGTCAAGTCTTGCGAGATTTGACTTTTTTGTAAAATAATAAAAATATGGAAAATAAAGAAAAACAAAATGGTTTAAATATTGAACTTTCAGAAGATACGGCACAAGGTGTATATGCAAATTTGGCGGTAATATCGCATTCCGGTTCCGAGTTTATCCTTGATTTTGTCAGAATGATGCCCGGTATACCGAAAGCTCCGGTAAAATCGCGTATTATCTTATCACCTGATAATGCAAAAAGATTAATGAAAGCATTGGGCGATAATATCCGAAAATATGAGCAAACTTTTGGTGAAATTAATGACCAAAAAGGGGCTAAACTTCCCTTAAACTTCGGAGGGCCCACAGCAAAAGCATAGATGACTTAAGCCGTATTTCGAGACTTTTGAAAGTCGGAAGCCTGAAGCCTGAAGTTGGAAGAAAATTGAGAACTGAAAATTGCTAAAAACTTGACAATTTTATTTTCGGTTCAAACCTTAGTAGAGATAAACACAGGTAATTCTTAACCGTAAAGAACGCAAAATTTCGCAAAGAGCGCAATAGCAAATTCCCTCTTGGAGAAGAGGGTGTAGGGAGATTGATTTTCTTGTAAAGTTAAGGTGCCGTAAA
>PDWI01003124.1_pt1 | contig 23812 bp, 23 predicted proteins | sample 1430891 | NCBI WGS metagenome assembly PDWI01 (sample SAMN01162508, study PRJNA174530) | Oral metagenome, whole genome shotgun sequencing project. | biome: Marine environment; feature: Marine mammal; material: Swab sample of the gingival sulcus; isolation source: swab sample of gingival sulcus... | reverse complement strand
TATCGTTGGTATAGGTTATTTTGATATAAGATTTTTTATCAGAAAAATTAATTTTCATCATCAAACCTAATGAGGTAGAAGAAGTATCAATACCAAGATAAAGTGCTTTTTGTGCTTCTATAAACTGTGTATTATCAACCAATGAATTGGTATCCATATCCAATATACTTTGACCAAAATCATTGGTTAAAGCTATTTTCATTTTCCTCAAACTATCTAAAGAAGTAGAGACATCAGCTATGGATTCTTGTAAAAAAGAATTGATATCGGTATCGGTTTTATAAAGAGAATCAGGTTCAATAGTGTAATTTGTGTTAAAGCACTTAAAGTGAACTTGTTCTGTTTTATCTCCATATGTTTCTTCAATATTAAGCACCATTTCTGCAGAAACAATTTGAGGGTTGTCTCCAAATTTCACATTCTGACTGCTTAACAAAGGCTGTATGCATATAAAAGCAGACGAGCGCCCCATTTTATCATCATAGATGCTTCCTAAAAGACTAGAATTTAAAACCCTAGAGGAAGATAGCGCCGGCGAAGTGGATGTATAAGTATTGAAGTTTTTTAAAACAACTGTTTTTAATTTTAACTGACTATCAGGTTGTATTTCTATACCACCTGTTAGTTCTTTCTTTTCGCAAGATGTTAATATTAAAGCGAATAAGAATGCTAATAATGTTATTTTCTTTTGCACTTTACATTTATTGTTTTAAAGAATCATAAAATTCAGAATAACTCTCTGTGTAGTTTTCCTTCAATTCATAGTTCAAAACAGGTAATTTCATTTCCTCAACGTAATCTTTAATTTCAGAGGGTGTGTCTTCATTTGCATAAATTACTGCATCAGAGTGCTGTATAGCCTGTTTGTTTAAATTAATAAAATTAGGTTCTGACAAGTGTTTTATGTCTTGGTCTTCAACATTAACGTATTTCGCCTTTTCTTGAAAATCACTATTCAAAGAGCCATCAAATTTATTATCATAAACGGAAAATACAATTTTAGCATCTTGGAATAAAGGGTCGTGGCTATAACTCTTTTTAATAAGCATAGGAACTAAAGAAGCAAACCAGCCGTGGCAGTGAACAATATCAGGTACCCAACGTAATTTTTTAATCGTTTCTAATACTCCTCTGGCGAAAAATACAGCTCTTTCGTCATTATCTTCAAACAGTTTTCCATCTTCATTAGTAAAGGTATGTTTACGCTTAAATAATTCATCATTATCAATAAAGTACACCTGCATTTTAGCAGTTTGTATAGAAGCTACTTTGATGATTAAAGGGTGGTCTGTATCGTTGATAACTAAGTTCATACCGGAAAGACGAATCACCTCGTGCAATTGGTTTCTTCTTTCGTTGATAGAACCAAATTTAGGCATAAAAACCCTAATTTCTTTTCCTTGTTCCTGTATGCCTTGTGGTAACTCTCGACCAATCTTGGACAAATGGGTTTCCGGTAGATAAGGCATTATTTCCTGTGAGATGAATAAAACTCTTTTATTTTCCATTTATTTTGTATGTTGTTTAAAGTGTGCAAATATATTAATTTTTCTTGGATTTAACGTCCTTTTTGTTGAAAAAGTGCTTTTTAGCATACTGTATTTAAACTTAATTTAATTATAAATATGATATGACTGATGCTTTAAAATAACAAAAGCATATTTATTCGTAAGAACGTTTAAAAGTAGCTTGCCCATTTTTGACTTCAAATTCCCAATATCTGTGATATAGGCATCCTGCAGGGCAATCGCCTCTTCCTATACTAAAGGTTATAATATCGGACTCAGCTCTCTTTTGTAAAGTAATGGTATTACCACCTCCTATACAACCTTTTTGAAATTCAGCTATTTTTACAGATGATATTTGGGAAAAAGCTTTTTCTAAAGGTATCATATTATATTCTCCTTGACTTTTAAGGTAAATCCATTCAAAATTAGGGTAGTCGTAAAAGGTTTCAACAGAATCAAATTGATATGTGTTAAGGAGTTGGTCTAAATCGGCTTGTCCTGTTGGAATAATGCCTTTTGCCAAATTTTGTATTTCCTCTTTAGAGGTATCTACCTTTAAAGAAATAGAGTTAAAACTGTAACAATAATATCCATGTATTGAGTAAATTTCAAACACAGTATCTCTCTCGGGGGAATGGGAATTATAAACAGCTTGAATAACTTGTAAAATTTTATTGATTTTACTTTGATTTAACTCTGTGTTCATATAATCAGCTGACTCTTTGTGTTTGATTAACCCGTCAAAATAAAGCTGTTTAGCATCTTCGGTATAATTGTCAATGATAAAAGGACTTAGCTTGATATTGGTTTCTGTATTATTGTCCTTTTTACAAGACGAAAATAATATCACTAATAAAATGAAAGGTAATAAAGGTTTCATACGACTTGGATTTTGAGATTTTATTCCACAAAGTTATAAAAATTTTTAAAACATTGTTAATAAAACTTTTATAATTTAAAAATCCGCTCAAAATTTTGTTTTTGAATAGCGATAAGTTCTGTTTCTGTTATTTGGAGTAATGCTGCTACCTTTTGGTAATTTAGTGCTATATTTTTGTTTTTATTTTGCTCTTTGGTTTCTTCATCGCTTTCTAAAAGTAGGAAATGGGTGTCGATTAAAGGCAGTACTTTTTGTAAAGGGTGTCCATCTTGTATAATTCGGCTTCCTATGGAAAGATAGCATCCTGATTTTATAAGTGTTTTGGCTGTTTGTTCGGAGCTGTTAAAATTATGAATTACCCAAGCTTGTCGGCAGTTCATTTGCTTGCGTATAGCCAAGCTTTCTGAATACGATTTGACCAAATGAGTAATAAGTGGCAGTTGATAGGTTTCCGAAATGTCTATTTGAGCTTTAAAATACTCTTTTTGAATTTCTAAATCTAAGCCTCTTCGTTTATCTAAACCACATTCGCCTATGGCAACTACATTTTTGTTTTGTATTTTTTGTTTGAAAATAGCTTTTAGTTGCTCCAAGCTTAGTTCTGTATCAATATCCCAAGGATGATAAGATAATGAGGTGTATTGGGGGTAGGATAGGTGCTCTTCTAAAAGATTGATATTAACCACTGCTATTTCGTTGGCTCGGGCGATATGGGTGTGGGCATTGTAATACATTGGAAAAGCAAAGATAAAAAATATATTTTAGCCTTATTGATTTTAGTTTGTAATATTAAACTCTTTTCTATGAGGTTAATAATTAGTTTTCTAAATGTTTTAATACATTGTTTTTTGTTGTTTAGTCTTTATAAGCTGTTAGCTTTTTACCTTTAGTTCTTGGGGTTATTAAGCTTAGGGAGTATCTAAGGTTTTTAGACCTAAATAATATTGTGAAATATTCCTGCTATGAATTTTTTAACTTTTAGCCTGTAACATTCAACCTACAAACCTACAAATAGCAAAACAGTCGATAGCAAAAATACTACCGACTGTTTAAAACTATGAAAACAATTTACAATTTTACATTTCTTTGATGTTCGCTTGAGCCGCAGCCAAACGAGCGATAGGTACTCTAAATGGGGAACAAGAAACATACTGTAAACCAGTTCTGTGACAGAATTCAACAGAAGAAGGTTCTCCTCCGTGCTCACCACAAATACCTAATTTAATATCAGGACGAGTTGCTTTACCTTTCTTAGCTGCCATTTCAACTAATTGTCCAACACCGTCTTGGTCTAATACCTCAAATGGGTCGTTCTTTAAGATACCTTTTTCAATGTAAATTGGTAAGAACTTACCGGCATCATCTCTTGAATAACCAAAAGTCATCTGAGTTAAGTCGTTAGTACCGAATGAGAAGAATTCAGCTGATTCAGCAATTTCGTTAGCTGTTAAAGCCGCACGAGGAATCTCAATCATAGTACCTACTAAGTAGTCGATAGTTTCGTTAGTTTCTTCGAATACCTTTTGTGCAGTTTCTCTAACGATTTCCTCTTGCATCTTCATTTCAGCAATAGTACCTGTTAAAGGAATCATAATTTCAGGTTTAGCAACGATATTTCTCTTTTTAAGAGCGATAGCAGCACCTAAAATAGCACGTGTTTGCATTACTGTAATTTCAGGATAAGTGTTTCCTAAACGACAACCTCTGTGTCCTAACATAGGGTTAAATTCACTAAGGTCTTCTACTTTCTGCTTGATAACATCAACAGTAACACCCATTACCTCAGCCATTTCTTGCTGTCCTTTCTCATCGTGAGGAACGAACTCGTGCAAAGGTGGGTCTAATAAACGAACTGTTACAGGAAGATCTTGCATAGCCTCGAAGATACCCTCGAAGTCTTTTTGCTGAATAGGTAATAACTTAGCTAAAGCTTGCTCACGTCCTGCAAGGTCTTCTGATAAAATCATTTCACGCATAGCAATGATTTTCTCTCCCTCGAAGAACATATGCTCTGTTCTACAAAGTCCAATACCTTTAGCACCGAAATCACGAGCTACTTTACTATCTTTTGGTGTATCAGCGTTAGTTCTTACGTACATTCTAGAGTACTTATCAGCTAACTCCATTAAGTGTCCGAAATCACCGCTTAACTCAGGGTCGATAGTTTTGATACTTCCCTCATAAACTTCACCTGTAGATCCGTTAAGAGAAATCCAATCTCCTTCGTTAAAAGTTTTTCCACCGGCTTCTAAAGTACGAGCTTTGTAGTCTATTTTTAATTCTCCAGCACCGGAAACACAACATTTACCCATACCACGAGCTACTACGGCAGCGTGAGAAGTCATACCTCCACGAGCTGTTAAAATACCGTTGGCAATGTTCATTCCCTCTAAGTCCTCAGGAGAAGTTTCAATTCTTACTAAGATGCTGTCTGCATATTTATCACACTCGTCAGCAAAGAATACTAACTGACCGGCAGCAGCACCCGGAGAAGCAGGTAAACCTTTGGTTAATACATTAGCTGAACCCATAGCTGTTTTGTCGAAAACAGGGTGTAATAATTCATCTAATTTATTAGGCTCAACACGCATAACAGCTTCTTTTTCGTCTATACGACCTTCTTTAAGCATTTCCATTGCCATACGTACCATTGCAGCACCTGTTCTCTTTCCATTTCTAGTTTGAAGCATCCACAATTTACCATCTTGAATAGTAAATTCGATATCTTGCATATCATTATAGTGGTCTTCTAATTTATTCTGAATATCGAATAATTCTTTGTATAAAGCTGGCATTACTTCTTCTAAAGAAGGGTATTTTTCAGCTCTTTCAGCTTCGCTAACGCCGGCTAAAGCAGCCCAACGCTTAGAACCCTCTAAAGTAATTTCTTGTGGAGTTCTTACACCAGCAACCACATCTTCTCCTTGAGCGTCAATTAAGTACTCTCCGTTGAAAATGTTTTCTCCTGTAGCGGCATCTCTTGTAAAGGCAACACCTGTTGCTGAGTTAGAACCCATATTACCGAATACCATTGCTTGAACGTTTACAGCAGTTCCCCATTCCTCAGGAATTTTGTTCATTCTTCTGTAATAGATAGCACGGTCAGTATTCCAACTATCAAATACAGCCATTACAGCACCCCAAAGTTGCTCCCAAGGATTATCAGGGAAGTCTTTTCCTGTTTGCTTAGTAACAGCTTGTTTAAATCTTTTTACTAATTCTTTTAAGTCTTCAACAGAAAAATCAGTATCTAACTTGATACCTTTTTTCTCTTTTAACTCTTCCATTATCTCCTCGAAAGGATCGATATCTTCTTTAGATTCAGGTTTCATACCTAAAACCACATCACCGTACATTTGTACGAAACGACGGTAACTATCCCAAGCAAATCTTTCGTTGCCTGATTTTTTAGCTATTCCTAAAACAGCGTCATCGTTCAAACCTAAATTTAAAACGGTGTCCATCATTCCGGGCATAGAAACTCTTGCTCCTGAACGTACAGAAAGTAAAAGAGGATTCTCTAAATCGCCAAATTTAGCACCCATTATTTGCTCAACATTTTGTACAGCAGCTTCTACTTCTTTCTTAATTAATTCTACAGTTTGGTCTTTCCCTTTTTGGTTATACTCAGTACAAACTTCTGTTGTAATAGTAAAACCCGGAGGTACAGGTACACCTATAAGGTTCATCTCAGCTAAATTAGCTCCTTTTCCCCCTAATAGGTTTTTCATATTCGCTTTACCTTCCGCTTTCTTGTCTCCGAATGTGTAAACTCGTTTCATTTTTGATTATTATTTATTTTGTTTTGTTTAAAAATGGGATAAACACAAGAAATCTAAACAGAAATTGTGCTTATACTCTAAACAGTATTTATTTAATATTTTGATTATAAATTGAAAAACGATTTTATAGATTGTCTTTCTCCATTATCAAAAGAGCCACAAAGATAGTATTTAAAATTGATTTAAACCGAAATATATGTTATAAAATCTATTCTTTGCTTAAAATATTTTAAAACAAGTGCATTATATTGTTTTGAAATAGATTTAAAATGCTTTAAGAATAAATCTTAGAATGGGTAAGGATTTGTTTTAAAGGGTGTTGGGTGTAAACTGAATTGTCAGAAAAGATGTTGGACTATTTAGAGGCAATTGCTTTGATTTCTTGTTCTGTCAAACCTGTTTCTTTTATGATGTCTGCGATAGGTTCATTATATTTTAGCATAGTTTGTGCTAACTTATATTTGGCTTCTTGCTCTTTTTGTTTAGCCTCTTCTTTTTGCTTTACAGCTTCTTGTAATTTTGCCTCATACTTATATTCCACATCTGTGCGAACTGTGGTTAATTCTGATTGAAGAATACGTTGGTTTTTTATAAAAATATCATAGGCAGTTTTGTCTTCAGGGGATAAATTATCAACGCGTAGTATCTCTTTGGCTTTGGCTAAACCTTTTGCCTTAAAACTATCTTTTATTTCGTTGTTTTTTAAAAAGTAAATCCACTCATCTAAGCTATTTTCGGCATTGTCGTCAAAGGCGTTAACTTTAATGATGTAATATTGTGTGAATAAATCTTTGACATTCTCTGCTTTATATAGTACCTTTTGCTTTTCAGAAAGTTCTAATGTATCGTGTAAGTGCAAGCCTTTAAAACTGCCATCGCTAACATAAACGTAATCTTTACCTACACCTAAAGGGAAATAAACAATATTGATAGAATAAACTTTAGTTAACTTACCATATTCATCGCCCGAATCAAGACGCTCAGAAATCAATTTGGCTTGTCCATAAAGCATTCTGTGATAATAATCGTCTTCGCGTTCGTTTTGAACTTCTATAAGCATAAAGTCGCCTTTACTGTCTTTAACCAAAATATCTACACGATTAAATTTGTCGTTTTCAGCCTCTTGATTACTTTCGCTTTCTAATATTTCTTGAATAGTGACATCAAACATTAGCAATTCTGACAAAAATCCTTCGAGTATGTCAAAATTGGCTTTATTACGAAGTAAGCGTTTTATAGCCCAGTCGAATTTGATATGTTTTCCTGCCATAATTCTATGTTTCCTTTTAAATATCTTTTACAAAGATAAGTTTTTTTTTGAAATTGGAAAAATAATTTGAAAATCTGATAGTTAAAAGTACGCCGATTAAAAGCCTTTATCTTTTAGAATTGTTTATATCATTTATAATTTTTTCAGCCATTATTTTAGATAGTTTTAGGTATGCTTCGTTTGTCCAACCTGCTACGTGTGGTGTTACAATAACTTTAGGGGAGTTTAGTAAATAGTTTAAGGCAGGTATATCTTCTTTTTGATGTAGCTGATCAAAATTGGTGTTTTCATATTCCAAGACATCTAAGCCCAATCGTTTTATCTTACCACTTTCTATTAACTCAGGTAAGTCGTCTGTTTTTGCGCAAGCTCCTCGTGCTGTATTTAGAATAATGATTTCTTTTTTGAATTGATTAACCCATTGCTTGTTGATAAGGTGTTTGGTTTCTTCTGTTAAAGGTGTATGCAAACTGATAATATCAGCTTCTTCAAAAAGGGTTTCCATAGAACGCTCTGTAACATACGCATCACTGAATTGGGTTTTGTATTTATCGTATGCTATGATTTTTTTTACAAAAGGAAAAGCTCGTTTTGAAAATGCCTGTCCCATATTTCCGTATCCAATAACCCCTAATGTTTTGTCAGACAACTCAATACCCCAATTCGCTTCTCTGTTCCATTTTCCGTTTTGTATTTCTTGGTGTGCTAAATGAATTTTGTTACATAAGGTTAGCAATAATCCCATAGCGTGCTCGCCAACAGCATCTCTGTTGCCCTCGGGAGAATTAAAACATTTGATATGATGTGCTTGCGCATAGTCGATATCTATATTTTCCAGACCGGCACCAACTCTACCTATATATTGTAACTGTCTTGCTAAATCTATTTCTTTTGAAGTAATTTTGAATTTAGAGCGTATAATTAAAATATGGTAATCCTTGATGATGTCATCAAATGTAGATTTACTTATTGTGGGCTGATAGCTTACTTCTATTTGATTGGCTTGAAACAAGTCCATCATAATAGGGTGAACTTTATCGACTATTAATGCTTTCATTTTGTTTTCGGTAAATATGTACTAATTTAAAATGTCTTTATTATTTAAAAGAATTAAAATATTTCCCTTTTTGAATAGGAATGATTTTGTAAGAATATTCATATTCAGTAGGAGGAATCATATATTGAGAGTGAGGTTTTGACCACCAAGAATCATCTCCTCCCAGCCCCATTTGTTTTAAATCAATGTGTAATTCTGTGAAATTTCGTTCAGGTACATCGTAAAGGTGTAAACTACCTCGCTTTTCTCGGGTTAAATCCTCCACAGTGTAATGAAGCGCAGAGAAGCAAAATAAAGGTATTCCCTCTATTCTGATTCCGTTTCCGTTGGCATCTGTTAAATTAAGCCATCGCACATCGGTTTTGTAACCTGTTTCTTGTAAACTGGCGTAGTTAAAAGCTTGTTGCTCAACTGTGCTTTGGTAAATCCCTATGAAAGAAGCTGTTTTTCTGTCGATATAATTTTCATAAGGTCCTCTTCCGTACCATTCTATTTTATTAAATGCCTTTGGAATACGCATACGGCTTCCTAATCGAGGCATAAAAGGCAAGTCAAGACTATCGTTAGGAACAAAATGGTTGTGAACTTCAATCACTCCATTTCCCCAAATCGTATATTGACTATTCCATTGGCTTTGGCTTTCTTGTAAGCTATATTCTACTTCAAAAATGACCTTTTTGGAACTTTTTTCTTTTATCTTGAATGATTTAGCTAATATACTTTCTTTAGAATCTTTTGTCCAAATCATCATTTCTTTTGGTATTTTAGCCCCAAAATCGTTATCGGTTGTGGCTCGCTTAAAACAAGGAACAGCCCCTTTTTCTATTAGGTTTACACCTTGATACTGATATGCTTCAATGTTTCCTGTTGTTTTGTTTACTGTGATGTTAAAATCAACCCCTTTTATTTGAACAGTGGTCTTTTTTTCGTTTACTTTAATTGTTTGTTTCGAGTTTGAAAAAGCCTGTTGATGAAGCGCTTCTTTAAGTAAAATCTGTTCTTGAGCAATGATATGTCCCTTTTCTAATAAGCCTTGTTTTGTGTTAAGAACGGCTTTGAAGTTGATAAAATACTCCGCATTTTTTTTGAAATTAACCGCTTTAAAGTCTAAAGAAACAGTCTTTTTTTCTTGAGGTTTTAAAGATAGGCTTTGAATTGTATTTTGATAAATAGCTACTCCATTTTCTATAATTTCCCACTGAATATCACAAATAGATAGATTGGTAAAATCGAATTTGTTTTTAATTTCAAACTGCTTAGTTGATAAAGTTTGGGCTTTGAAAGAAATAGGCTGATACACTTTCTTCACTTCCCATAAAGCAGGATGAGGTGTTCTGTCGGCATTAACCAAGCCATTCATACAAAAATTGACATCGCTGGGAATGCTGTCTCCTCCAAAATCACCTCCATATTTCCAATACTTCTGACCAGCTTCGGTATAAGCTGCTAAGCCTTGATCAACAAAGTCCCAAATAAAACCACCTTGCAAATGGTAATTGTTTTCTATCACGTCCCAGTAGTCTTGAAAGTTACCTGTACTATTTCCCATAGCATGGGCATATTCACACATAATAAGTGGGCGCTTTCGTGTTCTTTCAGCATAATTAATCAGGCTACCAATACGCATATACATTGGACAAACAATATCGGTATGAGGTCGGTTTTCTGCTCTTTCGTATTGTACCGGACGGCTGTCGTCTCGTTGGTGTACCCATTTAGAAGTGCTTTCAAAATTGATTCCGTCACCGGCTTCATTTCCCAAAGACCATATAATAATAGAAGGGTGGTTTTTATCGCGTTCTACCATACGTTGTGTACGGCTTAAATGAGCTGTTTTCCACAAACTGTCTTTTGCTAAACTTTCTTTTCCGTAGAACATTCCGTGGGATTCTATATTGGCTTCATCAACTACATATAAACCATAACGATCGCAAAGCTCATACCAATAAGGATCGTTAGGGTAGTGGCAGTTTCTAACAGCATTAAAATTAAACGCTTTTAGCATTTTAATATCTTTAAGCATAGAGGATTTTGAAATGACGTGTCCGTTAATTTCGTCGTGTTCGTGACGGTTAACTCCTTTTAATAGAATCACTTTTCCGTTGATTAATAACTGTCCGTTTTTGATTTCAGAAGTTCTGAAACCTATTTTCTGACTGATTTGCTCTAATTGTTGTCCTTGTTGGTTTTTCAACTCTATTATTAAGGTGTATAAAAAAGGTGTTTCAGCTGACCATTTTTTTACTGAAGGAATAGATGTTTGAAAACTGATATTATTCCATTCTTGGGTAGTGGATTTGATAGACTTAACATCTTGAATAATACGCTGATTATTATCGTATAAACTTAAATTAACAGTGTAATTCTTGAGTTGTTTTAAAGCGCTATTCTTGATTTTTACATTGGTATTTAGAACCCCGTTTTGATAATGATTCTGAAGTCCGGCTTTAGCAAACACATCGAATATGCTGACTTTAGGTTTACTATATAAAAACACATCGCGCTCTATTCCACTTAATCGCCAAAAATCTTGACACTCCAAATAAGACCCGTCTGACCAACGGTAAACTTCTACAGCTAATACATTTTTCCCTTTTTTCAGAAAAGGAGTGATGTTGAATTCTGCAGGTAATTTACTGCCTTGGCTATAGCCTACTTTTTTGCCATTAACCCATACATACATAGCAGATTTAACAGCTCCAAAGTGTAGGTAAATATCTTTTTCTTTCCAGTTTTCAGGGATTGAAAACGTGGTTCTATAAGAGCCTACCGGATTCCAATTTTGGGGTAAATAAGGAGGGGAGGGCATTACGGCGTAAGGCATAAATTCGTAATACATATTAACATAAATAGGTATGCCATAACCTTGTAATTCCCAATTAGAAGGAACCTTAATAGACTTCCACTGGCTGTCATCAAATTCAGTCTTAAAAAATGCTTTGGGGCGTTTTTGTGGATTTTTTGCCCAATGAAACTTCCATATTCCATTCAACGACAAAACATTAGGATTATCATAAAGAGAAGACTCTTTTTGTAAACATTTTTGAATGTCAGTTTGTCCCACTAATAGAGGGTGTGCCGGTTCTTTGTTGATTTCTACTATTTGTGGATTTTTCCACTCGGGAACTTGAGCCCCAATATTGAGTGAAAACAAAAATAACCAAGCGGTTAAAAGGACGTTTCGTTGCTTTGCATTTGACATAAGAACAAGGTATAAATTTAAGCCCACGAAAGTAAAAAGAATTTTTGAAAAACTTGAGTGAATTAGTTAATTTGATGATTTTTCATTTGAAATAAAGAAGATAGCTTTATTTGTTATTGGAGGTTCATTATTTTTTGAGAAAAAACACGATTAAAATTTTTATTATCTTCTTAAAAGCTATAATTTTGGGCGAAAATTAAATAGATTTAAAAATGTACGGAAAATTTCAACAACATTTACAGAAAGAATTGGCTTCTATAGAAGAGGCCGGTTTATATAAAAACGAGCGCATTATTAATTCTCCTCAAGAGGCGGAGATAACTTTGAATACAGGGCAAAAGGTTCTTAACTTTTGTATGAACAATTACCTTGGATTGTCTAATAATAGTGAGTTGATAGAAGCAGCTAAAGAGGCTTTGGATAGTCGTGGTTTTGGTATGTCATCAGTACGTTTTATTTGTGGTACACAAGATTTACACAAAACTTTGGAGCAAAAAATAGCTGATTTCTTCGGAACAGAAGATACTATTTTATATGCTGCTGCTTTTGATGCCAATGGTGGTGTTTTTGAGCCTTTATTTACTGAAGAAGACGCTATTATTTCTGATGCTTTAAATCACGCTTCTATTATAGACGGAGTAAGATTATGTAAGGCTAAAAGATACAGATATGCTAATGCAGATATGGCTGACTTAGAGGCTAAATTGAAAGAAGCTCAAGCGCAACGTTTTAGAATAATTGTAACTGACGGTGTATTTTCTATGGACGGTAATGTAGCTCCTATGGACGAAATTAATGCTTTAGCAGAAAAATATGATGCTTTAGTAATGGTAGATGAGTGCCATTCTGCCGGAGTTGTAGGAAAAACGGGGCGAGGTGTTACAGAACAATTTGATATTAGAGGTAAGGTAGATATTATTACCGGTACCTTAGGTAAGGCCTTTGGTGGAGCTATAGGTGGTTTTACAACAGGTAAAAAAGAAATTATAGACATATTACGTCAGCGTTCAAGACCTTATTTGTTCTCAAATTCTATTCCTCCTGTAGTGGCCAACGCAGGTATCAGAATGTTTGATATGATGAATAGAACAACTGAGTTGCAAGATGCTTTACACAATAATACTGATTATTTTGTGTCAAAAATGTTAGATGCCGGTTTTGATATTAAACCAACTAAATCTGCTATTTGCGCTGTAATGTTGTATGATGCTAAGTTATCGCAAGATTTTGCTGCTAAATTGTTAGACGAGGGTATTTATGTTATCGGATTCTATTATCCTGTAGTGCCTAAGGGAGAGGCTCGTATCAGAGTTCAGCTTTCTGCAGCTCACACTCGCGAACATTTAGATAAAGCTATCACTGCTTTTACTAAAGTTGGTAAAGAATTAGGCGTTTTAAAATAGGATTACTATAATATCTTATTGCTAAAAAACTTTCTGTTGGTATTAGTACAATATCAATGGAAAGTTTTTTTATGGGCTTATGTAAAGGTTGGAAGACGGAAGTCCGAAGATTGAAGTTGGAAGTTCTGTTTGAGTAGTATAAAGTATCTTTATTTTTAAGTTGGCTTAAATAAAAATCGTTAATATATAGCTAATTACCTTTGTTAATTGTTGAATATATTGTGTTAAATTCAGGTTAATTAATAGTGCTTTTTGTGAGGGTAAAGCGTTAAAGTAAGGAAATGGTATATAACTTTCTAACCAGTTTTAAGAGAGCAAAAAAAGACCTCAAAAATTTAAGACAACTTTTGAGGTCTAACAGTTTGTGATTTTTAATTTGAAGTTACATTAAAAACACAACTTGAAAGTGTATTTGTTTTAAAATTAAAATGCTATTGAAGCAGCAAATGCCATATAAACAGCATCTACATTAGGGTTGTAAAGAAAATCTCCTGACACAGTGGCGTCAAAATTACCTAATTTAATGTTTTTTGAATATTTAGCTCCTAAACCTATAATATTAAAATCTTCGTCGGAAGCAAGTACTTTTGTTTCTTGTCCGTTAACAGTAACTATTTTTCGTGCTGCGTAGGCACTCTCTTTAGTTGTTGTTGCTCCTATGTAAAAAAACACGTTGCTTTTTGGTGTTAATGATAGGGTATAGTTCATTTCCAGATAAGTGGAATATCTTTGCTCATCTTTATCATTTTTGTCATTACCAAAAACATAGGCGGCTACAAGTCCTCCTAAAGGAAAAGATTTGGTGCCTTTATACTTTAAAAACATATCGATAGTATGCACTTTGTTAAAGTCACTAAAGCCTTTGTAAGTTCGTCCACCTCTTTCTTTAGGGGCATAAAAATCATATATTCCTAAAGTAAAAGATTTCAGAAAGTTAAATTCTGCAAAAATATCTACTTCAGAATAAGAACCTGATCCTAATTCATAAGCACCCCAAGCTCCCACATTTAAAAAAGACCATTGGTATGACAAAGTACTTTGAACACTAAATCCATTAATACTTTGTGCACAACGCCATAAATGTCTGTTTTTAAAAGACATTTCTAAAGATAATTTAGAGGTCTTTTTATTGCTTTTCTCCTCTTTTTTTGTCTCTTGAGCTATACCTGTATAACCCATTCCCAACATAATCGCTAATACGATAATTACTCTCTTCATTTTTATAAATTTATACTCTATTTATTCGTTTAATTTCTTAGGATTACGGAATTTCATTTTTTTACGTTTATTCCAAGTTCCATAAATTTCATTAGCATCACCGGAAGTCATAAAGGTACCAATATTATTATCTTCAATAAATTGCATCAATGTAAAAAATTCATCTTTTTCCAAAATAGAAACAACCTCTACAAAATCTTCAGAAGTATATCCTCCTTTTAATTGATACAAGGATACTCCTCTACCAATTTCATTGATAATAAAATCTTTAATTCGTTCACTTTCTCGCGAAATAACACAAACTCGTTTCTTTTGTACCATTCCGGTTGAAAAATAATTCAGAGCTAAACCGTTAATCCAAGTACCTATTAATCCGTACACCCCTACCTTAAATCCATATTCAAAAAAGGCGGTACTACATAATAAAGCTCCAGCAATAGAAACTGAAGTTCCAATACTAATATGGGTATATTTATTAATGATTTTAGCAATAATATCCAAACCTCCTGTAGATGCATTGATACGGAAAAGAATAGTTTGCCCAAAACTTAATACAAGAATGAAGCATAGTAAAGCCCACCAAGGGTCATTAACAGACCCGATAATAGGTTCTTTAATAGGCATAAGCCAATCAAAAAACATCAGCCAAGGGGTCATAATTAAGGAAGTATAAACCGTTTTTAAGCCAAACTCCGGACCAATCAAAATGTAGGCAAGAACCAACAATACTACATTAATCAAAAAGTATATTTCAGGCACACCAAAACCTTCTATTCCAAATACTGAATTTAGGACAATGGATAAACCGGATATAGAACCGATAATTAATTTATTGGGAATCAAGAAACAATGAACAGCCAATGCTCCTCCACACATTCCAAAAGTCATTATAAATAACTCATACCAAAACTTTTTTGTCTTTAATATGTCTGTAATTTTTGAAGTCATAACACCATTTTATTTTTTAAATATTTATAACATTGTCCTAAAAAACATACGTAACAAACTATCTTTCGTAATTAAAACTAACTTTTTTGTAAATCAAAACAAATATACTAATGTTTTTTAAAACTAAAAATCGCGACAAAAATATAATAAATAAATAAAGTCCCACTTTAAAAAATGCTTTTTTTATAATTTTATTCAGATGTTTTAAAACATAAATAAAAGCTTGTTTTTTTATTATAAATTTATAGTAACTAAGCTGATAAATGCAATATGAAAAGAAAATTAGAAAAATTATTATAAATATACTATCTAAAGTTAGATTAGACTTATCTTTGCCGCTCGAAATTAATAAAGGACATAGTCCTGTTGAACGTTTATTTCACGGTCTTTTAAGGCCTATTTAACTTCTTGTTAAATAGTGATTTTGAAGTCCTTTTTAAACTTCATAAGGGCTTTATTAAGTAAATGTTAAATTGTTTTTTTTATGAGTAATAAACAAAATATTATGGCAGAAGCCAAGTCTTTAATCATTATTATACTTGGTTTATTTATTCACACTTTTGGTTGGACAGCTTTTTTAATTCCTGCCAAGGTAACTGGAGGAGGAGTTAGTGGTGCTTCTACTCTTATATTTTATGCAACAGGTATTCCTGTAGGAGTCACTTACTTGGCTTTTAATGCGGTATTGATTATTTTGGCTATTAAAACTTTGGGACGAGGCTTCGGAATCAAAACTATTATAGCGGTTCCTATAGCGGCCTTTTTTCTTTGGGGAGGACAGCAAATAATAACTGAACCTATGATTAAAGATACCTTTTTGTCGGTGGTAATAGGAGGGGCGTTTGCAGGTTCCGGTATGGGTATTGTATTTACCAGAGGAGGTAGTACAGGAGGAACAGATATTATTGCGATGTTGATTAATAAATATAAAAATATTACACCGGGAAAGGTCATTTTGTATTTTGATATCTTAATTATTGCTTGTTCTTATTTTGTTTTCAAGAACTTGGAGCCTATGATTTATAGTATGGTTTGTATTGCTATCATTTCATATAGTATTGATTTGGTTCTAAACGGTGTAAAGCAATCTACACAAATGTTTATAGTGTCTAAGCAGTATAAAGAAATTGCCGATAAGATAACAGAAGACATCAACAGAGGGGTTACTATTATGGACGCACAAGGTTGGTATTCTAGAAAACCAACTAAAATTATTATGACTATTGTGCGCAAACACGAAGCTAATAAAATTAGTAAAATAGTAAAATCTATTGACCCCACTGCCTTTATTTCCCAAGGAGCTGTTACCGGAGCTTACGGAAAAGGGTTTGAAGAAATTAAAGGGTAATTATAAGATTTAAAGATTATTAACAAACAAAAAAGGTCTGCTTGATATTTCAAACAGACCTTTTTTGTTTTTAGATAAGTTGTATTCTTAATGATGATCGTGGTCATGGTCGTGGTCGGCGTTTTCGTCACACATTGTCATTCCCGGATCAATTGCTACGTTATCTTGATTGTTTAAACTGATTTTTCCTCGTCTGATAAGGAAATCGAAAGCTTGGTCAGCATCCATACCTCCGTCAGAACAAGCGTGAAAACAAACATCTGTGCCAAATTCATTATTAATATCTTTAATAAAATCGGCTTTATCCACGTATGTTTTTTGTTTTTCTATCATCATACGTAGTACTTCGTGAATATGTAATTCTTTCATTTTATTGTTTTAAATTGTTGTAATTGCTTATTTCGTTATTAATATATTCCAGTAAATCATCTAAATTTTCGCCTGACATTTTTGAAACATCTTTTAGTCGAGCTATTTTCCCAACAGCTTTAAAAATTAAAGGATTATTTAGATTAGAAAACACTTTGTTTCTGGCTATCATTTTTTCTTTTATAAAAGGATATGCCTCAATAATATCTGCTATTTTATCGTTTTCTGTTACCATTACTGAAATATATTTATACTGTGTTTATTCCCAATCCAATAAGCGCTGTTCTCCCTCTAAGCTACGAACAGTAGAGGCATCTTGAGTAATTTCGATAACACCTCTATAATGCCCTTTTTCATCTCTTACAGCAAAATATTGAATATAAATAAATTTACCTTGAAAATTAATCCAAAAATTAGCCTCGTTACGTTCTCCTTTTTTAAAGGCATCAACAATTCGTTCTACCATATGAACACTTTTAGGAGGGTGGCAGAATTTCACTTGTCGTCCAATAATACCGGGGCTTCTAGGGAAAACACGGTCGTCGCCTTTGTTATAATAACGAACTTCGTCAAATTCATCAACATAAGTTACATCAAAAGGCATATGCTTAAATATCAAATTGATTTGCTCAGGAGTAATAACACCTACTTCTAAATTGATTCCACCTACTGTAGAACGGGTTGCTTGTTCAGGGTTAAAAGCCTGAGGTGTGGCATTATTATTTGATGAAGAAGCATATTGACCGTCGCCCTCTGCTTCGCTTGGGTGTGTCCAATTCGGATTCCACATTATCGGCTTTTCTATATAGCACCAGCCTATTTCTTCTTCTCCACGAGCAATTTCTACCCAATCATTTTGAGTTAATAACTTGGTTGATTTAGGTAATAGAATGCGCTCTTCTTTAATGGTCATTTCAAAAGCATTTTGCTGTAATTCAGCCAATACCTTATAAGCTTCTTCCTTATTTTTAGCTTCTACCTCTTTTGCGAATTTTTTAGCTACATCACGAATAGCATCGTGTATGCTCCACATAATTGTACTAGGGTGGCTAAAACCTCTTTTTTCCAAAAATGGAAATAATTGGTTCTCTTTTCTTAAATAATGAATATTTAAATCTAAAAATTGCTTAGAAAGAAGTATCCAGTCTGTATATAAACTATCAAAACTATTTTCGTCATTCAGTAAGCTTTTAGCTCTTTCGCACAACTCTTTGATAACTTTGTTTTCTGCTAAAAAGGTGTGTATCGGGTGCCCTTCCGGAAAGGAATTAAGGTCTTGAGCTGTTATTTTGGCATCAATAATGGCAAAAACATTTTGTTCTATACTCATATGATGCTGAACATCTGAAAAAACGCCTTGGTCATCTAATTTTTGAGCCACTTCGGTTACTTCCTCTGATGTTATTTCTGGTACATAATCCATAAAAATCTTTATGAATTTGTCTGCCTTTTCTTTTTCGCCTTTAGCTAAGGCGGTCATTATTTGTGCTAATAATTCTTTTTTGTCTCCCATTGTTTTTTCTTTTTAAATTGTTAGGATTGTTGAGCTACATTCTGTACTCTAAAAACGGTGTCTTGTTTAGATAAACTTAAGCGTATAATACTGTCTTCTGTGGCGAATAAGCTATGTGGTACATTACTTTCTAAACTTAATATAGCTCCAGCTTGTAATTGGTGTTTTTCGTTATTAACTTCAAAATCTATAGCTCCTGATAATAAATGAACTACAATTGGGAAAGCCGTTTTGTGTTCTTTCATTAATTGTCCTTTTTTCATTGCTATTCTGATTTCTTTGGTGCTATCGCTATCCAAAATCATTTTTATAGCGGGTTTATTTTCTTCGAAATTTATTGATTCGTTAAAATTTGCTGTTATCATATCATTTACTTGTTTTTATAAAAGGTATTCATAACTTTTTGCTTTGTTAATTTTTATTCTTTTTTAAGCCAAAAGATGTTCACCTTATCATCTGTGTATAAAATATCATACAAACTTTTACTTTCTAATAAATGTTTTAAATCGTTCAAAATAGATTCTGATTCTTTATGAAGAGGGCAAGGCTGTTCTCCACTACAAGTTTTGAGTCCTAAAACACAACCTTTATAGGCTTTTTCACCGTCAAAAAGAGTGACAATGTCACTTAGTTTGGTGCTTTTTATGGTGTCAATATCCATTACAAATCCGCCATAAGGACCTTTAATAGAATTGACAAATCCTTTTTTGCTTAATTTCTGCATTATCTTTCCGGTAAAAGCTTCCGGCGACTCTATGGCTTGTGATATAGATTTTACCCCAACCTTTTTTTGAAGTTGAGATTGTTGTGCTACATAAATTGTAGCTCTAATACCATATTCACAAGTTTTTGAAAACATTTATTTGTTGTTAGATTCTTTTTTTTGCTAAGTCTATCAATCTTGTTTATTAAAAAATAAGAAGTATTGATAGCGACAAATGTCTTTTATACTTCTGCAAATATAAACCATATTTTTATAACGGACAAATTTATCTTTTATAAAATAACAATATTTTTGTCAAAAAAAAGGAAGTGTAGTTTTGTTGTTTAACTAATTGTTACCAAAGTATATTATAACAAAAAGCCCTCAAATATTTAAAAAACATTTGAGGGCTAACAACTCATTTTTAAGTTGTTTTCTTATAATTGAAAGATATTATTCTGTTTTATTTTTCAAAAGAAAGTAATTTAACTTTGAATACAAGAGTAGAAAAAGGACCTATAGGAGTACCCGGCATTCCTCTTTCTCCGTAAGCTAAATTATAAGGGATATAAAATTCGTAAGTAGCGCCGGCTTTCATTAACTGAATACCTTCTGTCCAACCCGGTATCACTTGATTAAGACCGAATTCGATAGGCTCTTTACCCATATTAGAATCGAACACAGTTCCGTCAGTTAATTGTCCTTCGTAAAATACTTTTACTCTAGAAGTTGCTGTAGGATTTTTACCCTTACCTTTTTCGATTACCTTATACTGTAAACCTGATGCAGTAGTGATAACGCCTTCTTTTTTGCTGTTTTCACTTAAGAATTTTTCACCGGCATCTATAATAGGTTGATTTTTCTTTTTGTTTTGTTCTTGCATATACTTAGTTAAGAAAGCACGAGCTTCTTCCGGAGTCATTAAAGCTTCTTTATCAGCAAAAACCTTACCCATAGCGTTTGCTAAAACTTCCACATTCATAGTGTCAAAAGAAGATTGCTTTAATCCTCCTCCTAAATCAACTCCTAAGGCGTAACTTAAAGAATCTACTTCTGTGTTTAATTTAACAGGAGCGTCGCTTTTCTTAGCTGTTTGATTGCAAGAAAATAATGATGTAGCAACAATCAAACTTAGTACAATAATTTTTCTCATATTTTTATGTGATATTTATGTCTTTATTAGAACAAAGACTATTATTAAAATTTTTCACAAAATTAAAAGATTGTGGCATATTTTCAAAAGAAAAGTCTTGTATTTTGATATAAAATATTATCTTTGTTACTTCTTTGAAAAAATTATGGAGAAGCTAAGTATTAAAAAATGGGCTGAAGACGACAGACCTCGAGAGAAATTAATCTGCAAAGGTATTGATAGCTTGAGTGATGTAGAGTTATTGGCTATACTGATAGGCAGTGGATATAAAGAGGTTTCGGCGGTAGATTTAGCCAAACATTTACTTAATACTTGCGGAAACAACCTTAATACTTTGGCTCGTTATCAATTAAATGATTTGCTTAAAATAAAAGGAATAGGGACGGCTAAAGCGGTTAATATATTAGCTTCCTTAGAATTAGGAAAAAGACGGCAAGGAGAGGAGGTTAAACAAAATTCTACGATTCATTCCAGTAAAGATGTTTTTAATTTGATGCAAATGCATCTTTCCGATTTGAAAATAGAAGAATTTTGGGTGCTTTATTTAAGTAAATCTAATGCTATTATTCATAAACAAAAGATTAGTCAAGGTGGCATTTCTGCAACAGTAGTGGATGTGCAAGTTGTAATGAAAACAGCTTTAGATGTTATGGCTTCCGGAATTATTTTGTGCCATAATCACCCCTCCGGAAATCTTCAAGTTAGTCAAGCTGATAACCAGATAACAGAGCAAATTCAAAAAGCGGCTAATTTGTTTAATATAAAAGTTTTAGATCATATTGTTATTGCTAATCAAAAATACTATAGTTATGCTGACCACCAAAAAATATAGAACAATAGTAACAAAATGCAGTATTATTTTACTCTTTCTATGCCTTTCTACTTACAAGGTTTCAGCTCAGAATGTTAAAACCGAAATTAAAGATCCCTTATATAATAGTTGGTCTGTTAATATAGCGCCATTATCTTTAATTGATTTTGCGCCTCGCTTCCGAATAGGAGTTGAATATACCCATCAAAAGAATTGGGCTATAAGTACCGATATAGGTGTAGGAGGTGAAGCTATTTTAACAGAAACAGAAGCTTCCCCCTCTTGGTTCGTACCTCTAAAAGAAGGGGAAGATTATCATCTTTATGAAATACGACCTGAGTTTAAGCGTATATTATTGGACAGACCTTTTCACTTTATTTATGGTTCTATAGAGTTATTTTATATTTATATGAGTGATGTTTTGAAAAATAACACTTATTATGCTAGAAACGGAAAAGAGATTGAATACCAAAGTGCTATGCTTACAAAACAAAAATGGGGGGCACATTTTAAATTGGGTATTAAGTTTAAATTATCAAAACGTTTTGTGTTAGATTTATACACAGGGCTGGGTTTCGCAAATAGAACGTTTGATTATACTGATGTAAAAACCAAAAATATCATGGGAAGTAATCCTTTTAGTTATCATACTTTTTCTTATAAAGATGAGGGAAATACAAGAATACTTCATTTGGCATTGGGCTTTAAATTAGACTATGTTTTTAAATATTTAAAGGATAAAAAATCATTAGGAGATTCTTAAAATTCATCATTTAACTTTTTAAATACTAGAACTATGAAAAGATTATCAATTGTTTTTCTATTTATTTTATTAAGCTTCAAAGTTTTTTCACAAGAAAAGTATTCGTTTCATAATAATTTTGTACTTTATTTTACACCATCAACCTTATTAGATTATCATTCTCGTGTCAGAATTGGAGGGGTATATATATTTAAAAACAATTGGGCTTTGGATTTGGGTCTAGGAGCCGGCTCTAATTCTATTCAAACACTTCATACTGAACGAGGGTATTATTTTTTATATGAAGTTCGCCCTGAGATTAAGTTTTTGAGTCCTTATAGTGAAAATGGATACCAGTATTTTTCAGTTGAATTATTTTATATTAATATGGATAAAACCATATTGTCTAGTTCTTATGAGAAGCGAGGTGAAGAACATTTGACAAAATATTCAAGAGCGCATTTGTATAAACAAAAATACGGTGTGCACTTTAAATGGGGCGTAAGCACTACTTTGTGGGAGGATTTTTTCTTTGATTTATACGTTGGTTTTGGTTATGCTCAAAGAGAAGTTGTTTATAGAGATGTTGTAAATCCTCAAGAAGAAGATGGTCTCGAACCACATTTCCTTTCTTCATTTTTTTACCCCAATCAAGAACACGAAGGTATCATAAGAATGCTCCATATAGCTCTAGGCTTTAAAATAGGTTATGTTTTCTCAAATCGTTAAAATAAAGGCGTTTGTTTACACTATAACGCTAAAATAAAGTTGAAGTTAATTGTCTTTTAATCAGCTTGTTTTTTGGTTTCTTTTAAAATAAATCAATTTTTTTGTCACAAATTCTATTATTAAACAGACTTAATTATAGAACAAACAGAGATTGACAGCATTTGAATTAACATATCAAGAGAATTATCGGAAATTATATTCTGTAGCATTGAATATAACTAACGACAAAGATGCTGCAGCAGATATTGTTCAAGAAGTATTTGTTTCTTTCTTTCAAAAAAGTAAAAAAAGAGTTTCTATAAAGAAACCTAATAGTTGGTTGATGAAAGCCACTATTAATAAGAGTATTGACTACTCTAAACGACAGAAAAAACAATCTCAGATAGCGCCTTTTGAAGATAATCAAATGGATAATAATCAGGTTGATATATTGGAGAAAGAGCAGGAGAGGGAAATCATACAAAAAGCTTTGGCAAAACTGAAAGATAAAGAAAGAATCATTGCTCTACTTTATGGGGAAGGTATGTCGTATAAAGAAATATCGGATATTTCAGGTGTTAAACTGAGCTCTGTGGGAAAAACCTTATCACGAGCCTTAGATAAATTAGAGATAACCTTAAAGAAAATAAATAATGAATTGTATTAACAGGGAACTGATTCAAAAATATATTGACGGAGAAACTAATTCGGAGGAACAGCTTCTAATTGAGCAACATACCTCTGTTTGTAGTCAATGCTTATTGGAGCTGAATAGCAGGAGGAAATACTCAGAACAATTCCGAAATATGATACAGTGTTCTGAAACGAAAAAAATGGATATACCTGAATTTAAAGTGCCTAAAAACTTCAAAACAGGTTGGTATTCTATTGCTAAACTTTTGATTTATACAAGTTCGGCAGCTTGTATTATTTTCTTTATTGCTTTTTTCTTGATTCAAGAACAAAAGGAAGAAACACCACTGCTTTACTTAACAATGGAAACAGAATACGATGCTAATTTACCTTTACAGGAACAAGAAATGGATATTAAGCTTATTTATATTGACGAAAATAACACTAATAACCACTTACAAGAAACTTTTAATTAAAAACAAGAAATATGAAAACGAACGCATTATTTTTAATATTGACTATCAGTATATTCAATTTATCTGCTCAAAATCTAATAGAAAAATA
>PDWI01003123.1_pt1 | contig 23813 bp, 17 predicted proteins | sample 1430891 | NCBI WGS metagenome assembly PDWI01 (sample SAMN01162508, study PRJNA174530) | Oral metagenome, whole genome shotgun sequencing project. | biome: Marine environment; feature: Marine mammal; material: Swab sample of the gingival sulcus; isolation source: swab sample of gingival sulcus... | reverse complement strand
TATATATATCTATTTAGCCAATACCGAAGCCATACATATAGAATAAAACTTTGTCTCCGTGCTATCCGAACGAGAGGTTATTACCAATGGAGCATCGGCACCATAGACCAATCCAGCCATAGAAGCATTACCAAAGGTTTGAGCCGTCTTGTAGAATATATTTGCCGATTGGAAATCTGGGAATATTAAAACATCAGCATCGCCCAGCAGTGGTGTATCTATCTTTTTGACCTCTCCTCGCTCCTTGTCGATAGCAAGAAATATGTCGATAGGACCGTCCATTATCACATCGCCAAATTCACCGTTGCGATACATATCCATTATTTCTGTATAATCCTGCATAAAACGGATTTTGGGGTTTGCGACCTCTGTGGCATGTATCAAGGCTATTTTAGGCTTTGCCACACCAAATTTTTGAGCCGTCTCTATACAATATTTTATCATTGCTATACGCTGTTCTTTGGTAGGTTCTGGTATGATGGCGGGGTCAGTCATAAAAATCAATTTGTGATACATAGGTATATCAAAGCACGAATTGAACGCCAAGACATTTCCTGGAGTATGTATGCCAGTCTCCTTATTTAGTACCTCACGCAACACAATATCTGTATTAACAAGTCCTTTCATAAGCATATCGCATTTACCTTCTCTGACCATAATGGTTGCCTTTTTTGTTGCCTCTCGTGCATCGCCATCGCAATGTATGATATGTACAAAATTGGCACACTCTTTGTGTCTCTGACCAAACTCTTTGTCTAATACTTGTTGTACTTCATCTTGTTTGCCTACCAAATAGGCATCTACAAACCCCTCTTCGACCGCCATTATCACGGCTTCTAGAGCGTGAGGGTCAATGGCATTTGCCAATGCAAGTCTTTTGCGAGTACCTTGCTGTTTTAAATGATTTTTAAGTTCTTCAAAATTTTTGATAGCATTCATAATTTTATAAAATATCTTTGATTTATTATTGTTTTTTATATTTATAATTGTAAAACTCGCAACCTCACACTGACATACTGTCATCAAAAGAGGCTACCTTGCTTAGGGTCGTCTTTGTCGTATATAAGCGTTGTTGTCGATGTCTCATCATAGTTTTTGTCTGGTTCATTATCGACATCTGGCTCTGGCATTCGTATTGGGGCAAGGCGTTCGACTTTATCTACCTCATAGTTGGATATTCGTTTGCCTTTTGCCTTAAATGATTTTTCGCCAATAAACTGCTCGACATCTATTTCCAGCGGTTCTCTATCAGCATCTTTACCTCCAAAATATGCCTTAAACAGCGGATAGACATCGTCAGATAGTATATTAAGAAACGATTTCTTATTATCTCCTATAAAAGAGGTTCGCTTTGATGATGGCTCAAACTTAAATCTTTTCAAATAAGTAAATCCTTGGTCGGCATCAAAGAGAGAGGCACTCCACACTTTATGAGGGTCAAACTTCTCTATCATAAGAATATCTTCTTGGTAATGATTTGAAACATCGAAGTTTGTAGTGCAAAATTCGCCATTTTCAAAGACCACTAATATCAAGTCATCATTAAAAAATTCGCCTAACAGTTCACCTCTTTCATCTTGGTTGAGTTTAAGGACATCGTGGTCAAACCATATATTTGTCCCCCCCAAAGTAGAACCACCGCTCTGTTTAAAAGTGATTTTAGAGACAGGGAATTTGGTCAATAGATTTCCTCTCGAATATCTACCTTTGATTGATATATCACTAAAATCGACTTCCCATTGCATTTTCTTTATTCGTCTAGATGTTGGCTTCAATACTATCTTAACAACCTCCGCCTCGCCATTAGGATTGGCAGAAAAATAAATGAGTCGTGAGTCCTCTTTGCCGTTGGTAAGGTCATACTCTTTGTCTCTGGTAACGCCACTGACAAAAAAGCGTTTTATATAATATACCCCATTCTTGCCATCTCGATAAACAGCATTATATATAGTTCGTTTATCATTTCGTTGATAGACCGCCAAATGTTCGATTCCTTTGCCGACAAACTGTTTTTCTGATACTTTTACAATCTTATATTTGCCGTCCTTGAAGAATACAATCACATCATCAATATCAGAACAATTCTGCACAAACTCTATATTCTCTTCTTTTTTAAGCCCAGTGCCAACAAAACCCAAATCTCTACTTACATATAATTTTTCGTTTGCCTCTACAACCTTTGTTGCTTCTATATTTTCAAAACTACGAATCTCTGTCTGCCTCTCAAACTCTGCCCCATATTTATGTTTTAGATGTTTAAACCAATCTATCGAATACTCTATTATATTATTCAATTTGTGATTTACTTCATCTATTTTACCTTTCAAGGCAAGGAGGTTTTCTTCTGCCTTATCTATATTGAATTTCAATATTTTAGCCATTCTGATTTCAAGCAACTTGACTAAATCATCTTTTGATATTTCTCTTATAAAATCTTTTTTGTATGGCTCTATTCTTTTATCTATATGTAAAATAGCATCATCTACAGATTTAGCATTCTCAAACTCACGGTCTTTGTATATTCTTTGCTCTATAAAGATTTTTTCGAGCGACAACATAAGTAATTGCTCCGATAGTTCATCTCTCTCTATTTCAAGTTCTTGTGTGAGTATATCAACCGTTTTATCTGTATTTCTTTTGAGTACCTCAGAGACCGTTATAAACACCGGTTTGTCATTGTCTATCACACAACAGTTAGGGGAATACGATATTTCACATTGAGTGAAAGCATACAAGGCATCAATTGTTCTATCCGATGATGTTTTATTATCAAGATGAACAATGATTTCTACATTTTCTGCCGTATTGTCATCTATTTTTTTTATATTAATTTTACCTTTTTCATTGGCTTTAATAATACTATCTATCAGAGCAGGAGTATTTGTGCCATACGGGATATCATTTATAATAAGTCTTTTGTTGTCTGGCGATTTGCTGATTTTTGCTCTTATACGCACTTTGCCCCCTCTCTGACCGTCATTGTATCGACTGACATCAATCATTCCCCCGGTGAAAAAATCTGGGTATAATTCAAAGTCTTTACCTTGTAGATACAATATTGAAGCATCAAGCAGTTCGTTGAAGTTGTGAGGAAGGATACGGGAGTTTAGCCCCAACCCAATGCCTTCACTACCTTGTGCCAATAGCAATGGAAACTTTACCGGGAGGGCTATTGGTTCGTTGTTTCGTCCATCATACGATGGTTTCCAGTTGGTAGTCTTTGGATTAAATGTAGACTCTATAGCAAACTTTGATAGTCGTGCCTCGATATAACGACCTGCTGCCGCGCCATCGCCGGTAAGCGTATTTCCCCAGTTTCCTTGAGTGTCTATCAACAGACGTTTCTGTCCTAAAAGTACCAAAGCATCATATATCGACATATCTCCATGTGGGTGAAACTGCATCGTATGTCCGACAATGTTAGCAACTTTATTATAGCGTCCATCTTCCATCTTACGCATTGAATGTAGTACTCGCCTCTGAACAGGTTTTAGCCCGTCTGTGATATGCGGAATGGCTCTATTGAGATTTACATAAGATGCAAAATCCAAATACCAAGTATAAAACATACCTGATAGATAATGTCTGTTTTGCTCATCAAACTGCCGTGGAACTATATATTTAGACTGCGACTTTTTATTTTTAGCATCATCTAACGTCTCATCGTCTTCTTCTATATAATCGAAATCATCTATATCTTTTGTGTCTGACATCTAATAATTATTGATTTTTTATAATCTATACTTTCAATTCGCAAAATTAATAAAATAGTTTTGTCCTACCAACTTATAATAAGTAAAAATTCATTACCTTTGCACAACTAATTTTCATACAAAAAAGAATTATTTTTTTATAATGGACAACAGATTCAGATTAAATACAATCCCCGAAGCCATAGAGGATTTCAAAAATGGAAAATTTATAATCGTTGTTGATGACGAAGACAGAGAAAATGAAGGCGACTTCATCATAGCCGCAGAAAAGATAACGCCAGAGGCAGTAAACTTTATGCTCAACAATGGGCGAGGCGTCCTTTGTGTGCCTATGCCAGAGGAACGCTGTGAGCAACTTGAACTGCAAAAGCAGGTGATGGACAACACATCTATCCACAGTACTCCTTTCACCGTTACAGTAGATAAACTCGAGGGTTGCACCACTGGTGTAAGCACCGAAGACCGTGCCGCCACTATCAAGGCATTGGCAGACCCAAGTTCGACACCTCAAACTTTTGGTCGTCCGGGACATATCAATCCCCTATATGCTCGTTCTCGTGGCGTATTGAGACGGGCAGGACACACCGAGGCTGCAGTAGATTTTGCCCGTTTGGCAGGATTGCAACCTGTTGCTGCTCTGATAGAGATAATGAACGAAGATGGTTCGATGGCTCGTATGCCACAATTGATAGAGGTAGCAAAGAAATTCGACCTTAAAATAGTTACTATCAAAGATCTTATTGCATATCGTATAGGAGAAGAGAGCATCGTGGAGAGGGGGCAAGAAGCAAATCTACCGACAGAGTATGGTGATTTTAGAATAATCCCCTTTGTACAAAAATCTAATGGAAGAGAGCATATCGCACTTATCAAAGGAGATATTAGTACTGACCAGCCGATGCTTACCAGAGTGCATTCGTCATGTGCGACAGGCGATATATTTGGCTCTAAACGATGTGACTGCGGAGAACAACTACATCGTTCGATGCAATTGATTGAAGAGGAAGGACGAGGTATCATTGTCTATATGAACCAAGAAGGGCGTGATATTGGTCTTATGAACAAGATAAAAGCCTACAAACTACAAGAAGAAGGAATGGACACTGTGGAGGCAAACCTACATCTGGGATTTGGGGCAGACGACAGAGACTATGGTGTTGGGGCATCGATACTTCGTAGTCTTGGAGTAACTAAAATGAGGCTGATAACCAACAATCCCATCAAACGGATTGGGCTTGAGGCTTATGGTCTCAATATCGTTGAGACTATCGGTTTAGAGATAATGTCCAACGAACATAACGCTCAATATCTTAAAACCAAAAAAGATAAAATGGGGCATACCCTGACTAAACTTTAAGCCGTAGTCTGTGGCAACAATATCTGCTACCATATAGTAGCATAGACATTTAGAGACGCAAATCACTGTGCCTCTATTGTTTGTAATAAAAAAACTTTGTTATTTAAAAATACATTTTTATAAAAAATAAAATATATGGTTTCAGTAGATGGTCTAACGGTGGAGTTTGGGGGGCAAACGCTTTTTTCGGATATATCTTTTGTGATAAACCCCAAAGACCGCATAGCCCTGATGGGCAAAAATGGTGCTGGTAAATCTACTCTGTTGAAAATACTTGCTGGGGTCAGAGAGGCTTCGAGAGGCAAGGTAACATTCCCCAAAGAGTATAAAATAGCATATTTGCCCCAACACCTTATGCTTGACGATGGACGAACAGTGATGGAAGAGACCGCACAAGCATTTGCCAAACTACATAAGATGGAGCAACGAATAGAGTATATAAATCAACAGTTGTCTATTCGTACCGACTATGATTCAGACGAATATATGCAACTCATAGAAGAAGTTGCTACTTTAAGCGAAAAGTTTTATAGTATCGAGGATAACAATATCGATGCCGACATAGAAAAGACTCTATTAGGACTTGGTTTTCAGAGAGCCGACTTCAACAGACCAACAAGCGAATTTAGTGGCGGTTGGCGTATGCGAATAGAGTTGGCAAAACTACTCCTACAACAGCCTGATGTACTACTACTTGACGAGCCGACAAACCATTTAGACATCGATTCGATTGAGTGGTTTGAAAATTTCCTTATCAACTCCGCCAATGCTGTGGTACTTATCTCACACGACCGTGCCTTCGTAGATAATGTTACAAATCGCACTATTGAGGTAACTATGGGGCGTATATACGACTATAAAGCCAAATACTCTCACTACCTCGAACTTCGTAGAGAACGCCATGAGCAACAGCAAAAGCAGTATGACGAACAACAAAAAATGATAGCAGAGACAAAAGAGTTCATCGAGCGTTTCAAGGGGACATATTCAAAGACTTTGCAAGTTCAGTCAAGGGTCAAAATGTTGGACAAACTGGAACTCATTGAGGTGGACGAAGAGGATACCTCTGCATTACGATTGAAGTTTCCTCCATCGCCTCGCTCGGGCAACTATCCAGTCATAGCCGATGGTGTAGGCAAATCGTATGGCGACAAACGTGTTTTCTCTAATGCCTCATTCACTATCGAAAGGGGCGAAAAGGTTGCTTTTGTAGGACGAAATGGCGAAGGTAAATCGACAATGGTAAAGTCCATTATGAAAGAGATTTCGCATAAAGGGTCGCTACAACTTGGACATAATGTGCATATAGGCTACTTTGCTCAAAATCAGGCTTCGCTTTTGGACGAAGAACTAACGGTATTTCAGACAATAGACTCCATTGCCATTGGTGATATTCGTACAAAGATACGAGATATTCTAGGGGCTTTTATGTTTGGCAGAGACGACATTGATAAAAAAGTAAAAGTGCTATCGGGTGGCGAAAGAACCCGCCTTGCAATGATAAAATTGCTATTAGAGCCTGTAAATCTACTAATATTAGACGAACCAACAAATCACCTCGATATGCGCACAAAAGATATTCTAAAAAAGGCATTGTTGGATTTTGACGGGACACTCATCGTAGTCTCCCACGACAGATATTTTTTAGATGGTTTGGTAAGCAAAGTATATGAATTTGCCAATGGAAATGTGATAGAACATTTAGAAGATATATATGGATTTTTACAAAAAAAACGCATCGAAAATTTAAGAGAGATAGAAAGCAAGAAAAAATAATCTAATAAAACAATAAAATATGACAGCACCCACACTTTTTATAATAATAATGGCAATATATATTGCTGATTTTGTATGGAGCAGATACCTTTCTTGGATAAATATGGTATGGTCCAAGAAGCCTGTGCCAGACATCTTAAAGGACATTTACAACGCAGAGCAGTATGAACGCCAACAGTTATATTTTCAGACAAATGCTAAATTTGGCTTACTCGTCTCTTTAGTATCATTTGTAGCGATGGCAACAATGCTTATATTAGATGGCTTTGCCTGGATAAACACTATGGTAGAGAGTATGATGCTGTCAGCTACAATCTCATCAATCACATTCTTTGCTATCATATATGTTGCCAACGATATAATAGGTTTGCCTTTTGATATTTACGACATCTTTGTTATCGAACAACGATTTGGCTTCAACAAGACAACGCCTAAAACATTTGTATTGGACAAACTGAAAGGCTATCTGCTGACTGCCCTCATCGGTGGACTATTACTTTGGGCTATCATCACTATCTATGATGCTACACCGAACTTTTTTTGGTTATGGGCATGGCTTGTGGTAAGTATTTTTTCACTATTTATGGCGACTTTTTATTCAAACCTAATAGTACCTTTGTTCAACAAACAGACACCTCTTGGCGAAGGTAGTTTGCGTAATAAAATAGAGAGTTTTGCACAAACCGTAGATTTTAAACTGACAAATATCTATACAATAGATGGTTCAAAGCGTTCGACAAAAGCAAACGCCTATTTCACAGGTATGTTTGGTAAAAAAAGAATTGTACTATACGACACTCTTATCGATAAACTTAGCGAAGATGAAATAGTAGCGGTACTTTCGCACGAAATAGGACACTACAAACATCGCCACACAACCCAAAGCATCGTCATATCATTGACCTCTAACCTACTGATGTTTATACTATTAGGCATTATACTAAAAAGTGATTTGTTTGCACAAGCATTAGGAGTCTCACAAGCATTATTTCACATCAACATAGTTGTTTTTGGCATACTATACACCCCTATTTCTATGCTATTAGATATTTTTGCCAATATAATGTCGCGCCGTGCAGAATATCAAGCAGACAATTTTGCAAAGACACATGGTCAGGGGCAACATTTAATTTCTGCCCTAAAACGCCTATCGTCTGACTCGTTGAGCAATCTGACTCCACACCCATTGAGGGTCTTCATCGATTATTCGCACCCAACCCTCTATCAGAGAGTTTTGAACCTAACAAAATAATCTTTTCTCAAATCAATGATATAGAAGTTGTACAGACATAGTCGCCATGAAAGGTTGATAAAGCCCCTACAAAGCGACTATGTTTTTTGTATTTATATCCTAACCTAAATTCTTCAAATATCTTTCTGCATCTAATGCTGCCTTACAACCAGAACCGGCTGAAGTAATCGCCTGACGATAGTGAGGGTCAGCTACATCACCAGCGGCAAACACACCTTCGACATTGGTATGAGTAGATACTCCGTTAGTTTTAATATAGCCTGTTGCATCAGTCGATATAAACTCCTTGAAAACATCAGAATTAGGGTGATGACCAATAGCAAGGAAAAATCCGTCTATGGCTATCTCTACCTGCTTTTCATTCTCCGTTCCTTTACGATGAACCAAGATAGCCTTCTCTACTCCACTCTCTCCGCCTAAACCAAGTGTTTGATGCTCAAATAAGACCTCCACATTAGGAGTATTAAACACCCTCTCTTGCATAACCTTTGATGCTCTCAATTCTGACCTACGCACAATAAGATAAACTTGCTCAGCCATACCTGCCAAATATACCGCCTCTTCACATGCAGTATCGCCGCCGCCTACTACTGCAACTCGCTTTTTACGATAGAAAAAACCATCACAAGTAGCACAAGCCGAGACACCTCTACCAGCATATTTTTGTTCATCTTCTATACCAAGATATTTAGCCGATGCCCCTGTTGCTATTATCACTGCCTCTGCCTCTATCTGATGTTCTCCATCTATCTCTACCAACAATGGTTTTTTTGAAAAATCAACCTTTGTAACAGAGCCTTCTCTAATATCTGCATTAAAACGAAGTGCTTGTTTTTTTATATCTTCCATCATCTCAAAACCTTGAGTACCTTCTGGGTATCCTGGAAAATTTTCCACCTCAGTAGTTTGTGTCAATTGCCCTCCTGGCTGTCCTCCTTCATACAAAACAGGCGATAAGTTAGCCCGAGAAGCATATATGGCGGCCGTATAACCCGCTGGTCCACCGCCTATTATCAAACATTGTACTTTTTCCATAAAAAAATTATTATTTTGTGTTATCATTCATTATATCGATGGCAAAGATAGTTATTTTTTATGAATTAGATTGAATATTCTACACTAACACAATAGATAAAACCTATCAAAAAACACATCGTCAATAAAAAAACAGATGATTAAAACATAATCACAACCCCTATATTTGTATTATAATATCTTATGTACCTTTTACCTGTTGAGGTATGGCACATAAAAAAATACTCTATACAGTTTAAAAATGACTCTAATAGTTAGTCATTCAAATCTCAATCTTACTCCAAGCATATCTTTTTGCTCTTGGTAAAGTTATTATTTTGTGTTATCTTTGCGTTTTAAAAACTTCAATTTAATAAAAAAACAAAATATATAATTTATGTGTGGAATAGTAGGATATATTGGGAAAAAAGACGCCTATCCAATATTAATAAAAGGATTGCAAAGACTTGAATATCGTGGTTACGACTCGGCTGGATTGGCTCTTATAAACGACAATAAAGAGTTGAGTGTATATAAAACAAAGGGGAAGGTCTCTGACCTCGAAGCATTTACAACAGACAAAAACACTACTGGCAATATAGGTATTGCTCACACTCGTTGGGCTACACACGGTGAACCAAACCAAATAAACGCACACCCTCACTACTCCAAAACTAAAAACATAGCACTCATACACAACGGAATAATAGAAAATTATGCCGATTTGAAAAAAAAATTACAAGCAAAAGGTATTGATTTTATTTCCGACACAGACACCGAAGTCTTAGTACATCTAATAGAATACATACACCAAAGAGACCAAAGCGATATGCTAACATCGGTCCAAGTGGCTTTGGGTCAAGTGATAGGGGCTTATGCAATAGCAGTCATAGACAGGCAAAACCCCGACACTATCATCGTGGCAAGAAAAAGTAGTCCGTTGGTAGTGGGCATTGGCGATGATGAGTTTTTTATAGCCTCCGATGCTACACCAATAGTGGAATATACAAAACAGGTTATATACCTTGACAATGACGAAATTGCAGTCATCAAAATGGGGGAAGAGATAAAAATTAAAAACCTTGATAATATTGATATTACCCCTAAAATCAAAGAGGTGCTACTTGATGTAGGACAACTTGAAAAAGGAGGATTCCCACATTTTATGCTAAAAGAGATTTTTGAGCAACCAGAATGTTTATCTAATTGTATGAAAGGGCGTATCAGCATAGACCTCAACAGCATCAAACTTGCTGCTATCATAGACAATAAAGAGACTCTACTAAAAGCCAACCGCATCATCATACTGGCTTGTGGTACATCTTGGCACAGCGGACTGATAGGCAAATATTTAATAGAGAATTTATGCGATGTAGCAGTAGATGTAGAATATGCGTCAGAGTTTAGATACAGAAAATCTGTGATAACAGAAAAAGATGTGGTTATAGCTATCTCGCAGTCTGGTGAAACGGCTGACACATTGGCAGCCATAGAGTTAGCAAGAGAAAAAGGAGCATTCGTCTATGGAATTTGCAACTCTGTTGGCTCTTCAATACCTCGTGTCACTCACACTGGTTCATACATTCATGTCGGACCAGAGATAGGAGTGGCTTCGACTAAGGCATTCACGGGGCAAGTAACTGTGCTTACAATGTTTGCTCTGGCTTTGGCAAAAACAAAAGGTGTGATAGAGGAAACTAAATATCTTGATATCATAAAAGAGTTGTCTTTAATTCCTGCAAAAATAAACGATTGTCTAAAAAGCAACGAACAGATAGCCGACTTGTCAAAGATATTTACCTACTCCAAAAACTTCATATATCTTGGTAGAGGATACTGTTTTCCGGTGGCACTCGAAGGGGCTTTAAAACTAAAAGAAATCTCATACATTCACGCCGAAGGCTACCCCGCCGCAGAAATGAAGCACGGACCTATCGCTTTGATAGACGAAGAAATGCCAGTTGTAATAATAGCAACTCAAAACTCTTTGTACGAAAAAGTTATCAGCAACATGCAAGAAGTAAAAGCCCGTAAAGGGAAAATTATTGCCATTGTAAACCAAGAGGATTCAAAAATAAAAGAGATAGCAGATTATATCATAGAGATACCAAGCACCATCGAATGCCTTGAACCACTGATAACATCGATACCTCTGCAACTTTTGGCATATCACATTGCTGTTTGTAAGGGCAAAAATGTAGACCAGCCTCGTAATTTGGCAAAATCGGTTACAGTAGAATAATTACTTTCACTCTTTGTTTGTATAAAAATGGACAATACCGCATTACTATTGAGTAGTATAGTGCCATCACCTTGCTATGTAATAGAAGAGGAGGCACTTTGTAGCAACCTTTCTATAATAAAAAAAGTTGCTACAGAAGCCAAGATAGAGATTATTTTAGCACTCAAAGCATTTGCTATGTGGAAAACATTCCCTATCATTGCTAAATATGTGTCTAAAACAACCGCCAGTTCTCTCTCGGAGGCTCGTATGTCTGTATCAAAATTTGGTAGCAAGGCACACCTATACGCCCCAATATACGCCGATGAAGAGTTTGACGAATTGATGGAGTTGAGTTCTCACATATCTTTCAACTCGTTGGCTCAATTTGAAAAATATTCCAACAGAGCATTGGCTAAAGGAATATCTTTGGGACTACGTATAAATCCAGAGGTATCTGTCGTAGAAACAGACCTTTACAATCCTGCTAAAAAAGGTTCTCGTCTGGGAATAACTGCACAGCATATCCCTCAACAATTACCAAAAGGTGTTGAAGGATTACATTTTCATACTCTATGCGAAAACAACTCTTTCGATTTGGAAAAAGTGCTTTTAGTAGTATCACAAAAGTTCGACCAACAACTAAAACAGGTCAAATGGCTGAATATGGGAGGAGGACATCTTATGACACGCAAAGGCTACAACATACATCATCTAATAGAGGTAATAAATGCTTTTCGTCAGAGATACCCTCACCTACACATTATCCTCGAACCTGGTTCCGCATTTGCTTGGCAAACAGGGACCTTAAAGGCTCGTATAGAAGATATAGTAGAGAATAACGGCATAAAAACAGCAATGCTCAATATCTCATTTGCCTGTCATTTGCCTGATTGTTTAGAAATGCCATACCAACCCATTATAAGAGGGGCAAATATAGTGGAAAAGAATGAACCTCAACCCGACAACTGCTATCGAATGGGAGGAAACTCATGTCTTTCTGGCGATTTTATTGGTGATTGGCAATTTAATAAACCTCTAAAAGTAGGCGATAGCATTATATTTGAGGATATGATACACTACACTACGGTGAAGACAACAATGTTCAATGGAGTATCGCACCCTTCGATAGGCATTATAAAAAAAGTTGGCGAATTTGAACTACTCAAAAAGTTCACTCCCGACAACTATATTGAAAGAATGTGCTAAAAAACAAAAGGCTCATTCTTTTCATCTTATCTACTCTCCTCCAAACTCCATAAGATAGGCTTTGATAAAGCCTTCCAAATCACCGTCCATAACGGCATTTACATTAGAGGTCTGATAATTAGTGCGATGGTCTTTGACCCGCCTATCGTCAAACACATAAGAGCGAATCTGACTACCCCACTCTATCTTTTTCTTATTTGCTTCAACCTTGGCTGTCTCTGCATTGCGTTTCTCAATTTCCAGTTCATATAGTTGCGATTTAAGAAGTCGCATAGCATTCTCTTTATTGCCAAGTTGCGAACGACTCTCGGTATTCTCTATGACTATCTCATCTTGTTGTTCGGTAAGAGGATTGACAAATTGATAATGTAATCTTACGCCTGTCTCTACTTTATTAACATTCTGTCCCCCAGCACCACTCGAACGAAATGTGTCCCACGACAGGTTGGCAGGATTAATATCTATCTCGATAGTATCGTCCACCAACGGCGTAACAAAAACAGAAGAAAAAGAGGTCATTCTTTTGCCTTGTGCATTATATGGAGACACACGGACAAGACGATGTACTCCATTTTCACTTTTAAGATAACCATAAGCATACTCGCCATCTATCTGTATCGTAACATTCTTTATGCCAGCCTCATCACCTTCAAGAAGATGTACTATTTCCGCTTTATAGCCACTAGCTTCGCAATATCGCAAATACATCCTCATCAACATCGATGCCCAGTCTTGTGCCTCTGTGCCTCCTGCACCTGATACTATTTTCAAAACTGCACCGAGTTTATCGCCTTCACTACGCAACATATTTTTAAGTTCAAGTGCTTCTACTAACGCCAAAACAACTGAGTAATTATCATCAAGTTCTACTTCAGAAATCATATCTTCTTTATAGAAATCATAATTGATATTCAACTCCTCTACTGCTGTTTCGACCTGACGAAACTGCTCTATCCAATTTTTTATAGAGCGAACCTTACGCATCTGCTCCTCTGCCTCTTTTTGGTTATCCCAAAACTCTGGGGCTTGAGTTCTAAGCTCTTCCTCTTCGAGTTCTATTATCTTTGAGTCTATCTCAAGATACTTTTTCAACGCATCACGCCTATCTGACAGTGCCTTTATATGCTCTTGTGTAGTCATCTAATTATATATTTTTTTTTCTAAAAAAACTTTTGTAAAAGGAAGTTTCTAAAATCAATCGTATTTTCTTTTAGGATTTTTAGGAAACCACCCTTTACGCACTCTGTTTTCTTGCTCCTTGATTTCGTGGATACTCCACAACGAACTAAAACCCAATATGCCAAGCACTGCCGACAAAAATATCGTATCTGCCAAATATGCCAATATTAGAAAAATAACTCCCATGACAAGAAAAATCCACCAAATTTTCACGCCAAAATAGTATTCTCCTTTGATAACCAATGGATGAAAAAGCCCTATAACAAAAAATGTAATAAGACCTATCAATATTCCTTGAATTGAAGGTGTCTGCAAAAACTGTAACATAATATAGATAATTTTTAGTAAAAAACAGACAACAAAGGTAATACTTTTGTGCGAAATAGCATTACTCTATACCAATATTCCAACAAAAAAACTTCCAACCATTAGCCCTATTCGATAGTCTATTTATCAAAAAAAGAGTAATCGAATAACAACTTAATAGATTTTATAATGGATGCAACAATCAAACCTATAAATTATTATACAAAAGGAGACTTCACGGCAGAAAACCGTCAATATCTTTACCGTAATATTGTAGTTCTCGCACTACCGAAGATGAGATATGAGCATATTGAGGCGATGAAAACATCAATATTGTCTCTATGCCTGATATTTGACGATTGACTTCGGCTATCTCTCTCTCATATTCATAATCTTTGATACTACGGACGGCTCGTAAAAGCACCGATATGCCTTCTGATTTAGCAAAATCAACAGTCAAACCCTCATAAGTTTTGACCTCTACCCTCTCGTCTTCTTTATAGATATTTGCTATAATAGTTGCAATATCTTCAACAGGCTGTTGTTGTTTGGATATGTTTTGACCAATCCCTACGACCACCTTATCAAAAATGGTCAATGCTCTATCCACTATATCGTGATGACCAATAGTAAAAGGTGCAAAACTTCCTGCAAAAAGTATTTTCATAGTTCTATATTAATAATTATATTTTATGAGTTGCTACCCTTTCTCATTAAGTTTTTTCGTAGCAAAATAATGTTAACAAATCAGATAAACTTTTCGATATAATCTAATATCTCCTCTTTGCCCTGTTTTTTTTCGCTCGAAGTAACAAATATCGGTGGCAAAGTTTCCCAAGTTTCAAGTAATTTTGCTTTATATTGTTCGATATTGGCTTGTAGTTTCGTAGGCGATTGCTTGTCGCTTTTTGTAAAAACTATCGAAAATGGCACTCCGGTCTGACCAAGCCAATTGATAAAATCAAGGTCGATAGATTGCGGTTCAAGTCTGCTATCGACCAACACAAACAAATTGGCAAGTTGTGGACGAAACATTATATAGTCCTCTATCATCTTACGCAGTTTCTCTCTTTGCGTTTTGCTAACTTTGGCAAATCCATACCCCGGCAAATCGACAAGATGAAACTGTTTGTTGATACAAAAATGATTTATCAAAAGAGTTTTGCCCGGTTTAGACGAAGTCTTTGCTAATCCTTTTTTGTCTGTGATGTAGTTTATCAAAGATGATTTTCCTACATTAGACCGTCCGATAAAAGCAACATCTGCCATGTCTGTGGTAGGGCAACGCCTAACTTCTGTGTTTGATATTACAAACTCTGCACTATTTATTATCATTTCCAATATCTTTGTTTAAACTATCATACTACCAGGAGTTATCGCACTATCAGGCTGTATCAACATCAATTTACCATCAGGCATCTCTGAAGAAAGTATCATACCCTGACTCTCTATACCACGCATTTTGCGAGGAGCAAAATTTGCTATAAAACAGACATTGGTGCCGACCAGAGCCTCCGGCGAAGGATAATGCTTGGCTATCCCTGAAAGAATAATACGCTCTTCTACTCCATCGAATATCTTAAATTGCAATAATTTATCTGTTTTCGGAACTTTGACGCATTCCAACACTTTACCAACACGAATATCAATTTTTTGAAAATCATCAAACGACACCGTATCTTTGACAGGAACAACTTTGCAAGTCTTATTATTTGCCTTTTGGGTAGTTTGTAGTTTCTCTATCTGAGACTCAATAGAGGCATCGTCAATCTGTTCAAAGAGTAGCTCTACTTCGCCAATACTATGCCCTTCTTCCAACAAATCTTTTTTTGCCAAATCGCTCCATAGTATAGACTCAAAACCCAACATTTTACGAAGTTTGGCAGAAGAAAATGGCAAAAATGGTTCAAATGCGATACTGAGATTAGCAGATATTTGAAGAGCCGTATTCAATATTGCTGCTACCCTATCCATATTTGTTTTAGCCAGTTTCCAAGGTTCAGTGTCGGCAAGATACTTATTTCCCATACGAGCCATATTCATAGCCTCTTTTAGAGCATCTCTGAAATGAAAATTATCAAGATGTCGTTCTATTTCAGTCTTAATATTTTTTAGTTCGTCAAGGATTGCTTTGTCCTGCTCGGTGACAGCGTTTGCAGATGGTACTTTGCCATCGAAATACTTTTTCGTAAGAACCAATGTACGATTGATGAAATTGCCATATATAGCCACCAGCTCACTATTGTTTCGCACCTGAAAGTCTTTCCAAGTGAAGTCATTATCCTTAGTCTCTGGGGCATTGGCGGCAAGTACATAGCGCAATACATCTTGCTTATTGGGCATATCTTGTAGATATTCGTGCAACCACACAGCCCAATTGCGTGAAGTACTTATCTTGTCGCCTTCAAGGTTTAGGAACTCATTGGCCGGCACATTGTCTGGCAAAATAAAAGAGCCTTCTGCTTTGAGCATAGCAGGGAAAACTATACAATGAAAGACTATATTGTCTTTACCTATAAAATGTATGAGACGAGTATCTTTGTCTTTCCACCACTTTTGCCAATCGCCAAACTGCTCTGGCTTCTGTTCACACAACTCAATAGTGTTTGAAATATAGCCAATAGGAGCATCAAACCATACATAAAGCACCTTACCTTTGGCGTCATTTATTGGTACAGGCACACCCCAGTCGAGGTCTCTACTCACGGCACGTGGTTGCAAACCCATATCAAGCCAACTTTTGCATTGACCATAAACATTCGATTTCCACTCCTTGTGGTTATCCAATATATATTGACGCAACCACCCTTCGTGCTTGTCGAGTGGCAAACACCAATGTTTGGTTGTTCGCTTGACAGGTTTAGCCCCTGATATTGCGGACTTGGGCTCTATTAAATCTGTAGCATTGAGCGATGTGCCACAAGACTCACATTGGTCTCCATAAGCTCCGTCTGCCTTGCAGTGTGGACAAACACCTGTAATATATCTATCCGCTAAAAACTGCTCTGCCTCCTCATCGTAATACTGTTCGGATGTCTGCTCCACAAACTCACCTTTGTCATACAGCGTTTTAAAAAAATCAGAAGCCACTTGATAATGTACCTTTGATGTAGTCCGAGAATAGACATCAAAAGAAATGCCAAAATCTTCAAACGACTGTTTTATGATACCGTGATATCGGTCAACTATATCTTGTGGTGTAACCCCCTCTCTTCTGGCTTTGATGGTGATAGGCACACCGTGTTCGTCGCTACCTCCAACGAAAAGTACTTCTTCCCCTTTGTTGCGAAGATAACGAGCATAAATATCTGCTGGGACATATACTCCTGCCAAATGCCCTATATGCACTGGACCATTGGCATAAGGCAATGCAGTTGTTATGTTTGTTCTTTTAAAATTCATTTGTCTATCTCCTAATTTTATTTTTTGAAATACAAAGGTAAGAAAATTAATTGAGACCTATAAGGCAAAAGATTATAAATACGACTTTATGACAAATCGCTATAAGCAACTTTGGTTATCACAAAAAAAGCGTTCGGACTTAGAACCAAAACGCCATTTTTATAAGCAACTATTTTCACAGCCAGAATCATTATTAACGTTGTTTTTGACGGCGTTCTCTGCTTGTTGGTTTCTTTTTGGAATTACGACTTGAAGATGTTTTACCTTTTTTGTCGTTATTATGTTTTGGCTTATAATCTCCCTTGTTTTTTTTACGCGTAGTATTTTTTTTACCATTCGCCTCTTTGATAACTATATCAGGATACTCTTCTGCCAACTGACTAAACGCTTTGATTACCCTATGTTTTTCGTCCATACCAACCTCAAAAACACTATCACGCCGATTTATTTCTATATGCCCCAACGGAATATCATTACTGTCTGTAAGTTCGTTTATCATTCCTATCAAATTGCGTGTGTCCAACCCGTGTTTTGTCCCTACATTTAAGTTCAACACGGCAAACTGCTGTCCTTTATCGTCTGCCTTCACCCTTTTTCTACTCTCTTTGATATCTGCATTCAAATCATTAGCATTTTTATAATACTCCAAAAAGCGATTAAACTCCACAGATACCATCTTCTGTATCAACTCTTCGCGCGACAAATGAGAAAATTTGTCATAGACAACTGGCAGGAACTTCGATATTTGCTCTTCCGCCACTTCTGTTTTTTTAATTTTTTCTACCAAACTAAATAGTTGGCGTTCACATATTTCACTACCATTTGGTATTTGCATTTTAGTAAAATTAACCTTAGCAAACTTCTCTATATTTCTAATTTTGTGCAACTCTCGAGAATGTACTATTACCACAGAAATACCCTCTTTACCGGCACGTCCTGTTCGACCACTTCTATGTACATACACCTCCTGGTCGTCTGGCAGATTGTAGTTTATGATATGAGTCAAATTGCTCACATCAACACCGCGAGCCGCCACATCAGTTGCCACAAGAAGTTGTAACTGCCCACTCTTAAAACGGTTCATCACAACAGTGCGTTGCGTTTGTGGAACATCGCCATGCAAAGCCTCTGCATCATATCCGTTTTGCATCATTTTATCTGCTAAATCTTTGGTTTCTTGGCGGGTACGACAAAAAACGATGCCATAAATATCTGGTTCGGCATCAACAATTCGCTTCAAAGCCTCAAACCGATTTTTAGCTTGTGTTACATAATACAAATGCTTAACATTGCCAGAACCTGTATTTGCCTTATTGACAGCTATTTCCTCCCATTGATTCATATACCTCTGAGCAATCTGCATCACTCCATTAGGCATTGTTGCAGAGAACAAAAAAGTGCGTTTATCTTGTGGTGTATTTCCCAAAATAGCGTCCAAATCCTCTTGGAATCCCATATTTAGCATTTCATCTGCCTCGTCCAAGACGAGATGTTTGATTGCCTCTATTTGCAAAGCCTTTCGCTTTATCAAATCAAGCGTTCGTCCGGGAGTGCCAACAACAATCTGTACTCCTTTTTTAAGCGTTTTTATCTGCTTGTCAATTCCTGCTCCGCCATAAACAGCCATTATTTTAATGCCATCTAAATATTTAGAATAATTTTGCAAATCATCACAAATCTGCATACACAATTCTCGTGTTGGCGACAAGATAAGTGCCTGTGTATTATAGTTTTTAGTATCAACTTTTTGTAGTAATGGCAACCCAAAAGCTGCTGTTTTGCCTGTTCCTGTATGTGCCAATGCCACCAAATCATTTTCCTGATTTAGGATATACGGAATAGCTGCCGACTGTATCGGCGTAGGTGTTACAAAGCCTAATTCGGCAATGCTTTTCAGGATGTCTTCATGTAACCCTGAATCGTTATATTTTTCTATCATTTTGGTATTTTTCCCACGGATTTGTGGAGTTCATGTATTATATTCGGTGCAAAGGTACATTAAAAATCCCAATAAATAATAATTTAATAATCAACAATGACATTTTTTTATAGACCCTAACAGATAATTTCACTCTATACATAAGTTTTTTGCAAAAAAAAACAAAATAAAACATTGACACTTACCAATATATATTCATAATTTATTTACTACCTTTGTACCCTAATATTTTCAATCATATACAGATACACAAACTAAATGAAAAATCTTTTTGTTATACTAAAACGATTTGTTGGTCCATACAAAAAAGCAATTGGTACTACCTTTATTTTCAATATATTGAGTACCATATTCAATCTATTTTCTTTTGTTACAATCATTCCCATACTAAAAATACTATTCAAAATCAACGAACAGACACACAACTTTGTTGAGTGGAATTTTGACTCGTTAGATAGCACAATAGACACTATATCCAACAACGCTATATACTTCATAGAGAATATAATAACAAATAACGGCGAACTGATGGGGTTGTGTTTGTTGACTCTTTTTCTAATAACGATGACTCTACTTAAAACTGGGTCTGAATATTTAGCAAACTCAATGCTAGTACCGGTTCGTACAGGCGTACAGAGAGATATACGAAACCGAATATACAAAAAGATAACTGAATTACCCATAGGCTATTTCAACGATGAAAGGAAAGGCGATATTATGAGTCGTATGACTGGCGATGTCAATGAAATAGAAGCATCTATTATGAGTTCACTCGAAATAATGTTCAAAAACCCACTTATGATATTGATATATGTTACCGTACTGTTTATTTTAAGTTGGAAACTGACGCTTTTTGTAATGGTTCTACTTCCTATAAGTGGCTGGTTAATAGGAACTTTAGGACGAAACCTCCGCCGTAGTTCATTGCAAGGACAAGAGTTGATGGGGGCAATGCTATCGCAGATAGATGAGACTCTGGGAGGCGTACGAGTGATAAAGGCTTTTAATGCAGAAAAAAAACTAATAAATAGATTTTCTGTGATAAACGAGGAGATACGCTACACATTCAACCAAATACACCGCCGATATTTACTGGCTCATCCTTTGAGTGAGTTTTTAGGCACAATAGTGATAATAGTACTACTACTTTATGGAGGAATGTTGATATTCGACCAATCGGGACAACTCGATGCTCCGACATTCATATACTACCTAATAGTCTTTTATAGCCTCGTGCCACCATTCAAAGATTTGTCAAAAGCAACTTATAGTGTACAAAAAGGTATGGCTTCACTAAAAAGAATAGACGATGTTTTAAATACAAAAAACATTATTGAGAATAATAGTGATGAACCTATCAAAGAGTTCAACTCTGCAATAGAACTGCGAAATATCAGTTTTAGCTACAACGGTGAGATAGAGGTACTTAAAAATATTAACCTCACTATCAAAAAAGGCGAGACAGTGGCTCTGGTAGGGCATTCTGGGTCTGGCAAATCGACTCTGGTAGATTTGATTCCTCGATTCTACGATGTTACAAAAGGGGAGATATTAATAGACGGCAAAAATATTAAATCGCTAAAAATATCTGACCTCCGTTCGCTTATGGGAAATGTAAATCAAGAGGCAATATTATTCAACGATACTTTTGAAAACAACATAACATTCGGTGTCGAACAAGCGACAGAGGAGCAAATAATCACTGCCGCCACCATTGCCAATGCTCACAACTTCATATCAGATTCAGAAAAAGGCTATCAAACTAATATCGGCGACAGAGGAGGACGACTATCTGGCGGACAAAAACAGAGAGTTAGTATTGCACGAGCGGTACTCAAAAACCCTCCCATAATGATATTAGACGAAGCGACTTCGGCTCTTGATACCGAATCCGAAAGACTTGTGCAAAATGCTTTGGATAAACTTATGGAAAATAGAACTTCGATAGTAGTAGCACACAGGCTTAGCACCGTCTATAATGCCAATATGATATGTGTCATCGACAATGGAGAGATAGTCGAGAGAGGCACTCATCAGCAGTTGGTAGATATGAACGGATATTACAAACGACTATGTGATGCTCAAAGTTTCAAATAAAATATCTCTATTCTATTACAAAAATGAAACAAACAATTCTTTTCATAGCCACAACACTTTGCCTTCTGCACTCCAAAGCAATAGGTCAAATAGGCGTAGAGGTAGGAAGATGGCGAACTCACTTATCGTATGAACAGACCCAACAAGTGGCGGTAGGAGAGCATAAGGCATACGCTATAAGCAGTGGGGCTTTATATTCTGTGGGCATAGACGAGCATCTGATAGAGACATACTCCAAAATAGACGGACTATCAGACAGCGACATCACAAAAATATATCATATTGTAGAAAAAAATGTGCTATTAGTAGGTTATAGAAATGGAAATATTGATTTACTCTTCGACAATGGCGATATTGTAAATATATCAGACATTTACAAAAAAAACATTAGTGTTGCCAAACAGACCAATGATGTATGCTACTACAACGGATATATATATTTAGCCTTGCCATTTGGTATTGTAAAAATAAATATCGACAAAAAAGAGATTGCCGATACTTTTTATTTTCTATACAAAGAGAGTGGATATATCGAGGTAAATTCACTCTCTGTGGTTGATGGGCAATTTTATGCTACCACTATCGACAACATTTTTACTGCCCCCACACAAAGTGTCAATCTGGCAAACTTTGCTTTATGGCAAAAAGTAGAAAACATACCTTCGGGGGGTAACAAAAAAGCTATTGCTGTGGCATCTAATCTATATCTGCTCAAAACAGATAGCACACTATACTCATTCGACAACAACAGTTGGAGCGATGTGTTGGATTCCAAAGTATACAATATTTTTTCGCACAAAAATCGACTATCTATCATCAAAAAATTATCTGTGTCGATAGATAACAAAAATATATTTTTTGACGAGCAACCACAAATGACAGACACCGACAGACACAATAATCTGTGGGTGGCATTGCCAAGTAAAGGTATAGCAAAAATCAGCCATAATAAGACCGCTATACAAGATATCTTTAAACCCAATGGACCTATCACAAACAACTTTTGGAAAATAAAATCCACCTCCGACAAAATATTTGCTGTGGCTGGTGGACGATGGACTGTCCCTTTTGGGATACCTGCCATAGTGATGATTTTTGAAAACAATCAATGGACGAACATCACAAGAGAAGATATATTAAAGTATCTCGGCACTTATCCTAAAGATTTTGTGGATATAACTATCGACCCAAAAAATAAAAACCATTTTTTTACGGCATCTTATGGCGGAGGATTATTTGAATTTAAAGACAATACTCCTTTCAAATGGTACAACGCCGACAACACAGCATTGGAGAATAATTATATAAGTTCCATTGCGTTTGACAAAAACGACCGACTTTGGATAACAAACCCCAAAACATCTGCCGTCTTTAATTATGCAGACAAAGAAGGAGAGTCATATCGCATAGCACATTTGCCTTATTCAGAATCGAACGCAATATACACCCCTGCCGACATCTTAATAGACCAACGATACGACAATATTAAGTATTTTATAGTTGCTCGTGGAGTATTCAAAGTAATAGCTTTCGACAATAATACAAACCACTTTATCAACAAAACGAACTTTATAGACCAAGACGGAAAAATATTCAATGCCGAACATTATGTGTGTGGGACACAAGACCTAAAAACTCAATCGATATGGATTGGAACTTCGTCAGGACCTCTCATACTGCCCTCCCCTCACAATATCTTCGACAACAACTATCGATGCCAACGAATAAAAATACCTCGCAATGACGGAACAAACTTCGCCGACTATCTGCTGGAAAATGAGATGATTACAGCAATAGCAATAGATGGCAACAATATGAAGTGGATTGGCACTGAGACATCTGGGGCATATCTTATCAACGAAGATGGCACAACAACAATAAAACATTTTACAACCGACAATTCGCCACTATTGAGTAACTTCATAAGGACTATATCTATCGTGCCAAACACCGGAGAGGTCTTTTTTGGTACAAACAAAGGTTTAGTATCTTGGCAAGGAGAGGCTATCAAACCAGAAGCGACATATCAATCACTACACGCTTTTCCTAACCCAGTACGCCCCGATTATCAAGGAGATATTGCTATCAAAGGATTAGCAAAAAATAGCGTAGTCAAAATAATAGACATAACAGGAAATCTTATCTTTGAAACTTTTTCGCAAGGAGGAATGGCTATATGGAATGGCAAAGACAAAAATGGCAATCGAGTGGCAACAGGAGTATATAACGCTATATGCAATACAATAGATGGCTTACAAACAGGCATTGTAAAAATATTATTTATAAAATAACGATATCATAAAACAAACAAGATACTAACCTCAATCAATTGACTACCAATTATATAA
>PDWI01003121.1_pt1 | contig 23816 bp, 26 predicted proteins | sample 1430891 | NCBI WGS metagenome assembly PDWI01 (sample SAMN01162508, study PRJNA174530) | Oral metagenome, whole genome shotgun sequencing project. | biome: Marine environment; feature: Marine mammal; material: Swab sample of the gingival sulcus; isolation source: swab sample of gingival sulcus... | reverse complement strand
AAAGCCAGTAGGATATGTAACGGTAAGATTTTTATCAGGAGCAAATGGAAGCATAACAGGAGAAACAATCTACTATGTTAATCCAGTAAAAGGTTTAAAGCTATCAGCATTAACAAAACCAACAGTAAAAGGAAACACAGGATATACAAGCAGTGGATGGGATGTGGCAGATACAACAGAGCTAGACCAAGACAGAATAGTGACAGCACAGTATACAGTTAAAAAATCACCTAACAGAGGTTCAGCACCAAGCAAGGGTTCAGCACCAAGCAAAGGTTCAGCATCAAGCAAAGGTTCAGTATCAAGCAAAGGCTCAGTATCAAAAACATCCACAAAAAATAATAGTAAAAAAACAAATACAGCTTCTGAAACTCTAGGGAAAGTTAAAGGCAGTACGAGAAAAGAGCAAAAAATAAAGAATAAATATCCTAGATTGAACAAAGTGGATCATCTTAGATATGTACAAGGCTATGAAGATAATCTGGTGAGACCAGATAGCTATATCACAAGAGAAGAAGTTTCTGCAATATTTTTTAGATTGTTAGAAGATGGGTATCGTGAAGAAATAAGAAGTGTTGAAAATAATTTACACGATGTTCCTAGTGACCTTTGGTCAAATAAACATATTAGCACATTACAAAAAGGGAATATAATGAAAGGTTACGAGGACAGTTCCTTTAAGCCATTTAACTTTATAACTAGAGCTGAGGTAGTAGCACTGCTGTCAAGATTTTCAGATTTAGAAGATTTAAAAGAATCACGATTTACGGACATAAAAGGTCATTGGGCAGAACCTTTTATAAAATCAGCTTTACAAAAGGGGTATATACAAGGTTATGATGACAATACCTTTAGACCAGAACAAAATATAACTCGTGCAGAAATTGTAGAAATGATAAACAATATCTTAGATAGACATGTAAATTCAGATGGAATCCTTAAAGGAACAGTAGAATTTGATGATTTGCAAGATAAAACAAAATGGTATTATTATCCTATGAAAATTGCAACAAATAGTTATGAATATGAACAACTAGGAAATGGCTATCAAAAATGGACAAAATTGATTAAAAAACATAAAGAAATGTAACATAACATCACAAAAAACTCAGGGTTTTCAGCGTTGAGTTTTTTGTATTTTTAAACATTGAATAATAGGGGATAGTGTTGTATAATTACTGTGTGTAATACTGATTTCAAATAGTGTAATATCTATTATAATTTAATGTGACAAATCATATAAATTTCATTTTTATTTGAGATTGGTGTAAAAAAGGTGTGAAGATTATTGAAAAAATAAAAGAAAGGTGTTTTTTATGAAAAAATACGATATTATAATCATAGGTTCAGGAGCAGGTGGTGTTTTCTTAGCTTATGAACTGACGAAATTAAATGCAAATGCAAAAGTGCTTATGGTAGATAAAGGGGCAGAGTTAAAAGAAAGAGTTGGTGGTCATATAGGAGATGGGGAAAAAACGACTTGTTCTCCAAAACATATTATGAATGGCTACGGTGGTGCAGGAGCTTTATCAGATGGTAAGTATAATATAACAACACAATTTGGTGGCGAATTACACACTTGCATTGGTATTCCAAAGGCAATGGAATTGATGGAGTACGTTGACAAAGTCCTTTGCGATTTTGGTGGAGCAGATGCGAAGCTTTACTCTACTATTAGTTCAAATATTAAAACAGAAGCAATAAGACACGACCTACATTTATTAGATGCAAAAGTTCGTCATTTAGGGACAGATAGAAATGTAAAAATACTAGATAAAATGTATGAATATACAAAGAAAAACGTTGAAATGCGATTTTATTGTCCTGCAAAAGACGTGGAAAAAAATCAAGATGGCACATTTACAGTAACATTAGAAGATGGTGAACAACATATTTGCAATCAAGTCGTATTAGCTACAGGACGTTCAGGCTCTAAATGGGGTGGTGGTGTCTGCGAAAGATTAGGAATTGAGCTTGAAAGCAATCGTGTTGACATTGGTGTAAGAGTGGAATTGCCAGCAGAAATATTTAAACACATAACAGATGAAGTTTATGAGAGCAAAATCGTATACAAAACAGACAAGTACAATGATATGGTAAGAACCTTCTGTATGAATCCATATGGAGAAGTAGTAGAAGAAAATACAAATGGTATCCTTACGGTAAATGGACATAGTTACTCAAACCCAGAACTTAGAACAGAAAATACCAACTTTGCACTTCTTGTTTCTAATAAGTTGACAGCACCTTTTAAAGATAGTAATGAATATGGCGAATCGATTGCCAGACTTTCCAATATGTTAGGTGGAGGTGTACTGATGCAACGATTTGGCGACTTAGTAAAAGGTAGACGAAGCAGCGAAAGAAGAATGCAAAAATGCTTTACAAGACCAACTTTAAAAGCAACACCGGGAGATTTAAGTTTAGTGCTTCCAAAAAGACAACTTGACAATATTATTGAGATGATTTATGCACTTGATAAAATAGCACCGGGAACAGCAAATGAAGACACCTTGCTTTATGGTGTAGAAGTGAAGTTTTACAACTCAAGAATAGAAGTAAAAGATAATTTAGAAACACAAGTTGATGGACTGTATGCTATTGGCGACGGTTCTGGATTGACGCACTCACTATCTCAAGCATCAGCGAGTGGTGTTTTAGTGGCTAGAGAATTAGCTGAAAAATATGGAACAAAATAAAAAATCATGGCTTAGTAAGATACATAAAAGCCAAATGAAACCCTATAAATATTAAAAATTTATAGGGTTTTCTAGTTTACAAAATACTGAGAAAATCTAAGTGAATTTAGATTTTTATCGTAGAAAATTAAAAAAGCACTAATGATAATTCCTTTAGAAAACAAAAAAATATGTATAAAAACTTTAGAAAAAATTTTTTTGTAAAATCTCAAAACCCTTGACTTTTCAACATGAGGGGGGGTATAATATGATATAGTGTATCATTAGACTTGCATTTTATAGACATAATTGGAAAATAATGAATACAAAGGCTCGTGGTACATTGAAAGATAGCGATTAAAAAATTGATGATAGATTGATAATAGAAAGAGGTGTAGTATGTCATTTTTAAATTCTATGGATATAAGTGCTTCGGGATTGACAGCTCAGAGGAAACGACTTGATATTATAGCAGAAAATGTAGCCAATGTAGACACCACTAGGACGGAAAAAGGTGGAGCATATAGAAGAAAACTTGTTGTATTTGAAGATAATGCAGGGAACTACACTTTTAGAGAACATTTTAGACGTGCTACAAATCTTAGAAACGATGTATTTCAAAGAGCAGATTTAGGTAGTCATAAAAAAGTCAGAGGAACTTATAAACCGGGGGTTAAAGTAAAAGAAATTATAGAAGATCAGTCAGAACTTAAACTAGAGTACAACCCTGAACATCCAGATGCTGATGAATACGGATACGTAGAAAGACCCAATGTAAACATGCTAGAAGAAACAATAGACAGCATGTCGGCAACAAGGTCTTATCAAGCCAATTTAACCGTTTTAAATGCTATAAAATTAATGTCCCAAAAGGCAATAGAAATTGGCAAATAAAATTTGACGTTTAAATAAAAGGAGGTTTGCAATGAAAATTCAACCGATGACAACAATAGATAGTTTGAAAGATTTAAGTAAAATAAAACCCATAGATAAAGTCGGCAAAAAAATAATAGAGGATAAAAAAGAAATAAAAGGAAATGATTTTCATGTACCTTTTCAAGACCTTTTTGTAGACGCAGCTAAAAATGTAGTGGAAACAGACCAAAAAGTAAATGAAGATGCTGTTAAATTAGCCACAGGGCAAAGCGACAACTTACATCAATACAGCATTGATATGGCAAAAGCTCAAGTTTCCTTGGAGCTTTTAGTAGAACTTAGAAATAAAGCATTAGATGCGTACAATGAAATCATACGTATGGGAGTATAACGTGGTAAGGAGTGTAACAAATTTTGCAAGAACGTTTACAAACAATATTAGATGAAATTAAAAAAAGAATATCAGATGAAAATGGCAAAATAAACACGAAAGCTATCGTAAAAATAGGAATCATTCTAGCTCTTGTTATTGCCATATCCTTTTTTGCTGCTCTTATGCTTAACAAAGTAAATTATGGTGTTTTATACACAGGATTAGACGAATCAGAAGCCATAGAAATAATTACAGTACTAGAAGAACAGCAGATGCCTTATGATAGAAAAGGTGGAACTATTTATGTACCTGACGATAAAGTTGATTTTGTAAAAGTCCAATTAGCCAGCAAAGGGTACCCAAAGACAGGTTTTACCTACGACATTTTCAAAAATAACGTGGACTTGATGTCTACCAATTTTCAGGAATATAAATATGCACAATTTGAACTTGAAAGTAGGATGGCAAGGACTATAGAGCAGTTTGATGGTGTTGATAAAGCGACAGTTACCATTGCCATGGGAAATGAACAAAAATATGTGCTAGAAGAAAATAAAAAAGAAACCTCTGCTGCTGTTACTGTAGTTATGAATGATGGTGGAAGTCCTAGCAAAAAACAAGTAAGAGGGATACAACGATTAGTAGCAAAAGGTGTGCCGGGGTTAAAAGTTGAGAATGTAGTCGTTATTGATGGCAATGGCGAAGAACTTCAATCATCTTTTCAAGATAGTCAAGAGGGATCTTTAAGTTTAAAATTAAATGTTGAAAAACAAATAGAAAAAAGCATCTCCTCAAAAGTTCTTTATTTATTAAAGCCTTATTTTGGAGATGACAATATAAGAGTTACAGTAAATTGCTCAGTAGATATTGATAAAAAAATAAAAGAAATCATTCAGTATATACCGTCTAAAGATAATAAAGGTGTCCTTAGCTCCTTAAATTCAAGCTACGAAGTTCAAGGTAATGGACAAGTGCAAGCTGGTGTGCCGGGGACGGAGACCAATGCAGATATTCCAGTATATCCCGGTGTTACAACAGATGGCGATGAAATATATTTTAGAGATGATAGAGCTTTAGAGTACTTAGTAAGTCAAGTTAAGGAACAGATTCAAAGCGACACAGGGAAATTAAAAGACGTAACGGTATCAGTAGCCGTAGATAGCAAAGATTTAACCAATGGAAAGGCAGAGGAATTAAAAAGTTTAATTGCTTTAACAGCAGGGATAGATTCTGAAATAGCAGAACAAAAAGTGGCAATATTTAATGCTGAATTCTTTAAGCCAGAACCACCTGAAATAAATACAGTGACACAATTTATAGAAGCAAATCCAATTTTGAAAATAATTATACCGACAGCTGTAGTGCTTCTATTACTTCTAATACTGATGATTGTCCTTATTATTAGAAAAGCAAAAGAAAAGAAATATGCAGCGAAACTTGCAGAAGAAGAAGCAAAGAGAGCGAAAGAAACAGAGGATTTAGTAAATTTAGACGAATTAGGAATGACGAGAGAAGAAGAATTGAAAAAACAAATTCAAGATTTTACCGATATGAATCCAAATATTGCTGCACAGCTTCTTAAAACTTGGTTGAGAGGAGAAGAAGGTTTTGAATAAATATGAAGGAACAGAATTGATGCCTCAACAAAAAGCTGCTGCCGTCATAATTTCTCTAGGTGCAGAGAGAGCTTCAAAAATATATAAATATCTAAATGAAGATGATATTGAAGTTTTAACGCTGGAAATTGCAAAATTAAATCAAGTTACACCAACCCAGACAGAACAAGCGATGGACGATTTCTACAAACTTTGCTTGACTCAAAAAGTTATTACCGACGGTGGTGTAGAATATGCCAAAACCGTATTGGAAAAAGCCTTCGGTGCAGCACAAGCAACAGCACTTTTAGAACGTGTGACGAGAAACTTAAAAACGAGAGCATTCGACTTTATTAGAAAAACAGATAGTAAAAACTTGCATGCCATTATTCAATATGAAAGACCTCAGACTATCGCATTAATACTTTCTTATGCCAATGCAGATCAAGCCTCTGAAATCATCATGGAACTGCCAAAGAAAAAACAAGTAAGAGTAGTAGAGTGCATTGCCAAGATGGATAGTGCATCGCCAGAAACCATTAAAATAGTAGAAGATATTCTTGAAAAGAAATTTGCATCCGTTGTATCGTTAGACTTTGCACAAGTCGGTGGTGTGGATTATATCGCAGAAGTTATGAATAATATCGATAGAAGTTACGAAAAATACATCTTTGATGAACTTAGCAAGAAAGATATTAAATTGGCAGAAGAAATCAAGAATAAGATGTTCATTTTCGAAGATATTACTATGCTAGATGATAGAGCAATACAAGAATTCTTGAGAGAAGTAGAAACACAAGACATCGTTTACGCATTAAAAGGTTCTACCGAAGAAGTATCCAATATGATATTCTCCAATATGTCCAGCCGTATGTCAGAAACGGTTAAGAGCGAACTTGAATTTACTTACAATGTAAGGCTTAGAGATGTAGAGGAAGCACAACAAAAAATCGTTGCTATCATAAGACGATTAGAAGAAGAAGGTCGTTTAGTTATTAATAAGGGTGGAAAGGACGAAATAATTGCTTAATAGTAAAAATAAAAGTTTTGAACCTCTTAATACATTGCAACGTGCAGAAAGAAGATTGTCTGATACTTTAAATTATATTGATAAAGATGTAGATCAAAAAAAAGATATGGCAAAAGCAAGGGAAGATGAAAAAAAAGAAGAAAATAGCCAATTTGCTCAAAGTGAAAACCCCTTAGAACTTGTTGAAAAGTTGTCAAGTAATAGGCAAAAAAATGTAGAAGATAAGATATTAGCACTTCATTATAAAAAAAAGATGGAGACCAGAGCGAATTCAACGATTCAGCATAATAATTTTGAGGATACGAATTTAAGCTTTAAAGAGGGAATAGAAGCATTAACGTGGAAAAAAGAAGATAGACCTCAATATGTTAATAAGGTCAATCAACAGAAAATCGATTTTAAAAAACTAAATACATATCATTATAATGATTTTGAAGATATACAAGAAATTCAAGGATTAGAAACCCAGAGTAAGGGGAAATTGCTAAAAAAATTGATGGGTGAAGAGATGACCTCTGAAGAATTTAGTGAAGATATTGTCAATGTAGTAAAAACAAACGAAATTGAAACAAAAAAAAATGAAATCATCGATTTAGCGAGACAAGAAGCAGATAGAATGATAAAAGAAGCTTATGAACAGATTGAAACCATGAAGCTTGATATTCGATCAGAATTAGAAAAACAATTTGAAATAGAAAAAAGAGAACAGCTTGAAAAAAACAGAGAAGAGGGATTTCAGCAAGGCTATCAAGATGGACTAGAAAAAGGGATTACCCAAGGTGTAATGGATGGGATTCAGCAAGCAAATGAACAAAAAAAGCAAGAGGCTGAAATATTTGCAGAAAAGATTCAAAAAAGCTTAGAGGATTTTCAAATACAAAAGGAGAAACTTCTTAAAAAGAATCTTCCTCAATTAACAGAGTTGTCCCTAGCTGTAGCAGAAAAAATCGTTCGAATCAGTTTAAAGAGCAGTAGTGATGTGATACTTAAAATGATAGAAGTAGCAGCAGAAAATGTTAAAAAAGCAAGATGGGCAAAAGTTTATATTTCTGAAAGAGATAGAGAAATTGTAACAAATGCAGAGGAAGAGTTGCTAGAAGCATTGTCAGGAATATCGGAAGATATAAAAGTCGTTATAATGGAAGAGGAGCCAGAGGGTACTTGCATTATTGAAACAGAAGATAAAATTATTGATGCAGGAGCTTTTCAGCAGTTAAGCAATATTGAAAACATCGTCAAAGAACATGGAGAAGAACTTGAGTTAGAAGAATAGACAGTGAAACGAGAAAGTGAAGTAACTGGAGAATAAAATGAATGTAAAGAAACTGTCAGAATTAATAAGTAAAACAGAGACTTTTGAATATATAGGTAAAATAGAAAATGTAGTTGGTATCGGTATTGAAGCATCAGGGATAAAGTCCAGTATAGGAGATATTAATACCATTATATCTAAAGATGGCAAACGAAAAATTTTAGCAGAAGTAGTCGGGTTCAAAGGGGAAAAAACAGTCTTGATGCCTTACGATTTTGTAGAGGGAATCGGTGCAGGTGATTTTGTAAAGACAACGAAAGGAAGACTTAGAATACCTGTTGGCGAGCATCTTTGTGGACGAGTAATAAATGCTATGGGTCATCCTATTGACGGAAAAGGGGATATACAGACAACAGAAACTAGAAGTGTTGAAAATAGTTATGTCAATCCGTTAAACAGACCTCCTATTAAAGAAAGAATCCACTTTGGGATTAAAGCAATCGATGGATTTTTAACGGTGGGCAAAGGACAGCGAATCGGTATATTTGCAGGCAGTGGTGTTGGGAAAAGTACCCTCCTTGGTATGATTGCTAAAAAAGCATCATCAGATATTAATGTGATTGCATTAGTAGGTGAAAGAGGCAGGGAAGTCAAAGAATTTATAGAACGTGACTTAGGGGAAGAAGGGATGAAACGAACCGTTTTAATTGTAGCAACTTCTGACCAACCAGCCGTTCAAAGGGTAAAATGTCCTTTAGTGGCAACTACTATCGCAGAATATTTTAAAGATCAAGGGAAAAATGTTATGCTCATGATGGACTCTCTTACTCGATTCGCCATGGCACAAAGAGAAATTGGACTTGCTACTGGAGAGCCACCTGTAGCAAGAGGATATACTCCCTCTATTTATGGAGAATTACCAAAACTTCTCGAGCGAAGTGGAAATTTTCAACAAGGTTCTATTACGGGGATATACACCGTATTAGTTGAGGGCGATGATACCAACGAACCCATCTCGGATACTGCACGAGGTATCCTCGATGGTCACATCATCTTATCACGAAACTTGGCAGCGAAAAACCATTTTCCAGCCATAGAAATATCAGGAAGTATATCGAGATTGATGAACGAAATCGTTGATGAAAATCATATGGCATTAGCCAATAAAATAAGAAACATAAAAGCTGTTTATGATGAAAATGCAGACTTGATTTCTATAGGTGCTTATAAGCAAGGAGGAAATCCTGTCTTAGATGATGCAGTTAGTAGAATTGATGGTATTAATAATTTTTTAAAACAAAATACAAAGGAATTTTTTGAATATGATGAGATGTTAGAAAACATGACACAGATTTTAGAAGTGGAAAATAGCAATATCGAAGAATTTTAACATTGTTAAAAATTTAACGAATAAACACGCAAGTAATCGAATGGACAGATTTAATTGAAAAATTTAAGCAAAAGTCAGCACAAATAAGTAAAAACAAGTAAATGATAGAATAGATAAAAAAGATAACATCAAATTTAATAGACAAACAGGGGAATATAAGTTAATTATGTCGAAATTTGAATTTACCTTAAAAACAGTAGAAAAGGTTAAAAATATAGCATTAGATACAGCGAAACTCAATTATAGCAGAGCATTGGAGGCAGTAACATCGCAAGAAGAAGTACTATTGATGGAAAATAAAGAACTTGCTAGAATAAGCACAGAAATGGAAAAAAAGAATATGGAGGGAATAACCATATTAGAGTTTCAAGAGTATAAAAAGTATATAAGGATAGTACAACATAAAATAACAGAAGAAGAAGAAAAACTGAAAAGCTTAAAAAAAGTGGAAGCTAGACGATATAAAGAATTAGTAGAAGCAAAACAAGAGAAAAAATCACTGGAAAAATTGAAAGAAGAAAAGCAAAACCAATTTTTGAAAGAAGAAATGAAGAAACAAGAAAAACGCATCGATGAATTTGTATCAAATAAGGTATCTAGTCGTTAAAGACTTGATATAAATATTATTAAAAGAAAGGAGGGAGAACTTATGGTAAACAGTAAAAATCAGCTACAATTAAATAAACTTATCAACCAACAGAGGCAGGCAAAAAAAATGCTGAAAAATCAACATCAAGAAAACAACCAATTCAAGAAAACATTAGGGAAATGCTTACAAGAAAACAACATTAATGATGGCAAGTTGGAAAATAAAAGCTTAACCAACGTGAGGACGTTAAAAAACAATGATTTATCCGACAACAATGAAGAAATTAAGGAAAACTTATTGATTTCAGAAGAAAAGACAAAAAATGAAATCTATATTAATGATGTGACACCATTTTTGATGGCTCAAGACAATTTACAAAATTTAGAAATTAGTGACAAGCCAGAAGAACAAAGCAACAATATGGATAAAATCCTTGATGTACAAAATATATATGGCAAAAAATTAGGGTTGAACAAAACGGAAAACCGACCGTTGGAAGATATTGATATTGAAATTAAATTTGTGCCAGAGGAAAAAATGTTAAATCAGAAAATAACCAATAGAGAGAATGCTTTAGCAGAAGCGAATCTTATACAGAAATATTTATCAAACAATAATCACATAAGTGTGAAAGAATCTGATAAAAACCTAGATTTAAAAGTGTTGAACATGGAAAATCAAGGGACAAAAGAAGTTGGATTATTTACTGAAAAACAAGAACACGATACAATTTTGGAAAATCCCATTATAAGAAATGAATCTATAGGGTATCCTATTGAAAGTTCAGTAGAAGTAATAGAAAATCCAAAAAATCAAGAAAATCAATTATTAGAAATGTATCGCAATAAAAATATTGAGAATCTCGCAACAAAAATAATTGAAAAGTTTAATCAAGGCACTAGAAAATTTGAATTTCAACTGACACCAAAAGAACTAGGGTCAATTAAAATTGAAATTGTGTTTGATAAAAACCAAACGAAATTAGCCATGTTTACGTCCAATAAGAAAGCTTACGATATTTTAGCAACAAAGACGGACATCTTGAAAGATATACTTCAAGGACATTCTCAAGGGTCGAATCTGTTGGAAGAAGAAAGTCAACTTTTTACAAGAGATAGGGATAATTTTAACGAAGAAAGAAGACAGCAATTTAATCAAAAGCAGAAAAAGCACAATAGAAAAGTAGCAGGTGCAACGTCTTTTGAACAGCGATTAAGGTTAGGACTCATAGAAAATTTTGGATAAAACAGCAGAAAGTTTAGTAATTGGGAAGGAGGCAATATGGATAGTATAAATATTAATAATCAAATGTTAAAAGCGATGGAAAGCTTAAATGCTAAAAATAAAAAAAGCAATAAGATGAAAGAAGCTTTTAATATGCAGACGATGGATTGGATGAAATTGCTAGTTGCACAATTAAAAAACCAAGATATGAATACCACTATGGATACAAATGAGATGAATAGCCAGATGGCTCAGTATGCTCAAGTTCAAGCTGTTCAAAATATGGTAGAAATGCAGGAAAACTTGTTTGCCATGAACACAAAAGCATATGCAGCATCTCTTATCGGCAAAAATGTTACAGTAGCAGATACTAAGAGTGTGGTTCATTCTGATGGAAAAAAAGAATCACAGCTTGTAAAAGTCACAGGAAAAGTAACAGGAATTACCTTTTTTAAAGGAAAACCCGTGGTTTATGTAGAGGGAAAACCTTACGATATGAAACAAGTCATGATTATCGGTGATATTAGCAAGCCAGAAGAAAAAGAAGAAAGCTAGAAAGACAATCAAAAAGAGGTTCAAAATCACAATGTAGAAAAACCACCAGTAGTTGTAGCAGAAAAATCGGAAAAAACAAAAGAAGCATAATTACTTAAAAGTAGAAAAAAATATTGTATGAAAGGAGGAACAGATGGCGATTCAAAACAATTTTATTAATAACAGCATACCTAGAAACATGACGCCTAAGATTAAAGACGTTACTAACAATGTAGCAACAAAACAAATAAAAAATAAAAATCAAGTTGAAAAAGTAAAAATCGGTGCAAGTTTTGCGACCATGTTGCAAGAGCAGATTGATAAAAATGCTGGTAAACATGTAGGACAAGGATTGCAACTATCGAAACATGCACAGGAGCGAGTGAATCAAAGAGGCATAGAAATCACGACCAAACTTATGGAAGAAATGGTAGATGCTACAGAAAAAGCACAGATGAAAGGTGTAAAAGATGTAGTGATTTTTGATTCGGTCAATGCTTTTATTGTAAATGTACCTAGTAAAACAGTAGTGACGGCGATAAATGGTGGAGAAATGAGAGAAAATGTCTTTACGAATATTGACGGAGCTATCATTTTGTAGTTAAATGTATAATAGAGCATTAGGAGAAAATTGATAAATAATAATGAGTAAAAAGAATTAATATAAAAAAGCTGGACCATTTATGGAGGCTTTAAGGAAGAGTGGACGGGCTCGCCTAGATATTAATTGATGAAAAACAAGGAGGAATAAAATGGTCAAATCAATGTTTGCAGCTGTATCGGGTTTAAGAGCTCATCAAGCGAAACTAGATGTTATAGGAAATAATATTGCAAATGTTAACACTTTTGGATATAAAACAGCAAGAGCTACTTTTAGAGATGTATTTTATGCAACGACAACAGGGGCAGGACTTGAAGGTAAAAAATACGGAGGAACAAACCCGAATCAATTAGGGTACGGTTCTCAAGTCGGTTCTGTGGACTCGCTTATGACACAGGGTGGAACTGCTGCCACAGATAATCCCGGAGATTGCATGATAATCGGTAACGGATTTTTTGTCGTTGGAACGAATAGAGGAGTAGACCCTGCTACTGGTGTTATGACAGGAATCAATATGGAAGTAGCACAAGGAAGTGAGGGACTCCCTAGTGCTGAGGGTAATTTACCGGGGCAAAAAGTAATTTCAGCCTTAAGATTTACTAGAGTAGGAATCTTTAACTTTGATGGGGCAGGGAATTTAGTGGACAGTAATGGTATGCTTGTCTATGGATATGCACCACCAGTGCAAGGTGGTGGCAATGGAGGTGCTGTACAAAATGGATTAGATTACAGCGTTGTTAGACCGATTAGATTGCCGGGAACTGTTGAAAATGGTGAATTTAAACCGATACCTTTAAAAAATATTACTTTTGGTAGTGATGGACGAGTGACAGGTATCAACGATGCAGAAGAAACGGTTGTTGTAGGACAGATGGCGATGGCAAACGTACCAAACCCTAACGCATTAGAAAGACAAGGAAATTCTTACTATTCTATGAGAGGTAATACAGGGACAGTTACGTTAAATCCATCAGGACAAAATTCTACAGGACGTGTAAAAGCAGGGACGTTAGAAATGTCAAATGTAGACCTTTCAAGAGAATTTACAGAAATGATTACGACGCAGAGAGGATTTCAAGCGAATACTAGAATCATAACAGTGACCGACACCATGCTAGAAGAATTAGTAAATCTAAAACGATAAGTAATTTTGTATTAAATTGGTCAATTTAATAACAGTTATAAAAAAGGTGATGTATTAAAATAAGTAGGAGGAATCTTATGATTGAACTGACTAGATTAAATGGAAGTGCGATATTAATAAATGAAAATAAAGTTCAATATATTGAATCAATACCTGAATCTAAAATTGTTATGGAGAATAAAGACTATTACTTAGTAAAAGAAAGCTTTGAAGAAATTATCCTTAAAATTGCTGACTTTAATGCAATGGTATCCGATAAGGAACAATTTCTAAAAGGGAAGAGAACGGTCGCTGAAATTTAAGTAAAATGAAATAAGTGTAGGAGAAAAGTATGGATTTAGCTACTATATTAGGAATTTTATCAGGTTTTGGGCTTATTGTATTTGGTATAGGCTTTGGCAGATTAGAAAACTTTGTAGATATAGCAGGATTAGCAATTACTGTTGGTGGAACGTTAGCAGCAATGGTTGCAGCAACACCAGGAGAAGTTTTAAAGTCTATCCCTAAGCATTTAAAAATAGTTATTGGTGGCAAGAAACATGACCCGAAAAATTATATTGAAACTATAATTGATTTAGCACAATCGGCAAGAAAAAATGGATTGCTATCTCTTGAAACGAAAGCAGAAGAGTTAGAAGATGCTTTTTTGAAAAGTAGCATTCTTTTAATTGTAGATGCTATTGATGCAGATAAGGTAAAACAATTATTAGAATCGGAACTGGAATATTTAGATGAAAGACATGCAAAAGGCTTTGGATTCTATGAGTTGGCAGCAGGTACAGCACCAGCGTTTGGTATGATAGGTACTTTGATTGGACTTGTTAATATGTTGAAAAGTTTAAATATTGAAAGTGGTGGTGCAGCAGATATTGGTGCAGCCATGTCCGTTGCCCTTATTACAACCTTCTATGGTTCTGTAGTAGCAAACTTGATTTTTGCACCCATTGCGAATAAATTGAAAGCCAGACATGGCGAAGAAATGTTGTGTAAAAATATGATAGTAGAAGGTGTTTTATCAATACAATCAGGAGAAAACCCTAAATTTATACGTGAAAAATTAAGTTCGTACCTTTCAGAGGCAGATAAAGCTTCTTTAGAAGAAGAATAGATATAAAACTATTGTGGTAAGAGAGGAAAACAGAGATGAAAAAGAAAGAGCGTAAGGCACCAGAAAATAGATGGATGGATACTTATGGCGACATGGTTACCTTGTTGCTCTGCTTTTTCATCCTCTTATTTTCAATATCTACTGTCAATGCTGAAAAGTGGATTATGATTGTCCGAAGCTTAAATCCTGAATCTGCCAAAAATGTTAGCCAATTAGTACAGAACAAGCCTGAAGATCAAGATGGCGAAAAGGCAGTTGGTAATAAAGCAGGAGGTCTAATGACTGATGAAGAAAACTTTAATCAAGTTTACTGGACCATGAGAGAATATGTGGAAGATAAGGAGCTAGAAGAAAGCATTGAAGTGAAAAAAGGAAAAGATTTTACTTTTATCATATTTAGAAATAATGTTTTTTTTGATGGCGATAGCTATGTTTTAAAAGAGGGAGGTAAAAAGATTTTAGATGTTCTTTGCGATGCGTTAAAGCCAGCAGCAGGAGCTATTGGTGAATTAAAAGTGATGGGACATACAAATCAAGTCGACCCAAATAAGAAAAATGAAATAGCACAAGATCGATTTTTATCATCCAATAGAGCCACAGAAGTATTAGTCTTTATAGAGAAAAAAGGATTCCTAGGAGGGAAAGAACTTGTTTCGCTAGGACTTGGACAACATTATCCAATAGCTTCTTTTGTGACGGAAGAAGATAGGGCAAAAAATAGAAGAGTAGAAATATATATAACAAAAAATAATGCATCTAAATATACGATAGATGAAATTTATGAAAATATAATAGATGAAGATGATTCCAATAAAGATATACAAATAACCGATAAACCTAGTATAACAGAAGAACCTGTATAAAAAGTAGTAGAGAAGGAAGAAGGGGAATATGGCTGACGCATTATCTCAAAGTCAAATAGATGAACTTTTAAATTCCTTAGGCACATCAGATGATGTGCTGAAAGAAAATGATGGGCAACCAAAATTTAAAAAATATGACTTCAATACACCTAAGAAATTTACTCGAGATCGATTAAAACTTCTGTTTAGTACTTATGAAAATTTTGCGAGAGTATTTTCATCTTATTTGACAAGTATGATGAGGTTATCTTGTCATGTAGAGATGTTAGATATAGAAGAACAACGATATTTTGAATTTAGCAATGCCTTGTCGGAAAGTGATGTCGTTGGTTTGATAGAAGCAGATTTAAATGAAAATAAGAATATATCAGAAGTCATTATGCTACAAATGAGCAATAGTGTAATATATGCGTTAATTGATAGAATGATAGGTGGTATAGGAGAAATTGATGAAGAAGATGAACTAACCGATTTTACAGATATAGAAATATCTCTTTTTGAAAATGTTATAGTACATATGCTACCAGTAATGGAGGAAGCGTGGAAAAATTATTTTGATGTTTCCTTTAAATTTGATAAAATAGAAACAAACCCACGTTTGATGCAGAGCATATCATCTGATGAAATTGTAGTAATAATCGTTATGCATGTTGAAATAAGAGGAGTACAAGGCTCTTTTAATATGTGTATACCGGGATCTTTGTTAGAAGAACTCTTTAAAAAATCTGAGGCAAGCACTGTTTTAGGTAAAAAAAGAGGTCCTGTAGAATTTAAACGAGAAGAAATTTTAGAAAGTTTAAAAGATTCGGAGCTTGAAATAAGAGCATTTTTAGGAGAAGCAAATATTCTTTTAGAAGATGTGTATTCATTAAAGCCCGGAGATGTGATAAACTTAAAGAAACCAAAAGAATCCGATATAACAGTTCATATTGAAGATGAATTGTGGTACAAAGGAAAATTAGGGGAGAAGAAAGGAAACATGGCTGTTAAGATTACAGGAACAACTGTAAATCATAGCTAAGGTATTGTATGAGTGAAAATAGTATTTTTACACCTATGGAGATAGACGGTATAGGAGAAATTTTAAATATAAGTTTAGGATCTTCTGCAACAGCAATGTCTGACATGTTAGGGAAGAAAGTAACGATTACTACACCAAATGTAAACGTATTGGAATATGAAGAATTTAGACTAAATGCTGAAGAAGAAACAGGTGTAGGTGTTGAAATCACCTATGTTGAAGGATTAGCAGGTAAAAAGTTATTGCTTTTAAAAAGAGAAGATGTTCGTAAGATATTGGAGCTGCTAATGTTTACAGAAATAGACCCGGCAGAATTTCAATTAGATGAATTGTCCTTAAGTGCAGTTTGTGAACTCATGAATCAGATGATGGGTGCTTCTGCAACGGCACTTGCTGATATTATCGGAGAATCTGTTAATATTTCTACACCCATAGCATTTGAGATTGAAAATCAAGAAGATTTTAAAGAAAAATATTTTTCAGAGAAATTACCTATAGTAGAAGTGTTTTTTAATATAGAAATAGAAGATACTTTTAAAAGTACCTTTGTGACGATGTTGTCTATTGAACTTTGTCAAAAGTTAATTGAGAATTTTGGCTTTTCAGATGAAGAAATAGAAGAAGGAATAGTGGCTGCATCGGAAGCAAAAAAACTGGAAGAAGAACTTGAAATTAAGATGCCAGATATGGTGATGGAAGATGAAGTTGTTGAAACAAAGAGGGAGAATGTTGTAGAAAGCAAGACAGTGCAAGCATCTCCACAGATTCAGCAAACTTCACCACAAGCACAAGAACCTAGAATGATAGACACAAAGCCGATTCTACAAGGGTATGATGTAGTTGCACCAGAAACAGGTACGAATTTAGATTTAATTATGAAAGTACCACTTCAAATTTCAGTAGAAATAGGAAGAACAAAAAAATTAGTAAAAGAAATATTAGAGTTTGGTCAAGGTTCTCTCATCGTCTTAGATAAATTAGCAGGAGATCAAGTAGATATTTATGTTAATGGACAGTGCATCGCAAAAGGTGATGTGGTTGTTTTAGATGATAACTTTGGTGTGAAAATTACAGAAGTGATGACGAGAGAAGAAATTATAAATAGTTTATAAAAAATAAAATAAATTTTATAGAAAATAAATAGAAAAAAGAAAAAAGAGAGGTATTAAAATGGCAAAGATTTTATTAGTAGATGACGCAGCATTTATGCGTATGATGATTAAGGATACTCTTTCAAAAAATGGGTATACTGATTTACATGAAGCAGCAGATGGTGCACAAGCTATCGAGAAGTTTGAAGAGATTAAACCAGATTTAGTGATTATGGATATAACGATGCCAAATGTAGATGGATTAGAAGCATTAAAAACGATTATGGGAAAACATGCAGATGCTAAAGTAGTAATGTGTTCAGCAATGGGACAAGAGTCTATGGTTATAGAAGCGATTAAATCTGGTGCAAAAGATTTTATCGTAAAACCTTTTAAACCAGATAGAATATTAAAAACAGTATCATCGATACTTCCTCAAAGTTAATATGATTTTTAGTATACATTAAAAAAGGAGAAAGTCTATGGGTAATAGCAGTATATGGACTTTTCTTTTGGCAATAGTAGGAGCAGTTTTGGTGATTTATTTAAGCTACGTATTTAGTAAATATATGGCGAAAGGAATGAATAAATTAGGTTCTGCAAAATATATCGATGTGATAGATAGAATGATATTAGGGCAAGATAAATCTCTTGCTATCATTCAGATAGGAGAAAAATACTATCTCATATCCATGACCAACAGCAATATAAGTATGATGAAAGAAATTTTGCCAGAAGATTTGATGGAAATAAATAATTTGGAAGAAAAAATATCAACATCAAAATCTATAAAAGGATTTAGAGATTTATTGAAAGAAAATATTTATAAAGAAAAATAAAAGGGAAGAAAAGATATTTAGGAGAAAAAGTTATGAATGATGCAATATTATCTATAAATGGTGCAGGAATGCAAGGGTTAGAGATTTTAACCCTTTTAACTATTATTGCATTGCTTCCATCCATATTAATCATGATGACCAGTTTTACACGTATTGTCATAGTGCTATCTTTATTGAGAAATGCTATGGGATTGCAACAAACCCCTCCTAATACTGTAATCATTGGTATTGCACTTTTTCTATCTCTATTTGTTATGCAACCAGTAATGGATGACATTTCAGAAAATGCATACAAACCTTATAAAGAAGCTCAGATTACACAAGAGCAAGCGATTAATCAAGCTTCTGTACCATTGAAAAGTTTTATGTTAAAACAAACAAAAGTAGAAGCATTGAACATTTTTTTAGACTTTGCAAAAATGGAAAAACCAGCCAATACATCAGAGATACCTATGTATGTTGTGATACCATCTTTTGTAAGTAGTGAATTATCACGAGCATTTCTTATGGGGTTTTTGCTCTATATACCATTTTTAGTAATCGACGTAATTGTTGCCAGTGTACTGATGTCCATGGGAATGATTATGTTACCACCAGCAATGATTTCTATGCCTTTTAAACTATTGCTTTTTGTCGTAGTAAGTGGTTGGGATTTATTGTTCAGTACGTTGATAGCAAGTTTTAATTGATAAGGAGATATTAACATGGATGGATATACACCAATATTTGATATACTCCAAACAGGTATCATATTAGCAGCAAAAGTTGCAGCACCTATTTTACTGGTAAGTATGGGTGTTGGACTTATCATCGCAATATTTCAAGCAGCTACTTCTATACAAGAGCAAACCATCACTTTTGTACCTAAACTTTTTTTAATTGGCTTGATATTAGTAGCAAGTGGAGGTTGGATATTACAAAATATGAAAGGTTTTATGATATTGATTTTTAACACGATGTTGGAGCTATAATCATGAATTCTTTTTTTCAAATAGATAGTTTCATCGCTTTTTTAATAGTATTTATGAGAATGTCAGGACTGATAGGATTTAACCCTATTTTTGGACGAAGAAATGTACCTGATATGGTTAAAATAGGATTATCACTAATATTTGCACTTTTAGTTTACACTTATAGCGACATTACTTATATCGGTCAGATTAGCACTACGGTAGAAATAGTGACCATATGTTTAACAGAGCTTATTATTGGTGTTGTCATGGGCTTTGTGGTAAGCCTTTTTTCTTATGTTATCATTTTAGGTGGAGAAGTTGTCGATATGCAGATAGGTCTTGCCATGGCAAAAGTTTACGACCCTGCTAGTAATGTATCCATGTCGCTATCAGGGACTTTTTATAATATCATGTTTGTGTTTACATTTTTTGCAGTAAATGGGCACCTTTCTTTGATGAGATTTTTTCTAAATTTAGAAACGATTCTTCCTTATGGGAATTATGCTGTGGGACAAATGACGGCTATGGCAATTATGAACGTTTTTAGTGCCTGTACAATACTCGGTGTAAAAATAGCTATGCCCATGATAGGATTGCAATTTTTGATGGAAATTGGTGTAGGGATTCTTATGAGGAATATTCCACAGATAAATGTTATCATGATAAATATGCAAGCAAAAGTTTTTGTCGGATTGCTATTTATTATTATTTTGTTTTCACCAATGATGTCCTTTATGGAAGAATTAATACAGGGGCTTTTTGATACATTGACTCAAGTGGCACTGATGATGAAGTGATTGAAAGATGAGGTGATTGAAAATTGTCACAATCTAAAACAGAAAAAGCCACCCCGAAAAAACGGAAAGACGAGAGAAAAAAAGGGAATGTACCTATCAGTAAAGATGTAACAGCAGTAATTTCATTATTAGTTATTTTTACCGTTTTTAAAATAACCTTTCCCTACATATATGAAACCCATAAGAATTTTATTATTTATATTATGGATGCCATGAGGAGATTAGATACCTTTGACCGAAGTGTTTTACATGAAATCTCTTTTGAAACATCATTAGAATTAATCTATATATTGCTTCCTGTCCTTTTAGCTAGTTTTGTTGTTGCAATTATAGCTAGTGGGATGCAGACAAGGTTTATGTTTTCACGAGAACCTTTAAAACCAAAATTAACAAAATTCAATCCAATTAATGGATTAAAAAAAATGTTCTCCATTAGAAGTGGTGTAGATTTAATAAAAAATGTGATAAAAATAATTATCATTGTAGCAATTTTATATAACTTTATTTTTAAAAGAATTACCCATGTGGCAAAGATGATGTTTTTAGATCTTCATGTGTCATCCATCTATGTTTTAGAATCTGTAGTTACCATGGTTTATTCTGTTACCGTTATTTTTGTTTTTGTGGCAGGATTGGACTACTTGTTTCAACGTTGGGAACATGAACGTAAGATTAAGATGAGTAAACAAGAAGTAAAAGAAGAATTTAAACAGATGGAGGGAGATCCTCAGATTAAGGGTAAGATTAAGCAAAAACAAAGAGAGATGGCAGCTGCTAGAATGATGCAAGATGTTCCATCAGCCGATGTAGTAATCAGAAACCCCAACCATTTTGCAATCGCTATGAGATATGACTTAGAAACGGATGAAGCACCCATCGTTGTGGCAAAGGGGCAAGATGAACTGGCACTTAGAATTGTTGCCGTGGCAGAAAAAGCAGGTGTAATGGTAATAGAAGATAAGCCTCTGACGAGAGCCGTGTATCCTCTAGCAGAAATTCAGATGCCTATCCCTTTAGCTTACTATGGACAAATAGCAGAAATCTTTGCACTTGTTTATAATGCTAACCGAGAGGGTAAATATAAAAATATAGTAGAAAATAATCGTTAAAATTTTCACAAGCAAAAATTAAGAGATGGTTAAAAATGAATCCTATTAAAAATAAATAAAAATGAATTAGATTAACGGAAAGGAAGAAATATGCCAGATATACTTAGAGTAACAGCACCTGTTCAAGGAAAAGATACAGCGACCAAGGTGCAACAACAAGTGAATAGAGAATCTAGCTTAAATGTAGAAAGTCTGATAAATCCTGATAGAGTGCCTAAAAATGATGGAAAGACCCTATACAATGGTGACAAAGGACAATTTTCTCCCAATTTAAAATCTAATTTCGATACATTTTTACAGAGAATAAACGAAAGCCCAGCGATGGCAGAGGAACTTTCGAAACTGTTTTTTACCAAATTTGGAAGTATCGTAAACTCTGGGATGGCAGAGGGAATCGTTCAAGAGATGGCAGAGTATATGGAGATGATGAAAGTCACAGATGCAGAGCTTTTAGAAATGTTGAAAGGATTACAAAGTTCCTCCATTAAATTTACAGGGTCATTTTTTGATACGATACGAAATTTGTTGAATAGTGGGAAGTTGAATTTAGAATCTGAACGAATGATATTAGCTTTTTTGAAAAGGTACGATGCTTTAACAGCAACCAATCATACACTAGAAAATATAAGAGGAAACTTAATTAATATTAGTAACAAGATGATAGGTGAAAGCAAACAAGAGCTGTTAGAATTGATAAATATGCTATCTGATATTGACATTAAAGGAGATAACAGTTCAAATCTTCAACTTTTAAGAGAACGTATTATACCACTTCTTGCTAAATATATGACTCAAGTAAGAGATTTTGGTGCCATAAGAGAAAATATTAGCTTATTTGTACTAAATTATGCAAAATATGAAATAGGAAATAAAGAGGGGTTTTCAGAAAGTTTAAATAATCTGATGAATATCCCTGAAGTGGCTCACAATGTTGGAAAAGAGATGATTACAGAATTTGTAGAAAGTATATATCGACAGGCGAACCTAGATAAAATGGGCAATTTACAAGAAAAGTTAGTCAATATTTTAACCCAAGGATTAGATGGAAAAGCAGGTAGTCAAAACTTGCAAATATTCCAAAATGTTCTTCACTCAGCTCTTTTAAATGAAAGCGTCTATATGCCGCTTCTTCATATGATGTTACCTGTAGAATATTACGGTAAAAAAATGTTTTCTGAAATCTGGGTAGACCCAAACAGTAGTAGTTCAGAAAATGGCAAGGAAGAAGGGAAGGCTGTAAAACTTTTTGTAAAATTTGATATACAAAACCTCGGGTTTTTTGAAGTAATTATGCTGGTGGAAGATAAAAAAGTAGATATGCAGCTTTTTTATCCAGAAAAGTTACAAGAATATAGAAATAAAATCAAAACAGGAATTTTAACGATAATAGAGAGAAATGATATGAAATTTAGAAGTTATCAGGCAAAAGAAAGTGTAGTGCCTGTACCTGTTTCAGAAGTTTTTCCTAAGATATTTGAGGGGAGAAATGTTGTCAATGTCACAGTTTAAAGATAGAAAAGCAGTTGCTTTAAAATATGATGGTAATAAAAATTCAGCACCAATAATTGTTGCATCAGGACTTGGACATATGGCAGAAAAAATTGTTGAAATCGCTAATAAAGAAGATGTACCCGTTTACGAAGATACTTCTTTAGCAACGGTCTTGTCTCAACTTGAGTTAGGAGCAGAAATACCAGAGGAAGTGTACAAAGCAGTAGTTGAAATTTATGTATTTTTCTTAAATTTTGATATGAATGCTTAAATAGTGAATCAATGAGATGTTTTTTTAGTCCACGTTTTAAAGGTTAAAAAATGTTAGCCTAATTTATCGTGGATTTTTTAGCAATATGAAAAAATTTGTTTAAGAATATTATTAAATCAGACGATATAATAAATATCGAAATGTATCTTATAAAATAGGAGGGATGACTTATGAGAGTTGGCGTAGGATATTATAACCTTGAGATGATGAAAAACTATAAACAAAAAAATCAAACTATTGATAAAAATAAAAAGTCAAATAAAGTCGACAAGATGGATTCTATTAAAATAGATACCAATCCAGAAAAAGCGAGAGAAACAGCATTTGCGAAAGAACTGAGCAAAACAATTGTAGAAGAAATCAAACAAGGATATGCAAAACAGGATATAGAATCGCTTAGGGGAAAAATCAAAAGTGGACATTATGAAATCGATGTAAATAACATTGCTGAAAAAATTTTAGTCGGCTAATAGTGGCATGTTAAATATAGGTATGTAAAGGGAACAAGATGATGGAACGAAAAGAGATAAAAACTTTAGAAAATATAGTCAATGAGTATATAAAAGTGATAGAAGAACTTTTGATTTTGCAAGATGAAAAAATAGAAGCATTGAAAGAAAATAGAGATGATGAGTTAGAAACCTTCATTAATAAAGACCAAGCCTTTTTTATGAAAATGAAAGGGATTGATATTAAATTGACAGAATTTCAAAAAAAGACAGATACAGTAGGGCTGTCTTGTAAGGAAATGATAGAAAACGTTGAGATGGCACAAGAAGATAAATATGAAATATGGCAAAAATACGATAAATTAGACGATATGCTAGAGCATTACAAAAAAAAATCAGATATTGTGAAATCCTTACTTGAAATAAAAGAGCGAAGTGTGGAAATTATGTCTGTAATCATAGGAGAAAGACACTACAAGGAAGAAAAAAAATCAGGAATTTATGATAAAAAAAGTGAACGAGAAAGTAACGTTAAAAG
>PDWI01012933.1_pt1 | contig 23820 bp, 21 predicted proteins | sample 1430891 | NCBI WGS metagenome assembly PDWI01 (sample SAMN01162508, study PRJNA174530) | Oral metagenome, whole genome shotgun sequencing project. | biome: Marine environment; feature: Marine mammal; material: Swab sample of the gingival sulcus; isolation source: swab sample of gingival sulcus... | reverse complement strand
TTCTCGCCAGCCTGGGAAGATTGCCTTTTTTTGAGCTCATTCGGTTGAAGCGTCCTTTTCTCCATGAGAGCGCGTGTGGCGAGGTTGCCAAAGCAAACGATTGTTCACGCGTTTGATCTGCCAGGAAGCGCGAGAGGGCCAAGCCGCGCTAGCTCCGCAGAGCCGTCCGCTTCGCTCCCGGCTGACGCGCGGTAAAGGATGCGCCTGTCGGCGCGGGATCTATGATGGAAAAGTACCCTCAAACCAGATGGTCTTTTTTTGACACGCACTTCGACAAAGACACGCCAAATCGATACGCCCTTCTTCTCCCCGACAATGCACGGTTCCATGGGGTTTTCCTTCCCCCAACACCGCAAGATTCCATGCGTCTTCCTATCCCCGACACCGAAGGTTCATGCGTCCTCCCATCCCCGGCATCGCAAAATTCCATGCGTTTTATCTTCCCCGACCACGTAAAGTTCCATGCGCCTTCCTTCTTCCCGACACCGTAAAATTCCATGCGTCTTCTTCTCCCCGACAATGTGAGGCGGTGCAGCTACAAGGCGCGGGCCCTGTTTTAACCGCAGGCGTAGCCCAGCTACGTTGAGGATTAAAACAGGTCCCGCAACGCAGTAGATGTGCCGCTATCGCGAGCCGGCGCCCCGTGGTAAAGCAGTGCGACAGTTTCGATATGGTGTGTATGTGGGAACATGTCGACGGCGCGGACCCGTGTAACGGCATATTGTGTGCTCAAACGCCGAATGTCACGGGCAAGCGTCGAAGGATCACATGACACGGCAATAATTTTGGGTGGCGACAACCGTAGGATGGCGTTGACGGTCTTTTCCGGTATCCCGGACCGGGGAGGGTCCACGATAATGACATTCGGAGTCGGAAGATCGTCCACGCCATCAATGCCTGAATCGAGAGAAATCGCATAAAATTCACAGTTCGTTATGCCATTGAGTTTGGCACTGGCCCATGCCTTGCCAACAGCCTCTTGGTTTGCCTCGTATCCGATGACGCGCGCCACTTCGTCGGAAAGATGGATACCAATGGCCCCGGCCCCGCAATATAAGTCGAGTACTGTTTCGTGTCCGGCAAAATTGGCAAATTCGGAAATCGTGGAAAACAGTTCAACGGCCCCGCCGGTATTGGTCTGAAAAAAGGTGTTCGGGGCAAGGTGGTAGCGCACGTCCTTATTCCTTTTGGCCAGACGTTCCTCGACAAATGTAGGACCAAGGCAAAAGATGCTCTTTTCTCCATAGGCGATAGTCGAGCGTTTGTTACGGATAGAGTGGACATAGGACACAATTTCCGGGAAACGGCTCATCAGAGCTCCGCCCAGAGCCTGGGGAAGTGCGTAGTTACGGTCATCTGCCGTGGTGATGAGGTGTACCTGAATCTGTCCGATGGAGGTGTGTCGCACCACTAGATGACGCCAAAATCCCGTATTGGAACGTGAATCATAGGCACGCACATTGGACTTGGCGCAAAACGCCCGGACAAAGTGCATGATTTCCAGATCTCGAACCGCACAGAGATGGCATTGTTCAATGTCGAGAACCGCCCCAAGACGCTCCCCCTTTTTCGGGTGGGCTCGTAGTCCAAGGTGCAACGTGGCAGCACGTTGTTCAAAAGAAAATTCCATTTTGTTTCGATACCGCCAAAGAGCGGGCGAGGGAACCGGAGTATCCATTTGGGATGGTGTTACATTGCCGATGCGGCCAAGAATACTTTCAACCTGCGCACCCTTTTGGGCCAATTGTTCGGAATAGGCCAGATTTTGCACCGCACAACCGCCACATACGCCGAAATGCGGACATATCGGTTCCACTCGCTGTCTTGACGGAGAAACAACGGATTCAAGAATGGCTTCGGCGAACCGTTTCCTGGACTTGACGATTCGGGCCGTAACCACATCACCGGGCAATCCTCCGGTAACAAATACCGCCATTCCGTCAACATGGCCGATGCCCCGGCCTCCGTAGGCCAGCGATTCAATGGTACATTCTATTACGGAATTTTTTTCAAGGGGCATGACGCACTTCGGTATTGTTGGGGTTGTGGCCGGGAAAGAGGCGGACCATGACAGCGATGCTCGTCATAACCTTGACCCTACTGTGGCTGTCAACTCCCTTAGTAAGCTGGTCTTGCCATCAATCGGTCCTGATCTTTTCTGCGCGCCTAGCAGCTGGCACTTTCTCGCCAGCCTGAGGGGATTGCTCTTTTTTTGTACTTTGCTTGGTCAAAAACACACCGTTCTCTTCCCCGCCCTCATAGGATTCTCGTTGCTCTTCTCCACGCCCCCACCAATTCCATGTGCCGCTTCTTCTCCCCGACAATGTGAGGCCCCATGTGTTCTCCTATCCCCGACACCGTAAGGCTCCATGCGTCTTCCCTTTTTCTAACTCCTTAAAATTCCATGCATCTTCCTTTTCTCCGCCGCGTAAAATTCTATGTGTCTTTCTTCTCCCCCACTGCGTAAAATTCCATGCGTCCTCCTATGACGACAATGTGAGGCTTGCGAGGGCATTACGACTCGTGTTCAAGGCCCACAACGGACTTCTGCTCCCCGAACACGCAAGGCTCCATGCGTTTTCCCTTCCCGACCACATAAAATCCCATGCGTCCTCCTCTCCCCGACACCGTAAAATTCCATGCGTCTTTCTCTCCCCCAGGCTTGCAAGAGTGGTGCAGCTACAAGGCGCCGGCCCTGTTTTAACCGCAGGCGTAGCAGCGCTACGTTGAGGATTAAAACAGGTCCGGCAACGCAGTCAGATGTGCCGCTATTGCAAGCCGGCGTCCCGTGCCCTCAATTATTTTTTGGGGTTAATCCAGGGGTTCTCTTCGCCTTTGGCCAGGCGGTGAATATTGTCCTTGTGCCGCCAGAAAAGCAGTAGCATCACGACAAGAGCGGCAGGAACAAAGGCGATGTTTCCGGTCAACAGCAGACATATCGGGAGAGTCAGCGCAATGGTCAAGGAGCCCATGGATACGTGTCCTGATGCGGCGACAACCGCCAAACACAAGCTCCCTGAAATGAGGACACCCCAAGGAGAGACTGCCAGAAAAGCACCTATCGTGGTCGCAACAGCCTTCCCGCCTTTCAGGTTCATGAAACAGGAAAAAGCATGGCCGAAAATGGCTGCCATGAACACGATGCTGACACCCAAATCCGAGTCGATCCAGGATGCAGCGAGCAGTACCGGAAACAACCCTTTGGATGCGTCCAGCAACAGGGTTGCAATACCGTATTTCAAACCACAAAGACGGGCTATATTGGTGGCACCGGTGTTCCTGCTACCACCTTCGCGGGGGTCGATTTTGCAAAAAAGTTTGGCAATGATCAACCCGAAGGGGATGGAACCGAGGATGTACGCGATGATAGACCAAAGAATTACTGCCATGTTTGGTGCTCCTGATTGTCGTGTTCAAGAGATTGAGTATCGTTTTTGTCTGTGAAATGGAAGGATTTAACCGCTACTCTTCCAGAGCTTCTCCGACGCGTATTTCGTTGGTCAGCGGATCGACCCGGACGAAATTGATCTGAAAGCGTTGGCCGGGATACAGTTTGTCTCCAAGCAATTTTTTCGGGGCACGGACATTGACTTGCAGATGAGGCATGGCGAGGGTTGCCATTGATCCGTTGTCGTCCACCAAAACAGCCGATTGGAATTGCTTCCGGTGTTTTGCGAGATAAACGAGTTTCCAGTAACGTGGCCGGAAGCGTTGGACGGCTCCCACGGTTTTAGCACGTAGCCCAAGAGATAACGTCAGTTTTTCCAATTCATCTGAATCCAGCCGGGGCTTTCCGTTTTCCAGGTAGGTGCAGATTTGTGCCATGTTGATAAAATCGGTGTATCGGCGCAACGGCGAGGAGATGGGAGCGTAGGCAGGAACGGCCAATGCCGCATGGCGTTTGGGGCTGATTTCCAAAAGAGGAGGGAGCAGGAGTTTCACTGTGCGCAATATTTCTGCTGGCTCCGTGAATATGCCTGCGGACTCCTGGGGCAGGGCGATATCTTGAGTGCGGTGGAGCAGGGGAATGTTGTTGTCTTTAGCCCAAAGGGCCATGCCGGAATTAACGAGAATCATAAATTCACTGACAACCAATTCGGCGCGTGGGGTCTCTTTTTTGAGAGAAATGAAAACAGAGGACTGGCTACCTTCGCCGTTGACCGTGACAATTGGTTCAGGTTTTCGGATAACACAGGCACCGGCCTCTATGCGACGTGCAATCCGTTTTTCTGCAAGCTCATGAGCCAGAACGAGGGATTCCTCTGTCTTGTCCTGGATTGCGTTGTCAGCATCTTCATACGTCATATTGGCTTTGAGGCTGACCCAGGTTGTGTGCGGCGCAACAGAGAGCAAAACACCATCCGAGTTTAAATGAAACTCAGCAATCAGGGCCGGACGTTGCTTATTGGCAAAAAGACTGTATAGCCCGGTACCGAATTGTTCCGGTAGCATGTGAGCTGTGCCTTCCGGCAAGTAGAGAGAGGTGGCGCGATTCATGACGGCCCGGTCCAGCGGGCTACCGAATTGCCAATGGGCATCGGGACGGGCCAAAACGATCAAGAGCCTGTAACCGGTCCCGTCCCGTTCTATATAAAATCCATCATCGATGTCCCGTGTTGTTCCAGCATCGATACTGACAAAATCACGGTCTGTTGATTGGGCTTCTTGATTATAAAAGGCTCTTTCTATCTCGTTTATTTCATTGTGAAATGATTCAGACCATTGGTTTCCCCATTCATATTCGGCTTCCGCCAGCAAGTAGTTGTAGTGGGGCGGGACAATCCCCCATGTCTGAGAAAGAAGCAGGGCCATGTGCTGGATATCCGGCAACCCTTTACTGATGGCGGTCCAGATTTTTCTTTCCTGTTCATCCAGAATTTCGGCTATCTTGTGGCGCAGGATCAGTGCAAGATTGTCTTTCAGCTCATCCTCAAATGTCGGCAGTTTGGGCGAACGGCCTTGGTTATAGGCCAGCCAGAGTTCCTGCAACAAGACTTGACCGGCGGAAATGATCGCTTCCCGCGCCTTTTCCTCGGTCTTTTGTTTCATTTTGCGTTCCACTTGTTCGGCGGACCATATCTCAAAATCGGGCGGACGAAATTTGAAATGTGTTTTGGTTCCGAGCATGGCACGGCCAAGAGCGGCAATGTGGTCGGCATCCGGTTCTTCCCAGAGCAGGCCCGCAAACCATGTAAGGGGGGCAGAGTCCAATTCTCCCTGCGCCAACTCCCACAATTCCATGACATCAAGACCAGCCTGAATTTCGCCACGTTTTTCCTGGCGAGCATTGAGGACGTTTTGTATTTCCTGCCTGTTGGAATCAGGAGGAGCCATAGGGCCGAGCCACGGTAACAAGCGGGCCGCAGGCAGCTTCATTTCCTTTTTGTTGATGGTCAGGATGCGGAGTTTCCCGGCTGCTTCTTCCAGTACCCAGGCAAGCTGGGGCTGGTCGCCGTGCATAAATTCAACCACAGTACCGGGGCGTATGCTGGGGCCGAGGGTCATTTTTTTCGCCATGAATATCTACTTTCTCTATTGTGTGGTTCGTGTTGGTAACACGAACCAGTTGTCAGTGTAAGTGGGGAAGGGTATGAAGGTATCATGAATAGGGAAACCATGGAACTCGTCGGCCTTGTTGCGGGATGTTGCACTACGCTATCCTTTGTACCGCAGGTTGTCCAAACGTGGAAGTCCAAGTCCGTCGAAGATATTTCGTTGAAAATGTATTTGCTTTTGTGTTTTGGTTTGGCTCTTTGGCTCGTGTATGGTTTTCTTACCCATTCCCTGTCAGTTATCGTGGCCAATGCCGTGACATTTGTTCTGGCCTTTTGCGTCCTTGGGATGAAATGTGCCTACAGGACACGGTCGAAAAAGTCTCAAGATAAAGGTGCATAATGACTTCGCCGAACCAATGCTCGGCGAAGTTCGCAATGCTTTACGTCCAGGAGCATTAGTGCTTGAAAGAACGTTGGCCGGTAAAGACCATGGCCACCTGTGGGCTGGCTTCGTTCACGGCGGCGATGACCTCGCTATCACGAATGGAGCCGCCAGGCTGTGCTATGGCGGTGACACCCTGATCAATGCAGAGGTCCACGCCGTCCCGGAACGGGAAAAAGCCGTCGGAGACCACGACGGAACCGGGCAGGCCGCCGCGAGCTTCGCGGGTTCGTTTTTCAATGTCTTCCAATTTGGTATTCATGGTTTTGTCCTTGATGGCTGCCAGCTTCAATTCAAACAATGACATATTTAATTCCTTGGAAGACAGCATGTCGGCGTATTTGGTATATGCCTTGGTTGTTGCGAGCAGGACACAGCCCACGCGGTCCTGTTCACCTGTTCCGATGGCCGTGGTGACACCGTCACGGGCGAAAATGACAGAGTTTGAGGTGACGCCCGCTTCAACGGCCCAGGCAAAAAGCAGGTCGTCAGCTTCCTGCCTAGACGGCCTACGCGCAAGGAATTCGCTTCCGTCTTTTTCGGCTTTGGCCGGGATAAAATCTTCAGCAGTCAGAATACGGTTGCGGAAAGAAAACTGTAAAATCATACCGCCGTCGGATAATGATTTGATGTCAAGAAACGGTTGTTGGGCCAAGGTTTCCAGTTCCGTGATTCCCGGAATTTGAAGGATGCGAAGGTTTTTCTTTTTTTTGAGAATTTCCAGGGCGTCGGCATCAAAGGACGGCGCAGCCACCACTTCAAAATAAACGGAGTTAATCAATGTTGCTGTGGCCGAATCCAGATTGCGATTGACCACAACGGCCCCCCCGAAGGCAGCAATACGGTCAGCGTCAAAGGCCCGCTTGAGCGCGACGGAAATCCCGTCATCGGTCCAGGCCGCACCGCACGGATTGTTGTGTTTGAGGATCAGTGCCGTAGGCTTGGCGGAGAGGTACTGCAATATATTCAGTGCGTTATCTACGTCTGTCAGATTCGTTTTTCCGGGGTGTTTCCCGGCTTGCAGCATGTGTTCTTCAGTGAGTGCGGAGACCAACCCTTGCCCTGCGCCGATAAACTTGACGCCGTTCTCCGTATCGCAACCCTTTGGTTTCACCGTCAATCTCCCAAGTCCGCTTGGTAAAGATCAATTCCTGGTCGCCAAGGGTCAGCTTCAGGTCGGCAGGGAACGGATCCTGCTGAAGGGTTTTGTACATTTCTTTCAAATCACTCATTTCTGTAGCTCCTGTTATTCGACTCTTCCTGTTAAGCGTCCTTTTATCCATGAGAGCGCGTATGATGAGGCTGCCAAAGCAAAAATTGTTCACGCGGCGGATCTGTAAGAAGCCCCGGAGGGCCAAGCCTCGCTGGCTGTGCGTCAGCCGTCCGCCTGTTATTCTCACGGTTGTGCGCTCATAGCACACCTTCTCATGGTGAGCAATTTAATCAGAGTGCCCATCAGGGCAAACGCATACTAATTCCCCAGTAACGTTTTGGGTGCAAAATCAGTATCCCAAGTGGCTACGAGCTTTACTTTTTAAAGCGTAACTCATTTGCTTTGTTTAGCTTTGAAAATCTGGGAACACGAAAATCTGGGAACACAATACTATTTTTCTTTGGCCGCCTCGGTTTGTGTCCCCAAATTGCTGACTGGCGTAATGAACCGGAGGCTTTATTAGGTGTCGCGGTGGAGTTCTGAAGAGTCTTGAGAAAATCTAGATTGAGAAAAAAGAAAAAGCCCTTCCGATGTGGAGAAGGGCTTTAAAAATCAAGCTACCTTTTTTACAGTTCGTTCTTTGTGGGACTTCTTTGTGAATACCAAAAAAGGTAAATCCTCTAAGGTAAATCCTTTCTCAAAGTGCTTGTCGAACGCCTTAACTACCGCATCGTGCACCGGGTTTTCTGCCATGAACTCTTTGACCTCTGACTTTTGCATAAGGGCCTTCATAAGAGTATGCATGTGTCCGTCTCCTCAATTTTTGATTTGAAATCAACAAACTTCGATTTCAATCCATTTTCCATAAAACTTCGCTTTATATTGATTTGGATACTCTTTTCTCAAAATTTTTGCAATCTCCACGAAGAACATCCGTTCCATCGGGTGATCGCTGTGAATTTTGAAAGTCCTATCAATGGTATCTTTTGCCTCGTTGATAAGCATTGCAAAAACGACACCAAACGATTGAACAACGACACCGAGCATTGACTCAATGGCATCCAGATCGACCCCAGACTTCTCAAAATTAGAATCAAATCGAGGCCCATAATAAAGCTTTAACGTCTTGATAAACTTATTCACCGCACGCCGAATTTCAAAGACTAGAAGAGTATCGCCGTTGTCCGTTACTGCGTACCAATCATGGCAGGCATCCAAGAGAGCATCCTCGATTTCCATACAGCTACTGGGGGACAGACCTTTTTGAGTCCACTCTTCAAGGACACCCTTTTTGAGAGAGTCCTTGTCCAATTTTTTAATAGTCATATTTTCCATTATCGACAACTCGGCACGAAAACTTAACAGGGTTGCTTAAATCTTTTATATATTATCTCAAGATCAAACAAAAGTAAACGCTATTAGTTCGTTTTTAGTCCGATACGGTTAAACCGGGGGCTCTATTGGGTGTCGCGGTGGCGTAAAGGGACGGTCTCACGGTGTCAAAACCGCTTGCGAAGCTGCCTGACATCACCCACGCGCACCGTTATTTTTTCCTTGTCGAAATATTCCAGTACAGGGATAAGGTACTTCCGCGTCAATCCGGTTAAATTCTTGAAATCCGGTGCTCCCATTTCCTGATTTTCGGCAAAAAAATCAAGCATGGTCTTTTTGATCCCCTCAAGGGCCGGGGCGTGATAATACATATCGCCCTTCACCCGTACGAGAAGCCCTTGATCCTGCAACAATTTGAACACGCCCCCAGCCTGTTTGAAATCCATGCCGAGCGGTTCCAAGACGTCCTTCAGATTGGGCGGCGTAACGCCTCCCTGTTCATAAGCCGATAAAATGACTTCACGCACCTTTTGCTGGTTAGACGCCAATGAGACCGTATGCCCTTTCAAACGAAGGACTTCCTGCTCGGCAACGATCTCCCCTTTCTTGAGCAGACGTTCTACGATAAAATGAAAAAATCGGGCAGACAGTTCGCGTCCCCAGGAAGAAGCCAACTCCCCCCGTTGCACACCGGGCCTCATGGAGTCTGCCTTGTGAAATGCGTCGAGATAGGCCACAAGACGTTCTGAGTATTCCTGTGCCAGTTTCCCGCTGGCATAACGCCGACTCTCCCTATCGAACAAAACGACCTTTTGCTGTCCTCCCAAAACGGCAAGCATTTTTTCCAAAGCCTTGCTCTCAACATTGGTCATGATCAGGAGTTCATTGAACGTCAACCCCATGGAACCGGCCAATTCCAATTGAACGGAGATCACTTCTTCCGGCTTGTCTCCGGCCAGCTTCTTCAGCACCGCAACCTTTTCGGAAAACCGTTTTACCGTATGACCCATCGGGCTAATGACACGGCCTCCGGCAAAGGAGCGCAAAGGGGAAAAGGAACGCAACACGATACGGTCACCATACACTCCGGCCAACGGTTCCGTGAATCGCGCCTGACAAATAGCGGTTTCCCCTGGCTTCAATTCCTCCCTGTCCAGCAGATGAATCCGCGCGAGAACTTCTTTTGCCCCATGATGGAAGTGAATTTCACGGCGATGCTTCAGCGGTATGTGCGAGGACTCCAGAATCGTCAGTTCGATATCCCACACATCGGACGGGAACAGGGTGCCGGGACGGGCCAACACATCACCACGCCGCACCTCTTCCACCTCAAGGCCATGCAAATTGACCGCCGTTCGTTTCCCGGCCTGTGCCATCTTCACGGTTTCTCCATGGGATTGCAAGCCGCGCACCCTGGATTCCAGTGCCCGAGGAGACAAAACAACATCATCTCCCACGGAGACCGAGCCGGAAATCATGGTCCCGGTAATGACCGTTCCATGGCCTTTCATCGTAAAGACACGATCAACCGGTAATCGAAACAGATCGGAACGACGTTTGGGCTTGAACGTTGCCAGCAATGTACGCAATGCCTCCTTGAGGGCATCAAGTCCTTCACCCGTATGGGCCGAGACCGGAATGACAGTCGCATCACCGAGGAATGTCGGCTCCAGATAAGCGGCAATGTCCTCCTCAACCATCTCCAGCCATTCCGCGTCCACCAGATCAATTTTGGTCAGTACAACCAGGCCAGTCGTCACACCGAGTAATTGACAAATCTCCAAATGTTCACGGGTTTGGGGCATGATGCCTTCATCGGCGGCAATAACCAATGTGACAAAATCAACCCCGGCAGCCCCGGCCACCATATTCTTGACAAATTTTTCGTGACCCGGAACATCCACAATGCCAAGCCGTCCCCCTTCTCCCAGATCGAGGTGGGCGAATCCGAGTTCGATAGTGATACCGCGTTTCTTTTCTTCTGAAAGCCGATCACAGTCGATGCCGGTAAGTGCTTTAACGAGGGATGTCTTACCGTGATCAATATGTCCGGCAGTTCCCATAATGACAGGCATGTGGCTTCCTCCTCCGGTTTGCCGAATCGGCCTCTTCCGTTTTGGCTACTAAGCCCAAATACACCCGGCCCCTAGCGGAAAAAGGGCTCAGGCGACAAGAAAACAACCTGTAACCGGCAAAGCAAACAGTATGGTAACGGCCTCCGTGAATCCTTCGGGAAACCATGTAGTTTGATGCAAAAATAACGCTATTTTTTCAGGAACTCCCTGAAAGCCAGTGTGCAAGCGTAGATATCCGCCTTGCTCGCCAACTCAAACGGGGAGTGCATGGACAAGACAGGTACGCCCACATCAATGACATCCATCCCATAGACCGCAAGGAATTTCGCGACGGTTCCTCCACCACCCACATCGACTTTCCCCAGTTCGGACATGTGCCAGGGAATACCGGCATCATCAAAAATACGACGTAGCCAGCCGATAAAATCAGGGTGAGCATCATTAGCCCCGACCTTACCCCGATGGCCGGTAAACTTGTTGAAACAAGGGCCATAGCCAAGGCGTGCCGAGTTCAGCGGTTCATAAACATCTTTAAAATCCGGGTCCAGGGCGGCAGACACATCTGCCGACAAGGCCGAACCGTTTAGCATGACGTGGGAAAGACGCGCTCCTGGCTCCCATGCTTCCACCAATTCTTCCATGCAATATTCAAAGAACAGTGATTTTGCGCCGGTGGCACCGTCAGAACCGATCTCTTCCTTATCCCAAAAAAGGACAATCTGGGCATACTCCGGCTCTGGCTCGGCCAGCATGGCTTCCAGAGCACAAAACACGCTGGAACGATCATCCTGTCCGTAGGAGCCGATGATAGATTCATCCACGCCGACGAACCGGGCCGGACCGGCCGGGACAGCCTGAACTTCCGCACTGAGGAAGTCCGCTTCGGTAATGCCATACTTTGTATTGATCAGTTCAAGCATCTTGCGTTTGACTGGATCTTTGGGTGCATCCTCTTCTTTCGGGTCCGTGGCGACAGGGGAGTGGCCCATGACCAGATTGAGTTTTTCGGCGTCAAAGGCATCCTGCACCTTTTTGACCACTTCCCGGTAGGCAAGATGCGGCAACAAATCCGTGATGGTGAAAACCGGATCAGTCATATCTTCACCGAGACATATGGTCACTTCGCTACCGTCCTTTTTGACCACGCTTCCATGTAATGCCAAAGGCGTTGCAAGCCATTGATACTTACGAATACCGCCATAGTAATGCGTTTTGGCAAGGGCGATATCCGTATCCTCGTAAAAAGGACGTTGCTTGAGATCCAGCCGCGGGCAATCGGCATGAGCACCGATCAGACGGAAACCTTCCGACAGGGGTCGCTTGCCTTTGCGGGCCAGAAAACAGGTTTTGTTTCGATTAAACCGGTAGGTCAGTGGTGCCTTGATATCATCGGTAAAGCCGGCCTGTTCCACCTTTTTACGCACATAATCCATGACCAGGCGTTCGGTTTTGCACGCACTTAAAAACTGCACATACTGTTGCGCCATGGCGTCCATGGCATTTCTGTCTTTTTCAGAAGCATATACCTCCCAAGCAGACTTGGGCTTGTATTCGAGATCGTCATTCTTCCGCATGTTGTCTTCCTTTATTTCAGTGTATTCACGGCTTGCCGCAAGGCTACTGCCGCCATCTTCAATTCTGTTTGGGTCAATGTTCGGGGGTCAAGCAGAAACAGTCCGTCTTCAATGCGGCCCACCAGGGGCGGGGTCGTATCCAGCAGTGCCTCGCGTAATTTCTCTGCCGAAATAGCGTTTACATCCAAAGTCACCAGGGTTCCCGGCAAATCATATTCCGGGAAAGCGCCGCCGCCCACACGGGACACCCCTTTTTTCATGCTGACCCGCGCATCATCTCCCAACTCGCTGCGGACGGCGTCGGCCAAACGACGCGCTTTGCTTTTTAAGGATTCCTGGGTTGCGGTAATCATCTTGAGGGTCGGAATCCTGCGCCGGGCCATATCCATGTCCAGATACAGGCGAAGTGTTGCCTCAAGGGCCGCCAGGGTCATTTTGTCAATCCGCATGGCCCGATTGATCGGATTCTTCTTGATACGGTCAATGTATTTTTTGCGACCGACTATCACACCCGCCTGGGGTCCACCAAGCACCTTGTCTCCCGAGAAGGAAACCACGTCAGCCCCCTGTGCCACTGTTTGTTGCACTGTCGGCTCGCCAAGCAAGCCTTCGCCTTCCAGCGAATAGAGGGAACCGCTACCAAGGTCTTCGATAACCGGCAGGTGATACTTGTCGCCCAGTTCCCGCATCTCCGGCAGACTGACTTCCTTGGTAAAACCGACCATGCGGAAATTTGAGGTGTGTACACGCATGAGTAGCCCTGTCTGGTCGTTGATGGCATTTTCATAGTCATGCACATGCGCCCGATTGGTTGCACCGACTTCATGCAGGATGGCACCGGATTTGGTCATGACATCCGGTATGCGGAAAGAACCGCCGATCTCCACCAACTGTCCTCGTGAGACAATGACCTCTTTCCCTTTGGCAAGTGTTTCCAGCATGATAAACACGGCAGCGGCATTGTTGTTCACCACCAACGCTGCTTCGGCACCGGTAATATCGCACAGGATTTTCTCCACATGAGCATATCGGCTACCACGCTGCCCCGTGGACAGATCAAATTCACAATTGGAATAGTGACCGCATGCTTCGCCAACCGCCTCAATGGCCGATTTAGCCAGGAGGGAACGCCCCAGATTCGTATGCACAACCACCCCCGTGGCATTGAGTACACGCCGGAAATGGGGTCGCGACCTGGAACGGACATACGCAATCATGCGGGGTAGCAACGCGGATAGCTCCAATTGTCCGACATGGGAAATGGCACCGGAGCGGATTTCCTCCCGGCAAATATCCAGAAATGCGTCAGCATGCTCCTTGATCAAGGGCCGGGGCAATGCCGCAATATCATTATCTGCGGTCAGACCGTCCAATATCTGATCCATGGACGGCAGATGGCGGTATAGTTGACTCATAACGTTCCAAAGTTACGGTGTCAGAAATTCAGGATACAAAATATACACCTCAGCCAATAAAAACAAGGAGCCACAAATTAACACAGAGCCCGCAACATCCGTGCATTTGCCCAGTGCAATGGCCATGGAATCAACAGCAACGGCCCTGTTCCCGATGTGCTCAGCAAGCTCCTGCGGCTCACACGCCCGCTCATTTTTTATGGCAGGTACGAGTATCGGCCCATCAGTTATTTCCTTGATACGAGGGACCATGGAAGCAACATCCTTGTCGGCCATGCAAGTAAAAATGATGGCTCCGGGCCGGATGTTTTCCGCGTCAAGGGAACGCTTCAATGCTTCCAGTGCATGTACATTATGGGCACCGTCAAGGAGGAAGGGTTTTCCGTCAATCTCCACGGGTTGCATGCGACCGGGCAAAAAGGCAGACTCCATGCCGAATCTTTCTGCTTGCAGGATGCTTTTATCCGTGCAGGTTGCCGCATACCATCGCCACGCAGCAAGCGCGAGACGGGCGTTATCCATTTGATGGGTTCCCATAAGCCCAAGTCGGAATTCAGCTACCGATTCAGCCATGTCCACGGCAAACATAAAATGTGCGCCAACGGTTTTAGCCTGTTTTTGTAACGGCAACAGGGCTTCGACAACCTGTTTTCCCGTGATCACTGGTGCCCCAGAATGGATGGCTCCGGCCTTATCTGTCGCAATGGCGGTCAATGTTGGCCCAAGTATCTTTTCATGATCTATACCAATGGGCGTGAACAGGGTTATCATGGGCCGTAAAACATTCGTGGCATCAAATTTGCCGCCCAGTCCGGCCTCCATGATAGCCAGTTCAACACCTTCTCGCTCAAAGGCGAGCACGGCAAGGCAGGTTTGAAATTCAAAATAGGTCAACCTGTTCCCTCCGGGCGTTTCGAGAATCTCGTTTGCCAAGGCGACCCAAGCCTCACGCGACAGCGGCACCCGATTGATCTGCACACGCTCTCTGGGAGAAAGAAAGTGGGGAGAGGTAAATAGTCCGACCTTGAGGCCGTGCGCCCGCGCGATGGAACATAAAAAAGCGGAAGTAGATCCTTTCCCATTGGTGCCGACCACATGGATAATCGGCGTCTTGGGAAGTCCTTTTGCATCCCAAAACGTCTGCACACGATCCAGGGTCAAATCCATGTGAAACAGACCCAAATCATCCATGTACTTTTTCAGTTCTGAATAGCGATTAAAATGACTCACGAAACCATCCCTATCAGGAAGCAAGCCATAGGGGAACCCCTATGCACCAAGCAAAAAACCGAGCACAACATCCAAAACAAGGCGAATCAAGAATATTCTTGACCTCTGCCCATCCCCTCTATTATCAGGAAGCCCAATGCGGCCTTCTAAGCCGACGGCCCAGGGTTCGAATCCTTGCTGGCGCGCCAATTTTTAAAGGGTCTTCGTACATTCGAGGGCTCTTTTATTTTACCCTTTGACTCCCACGACCTTTTGAATCCCATACGCGATGATTAACATCTAACAATCTGAACTGTCACTACTTTTTGGCAGTGAAAGGATGTTATATTCCTGTTTTGCAGTTGCTTTAAACGAACTTACTCCACTCCATTTGTCCGAATTGCCATGCGCCTCCCCCCATCCTTTGGACCACTGAGCGGCGTTTTTGAGGTGGACAGTTTTACTGGTCGCGCCGTAGCGGGATACAAAGTTTTGATTTAACGACACTGATCTGGCTTTTACTTGACTTCACCGTTTACCCGCCGTAGGCATTGCCATATTTTCTAGGAGGCCGACCATGATTGAACCGGGGCAGCTTATTCTTCTTATCAGCCAGAAAGGCAAACGGTACCTGCGGAAACTCGAAGCAGGCGGCGAGGTGCACACCCATGACGGGAAACTGCTCATGGATGAAGCCGCTGAGGCCGGTTTTGGTCAGTATGTCAAAACCCATCTTGGGCGGCCCTACCTGATTCTCAAGCCGACCCTGCACGATCTCATTAAGGGCGTGAAGCGGCAAACCCAGATCATGTACCCCAAAGACATCGGCTACCTGATGATGAAACTGGGCATCGGCCCAGGGTCTACGGTCATCGAATCCGGGACCGGTTCCGGTGGCCTTACCACCGCGCTGGCCTGGTTTGTCGGGGACACCGGTAAGGTTATTACATACGAACGGCGAGCCGATTTTTTCAAACTCGCAGGCAAGAATCTCGAACGGGTCGGTTTGACCCATCGCGTCGAGCAGGTGAACCAGAATATCGAAGAAGGCTTCCTGCACTCCGAAGCGGACGCCTTGTTTCTGGATGTACGCACCCCTTGGGAATATCTTCACGCCATTCCGCAAGCAATCATTCCCGGTGCCATGTGTGGTTTCCTGTTGCCCACCACCAATCAGGTGTCTGATCTGTTACGAGGACTCGAAGATGGCCCATTCGCTGATCTGGAAGTGCTCGAAATCCTTGTGCGCCGTTGGAAACCGGTTCCAGATCGTCTGCGCCCGGACGACCGCATGGTCGCCCACACGGGTTTTCTCGTGTTTGCCCGATACATGGCTCCCCCCAAAGACTCTCCCAAAGCGGAAAAAACACCGGAAGCGATTTCTCAAGAACCCCTTATTGACGAGACGAGCTCCGAAGAAACCGATAAAGAGTGATGCAAAGTAAAAACAGAACCGAAACGATACACGTTTCGGTTCTGTTTTTATTTATGAGTTTGGCTATTTCCTGAACACCACCAATTGGAAGGAGTTCAGGAGGTCGTCGAGTTAGTCGTATTCGACCGCAGAAAACTTCATGAGGGAATCCCAGTTGTGGATTGCCTCGACATAACGGATGGTGCCGGTCTTGCCCCGCATAACAAGAGAGGAGGTTTCCGCACCATGGCCGTGATAGGTGACTCCCTTGAGGAAAGTTCCGCCAGAAATACCGGTTGCGGCGAAAAAGAGATCGTCCGACTTGACCAGATCATTCACGGTCAGGACACGACGGATGTCCATGCCGTAGTCGGCAAGGGAATTCTTTTCGTCCTGCTTCTGCGGATCGAGCTTGGCAAACATTTCGCCGCCCATAATACGAATGGCAATAGCGGAAAGCACGCCTTCGGGAGTGCCGCCAGTCCCCATCATGACATCGACTTCACAACGGGGATCAATGGCCATGAGAGAACCGGTGATATCGCCGTCGGTGTGGAGTTGAATACGTGCTCCGGCCTCACGGATGTCACTGATCAATTTTTTATGACGCGGTTTGTCAAGGACAAAGACCACAAGATCATCCACGTCCTTGCCCAGAGCGCGGGCAATGAGTTTTAAATTGTGTCCGGTGGGAGCCTCAATATCCACGACATCTTTGGCCGGAGAAGGAACCACCAGCTTCTGCATGTAATAACTCGGACCCGGATCAAACATAGAACCAGCCGGAGACACGCCCACAACAGAAATGGCATTGGGGCGACCATTGGCAAGCAAGTTGGTGCCTTCCAGAGGATCAACGGCGATTTCCACAGCCGGGCCACTGCCCAAACCGAGCTTTTCACCATTAAACAACATGGGGGCGTCATCCTTTTCGCCTTCACCGATCATGACCTTGCCGTCAATCTCCAATGTATTAAAGGAAAGGCGCATGGCGTCGACAGATGCCTGATCGGCAGCAATCTTATCGCCTTTACCAAGCCAACGGGCGCAGGCAAGAGCTGCGGCTTCGGTAACACGAACAAGGTCAAGTGCGAGATTTTTTTGAGGGGCTTCCATTCCTATTCTCCTAGTACTTTTCACGAATCAGTCGAGCAAAGTTTTCCGGGGTGAAGCCGTATTTGTCAGATAAAATGGCTCCGGGTGCTGATGCACCAAAGTGATCCACGCCAAGGACAACGCCTTCAAGGCCGACATATTTATGCCAAAGGCCGGTACGCCCGGCTTCGGCAGCCGCCCGGGCAGTCACCTCTGGCGGCAGAACCTCATCTTTATACGATTCCGGTTGATCGTCAAACAACTTTGCGGACGGCATGGAAACCACACGCACATTGCGCTTAAAGAGCTTGGCCGTTTCCAGAGCAAGGGGAACCTCGGAACCGGAGGCAATCAGGATAAGATCGGGAGTACCGGCGCAGTCCTTGAGCACATACGCACCTTTTCGCGGACCTTCCTTGATGGCCGGATATTCGGCGGGGTCGAGAACCGGCAGTCCTTGACGGGTAAGGAAAATGGTGGAGGGCATCTTTTGCTGTTTCAATGCGACATCAAGGCAGACAGCGGTCTCATTGGCATCGGCCGGACGCAAATCGATCAGGTCTGGAATCAAACGCAAGGAACTGACATGCTCGATAGGTTGATGCGTGGGACCGTCTTCACCGACCCAGAAGGAGTCGTGCGTGAACACATAAAGGACCGGCAATCCCTGCAATGCCGACATGCGAATGGCGTTGCGGCAGTAGTCGGAAAAGGTCAGGAACGTGGCACCGAAAGGCAACAGACCGCCGTGCAGTTGCATGCCGTTCATGATGGCGGCCATGGGAAATTCCCGCACACCAAAGGCAAGGTTGCGGGAGCCGTAGCCATCTACGGCAAAGTCGCCATAGGTGGTACGGAAATTCATGGTCTGATTGGACGGATCAAGGTCCGCAGAACCGCCGACAAGGGTCGGCAGAGAATCCATGATCGCGTTCAGACAGGTTCCCCACGCCTTGCGGGTGGCCATGTTCTCACCGGGAGTGAACGTGGGCCAGGCAATATCCAATTCGGGCCGAGGTCTGGTGACGTGCGCCCACATATCGGCAAAGGCGGTATCGGCCATCTTGGCATCCACAGACGTTTGCCAATCGGATGCGGCCTTGCGCAGTGTCGCAAACCGGGCACGGTAGGCATCCATCACATCCTCGGGAACGTAGAATTCCCTGTCTTCAAGACCGAGCTTTTCTTTGGTGGCCTTGATTTCGTCCGCCTTGAGCGGTTCTCCATGGGTCTTGTGAGAGCCTTCCAGGGTGGCGCAGCCCTTTGCCATGGTGGTGTGTCCGATGATGATGGTCGGCTTGGCTGTCTCTGCCTGAGCCTGCCTGATCGCAGTTCGGATTTCTTCATGGTTATGGCCGTCCACTTCAATGACCTGCCAACACATGCCTTCAAATATTTTCTTATGATCAGTGCAGTCCACCTGCGAACAGGGACCAGCCAACTGAATCTTGTTGGAGTCGTAATAGGCGATGAGTTTTCCGAGTCCCCACAGGCCCGCAAGGGAGGCGGCACCGAGCGCGATGGGCTCCTGAATGTCGCCATCCGAGGCGAGTACATAGGTGTAGTGATTTATGACGTCATCACCGAGTTTGGCACGCAGGTGTGCTTCGGCTGCGGCAAAACCGACGGACATGGCGAATCCCTGCCCCAGCGGGCCGGTGGTGGCTTCCACGCCCGGAGTCAGATGGGCCTCAGGATGCCCCGGAGTCAGGGAGTCAAGTTGGCGAAAATTCTTGATATCATCCATGGACAAAAAGCCGCTCAGATGGAGCAGGCTATACTGAAGCATGGATTCATGTCCGGCCGAAAGGATAAAACGATCACGGTTGAACCATGTGGCGTCATCCGGGTTATAGTTAAGAAATTCGGAAAACAGGATGGTGGCGTAGTCGGAGGAGGACATTGCACCGCCCGGATGGCCGGAGTTGGCTTTGGCAACGCCGTCCATGATCAGGCCTTTGACAACGGCTACAGTCTTGTCCGTCATGGTCATGATATATACCTTCTTGATAGTTTATTGGGAGACAGTGTCAATGAGATCGATGCGCCGTTGATGCCGGTCGCCACCGAAGTCCGTTTCCAAAAACGCCTTCAGGATGTCGAGAGCCAGTCCCTGACCGGTCACCCGTTCACCAAGACACAAGATGCGGGCATCATTATGTTCGCGTGCCATTTTGGCGTGAAATTCGTTAGTGCAGAGCGCGGAACGAACGCCCATGCGATTGGCTGTCATGGACATGCCCTGCCCGGTACCGCAAATGAGAATACCAAGCCTGCTGTCATCGGCCTTGACCTTTGCCACCACCTTGGCCGCAAAATAGGGGTAATCGCAGGAATCAAGGCTGTCCGGTCCTTCATCAATAACCGCATACCCCCATTCTTTAAGCTCATCGATAAGAAGCTGCTTCAGAGTAAAGCCGCCATGATCCGATCCGATAACAATGGTTTTGTCCACTTTGTTCTCCCGGAATTAATCGCGGTCGTCGCGCAACGTTGCCATCCGTTCCTCACGGTCACGGACAGATTCGGTTTTCAGGGTCTCGATCTCCTCCTTCAGAAATTTAATCTGCTTGAGGCTCATTTCCTTTTCTTCCTTGCGTCCCTTCGGTGCTTCTGCAATGCGTCCGAGATGGCCGTATTCCTTATTGAGTTCTTTTTCCAGCCTGCTGACCTCGAACCGGGTGAGTAACGATTTGCCCAGCCATTGAACTTCTGCCAACCAGGTTTTCAGTCCAAGCTGAAAGATTTCCAGAACCGATTCTTTCTCGTTTTCCTTCGTCATGAGTCATCCCCGCATGTGTCAGAAATTTCATCGTCCTGTTTGGCCCCATAGCCTTTGTCCAGACGACGGACCATCACGTTTTCCGGCAGTGAAAGGGTCATGGCCTTGTCCGACCAATATGCCATCCTAAGCTCTCGGGCCTTGATGTGCAAGACTCCTTTTTCTCCATTCTCCATGCTCAAGGTCAGCCGATTCGGCAACGGATACGCCCCTTGATTTTCAGAATATCGGTCTATATCCAACCGCCACGCACACGCTCCATCACGCCCTTTGACAGTGTATCCTTCAAGCCGTATCGGTCGTCCGCCATCATCCAGCACGATCTTTGAAGGCGAGGAACCACTCAAGGCATACATAAAACCCTTATCCGTTCGGGTTGTAGCCATATAACCATTTGGGACCAAAGTGGAAAAATCTCCCATGATAATATTGCCCAATTCAACTAAAGAAAAGGGAAACGGCAGACCGAGCTGGATGGCTCCCAATACAGGATTCGTGTGGGAGTACGCCGTTTTTTGTGTCGGATAAAAGACCAGCAGACCAGATTCATCGTCGCTGATATGCGCAATGAGCTTGCCCATCCCGGCAGCCACGTCAAGCCGCATGGAACCCCCAAAATTACCGAACAGAGACACCCGTGTCCGATTGGTTCTTTGGGTTGGATAGGTACGGGTATAATACAAAGATGCCTTGACCAGCATGGCCGGGGCTTTGGCCGGATGGCAATACTCTGATCGAAAGGTCTCCCAGGCACTTTCCGGGTCGTGCAGAATACGATCAGGCACACTTCGGGGCGCACAGCCCAAAACAGTGACCAGCAGGACAACGGCAAGGAGGGCCGTCGTCAAAACCATCCTTTCGTTTGCATGAATCATAAATTCTTGAGTTTGCGCTTGACCCGATCAATATGTTTGGTCCGATTCCGCAACGAATAATTGTACCCTTTGGCGGCTTCCTTTTTTTCCCCCAGGGCAGCGGCTATGTCACCATAGTGTTCCCAGATGGTCGGATCGTCTTCAACAATATCAACCGCGTAGTTGATGTTTTCCCACGCACGTCCCAGTTCACCCTTTTTGAAATGGACCCAGGCCAACGAGTCAAGGACATAGCCGTTTTCGGGGTCAAGCACAGCTGCCTTTTGCACCAGCACCAACGCCCGGTCCAGATCCCGGGCTTCTTCGGCCAACGTATAGCCGACATAATTAAGGGCACTGGCATGGTCAGGGTGTGACCGCAACACCTGCTCCATGACAGCCAATCCTTCGGAGCGACGGTCCAATTCTTCATAGATCATTGCCAACTCATACATCAATTCAGGATTATCCTTGAGGACGTCCAGTCCTTCAAGGATTACCCTTTCTGCTCCGGCAGCATCGTTTTCCTCCATAAGCAGTGCTGATTCCAAAATGTAGAAAATGGTTCCGTTCGGAAACAGCTTCTTGCCCATCCGAGCCATGTCAAGGGCTTCCTTTCCCTGTCCCTGAACATTGTAAATCTGTGCTTTGAACCGAAGGGCATGGGGATAGAGCCGATCTGCCTTCTTGACTTTGGAAAGATACTCAAGAGCCTTTTTCTGGTCCTGCTCGCCCTCGCTGGCAATGACTGCCTTGTAAAAATAATATTCTGCCGGAATAGTACCGTCACTGGTCAACATGTCCAAAACCGTGGACCCTTGAGCATAAAATTTGTCGGTAATAAACAGGAGAGCCGCATCCAAAATGAAGGCCTTGGACGGCGGGCCATTCATGGCCACTTCCAGCCCGCGTTGAGGATTATTCAGTTTGAGGTTCAGGTTAATCAGTCGTAAACGGGCTTCGGGAAACGGCTCGTCTTGTTCCACGATTTTCGTATACATTTTTTCGGCAGCGACATAATCCTTGATCAACTCGTACTGATAGGCCAATTCCACCATTGCCTCGGTAAAACCAGGGTCCATGCTGATCGCTTTTTTCAGCGTCTTGATCGCCGCCTTGCGCATGCCGAGATTGCCTTGGGCACGCCCGATGACATGAAGCATGTCAGGCGTACGCTTGTCTTCGGGAATCTTCTTGAGTGCGTCCAGAGCCTGCGTATCCTTACCGGCATCCATAAGCATCATCCCCATGCGTTCACGGGAAAGAAAATCATCAGGATGACGGGTGAGATACTCTTCCATTACATCAATAGCCGCAACGGCCCGATCCTCCATAAGGTAGGAATTGGCAAGGTAAATTGTCAGCATCTGATTATCTGGAAACAACGCCAACCCCTCACGCAAGGAGACGCGTGCACGCGCTGCTTCCTTGGGGGAGTTCCAGTAGAGAGCAGCCTTTTCCAGATAGAGTTGGGGGGTGGGGGCTTTTTTCAGGAGCCTGTCAAGAGCCTCTTCGGCTTGGGCCGTGATTGTCGCCACTTCCGCCCGGGTCAGCTTGCTACGTTTTCCCTCGGCAAAATGCCGTTGAAGTCGTTGCACTTGATCCTGATAAACAAGATAATCATAGTTGGTTTGAGCCTCAGCCGAAAGCGGTTGTGGAGCCGGAACAACTTTTTTTGAGGAACAGGCCGACAACGCGACCAAGGCAGAAGAAAGTAGCAATACGCTTAGGGCTACAAAGGGAAAAAATCGGTTAGTCTTAAGCATGTCTGTTCCGTGTTTATTCGTGTTCCAATACCCAGTCAGGGGAGAAATCCTTGATCTTTTCCATCATGTGCTCCCGGATCTTGGTCAGCAAACGAGCTTCAATCTGGCGAACTCGTTCTCGGGTCACCCCAAAATCCTCACCGATTTCACGCAAGGTGATCGGATCTTCCGAGAGTAGCCGCTGATCCAAAATGGCAACTTCCTTCTCGTTAAGGGTAGGCCTGATGGCCGTGATGTTTTCCAGCAACAAGTCCACGATCTGATTCGATGCAATGGAATCCTCCACACCCGGGCCAAGGGAAGGCAGAAAGTCCATCTTGGTCGCGTCAGACCCTTCTCCAAGGGGCGCATTCAACGACATGTCGTTTTTGGCGAGCCGCTGGTCCATTTCCACGATTTCCAGTTCGCTCACCCCCAGCGATTTGGACAACGCTTCCGTGGTCGGGGCAAAGCCCATGGCCTGCAACCGCTGGCGTTCCTTGTTCAGATTATAAAAGAGCTTGCGTTGAGTCTGGGTGGTTCCCACTTTGACCATTCGCCAATTATCCATGATGTACTTAAGGATGTACGCCTTAATCCAAAACGCCGCATAATAGGAAAATTTAATTCCTTTTTCCGGATCAAATTTGGTCACGGCTTTCAGCAAACCGATATTGCCCTCCTGCACGAGATCCAACGCATTTTGCATCCAGCGACGCTGAAAATCCATGGCAATTTTCACCACCAATCGCAGATGTGAAGAAACCAGCTTAAAAGCGGCACCCTGATCGTTTTCATCCTGCACCCGCTTGGCCAGTGCATACTCTTCGTCCGGTTCCAGCATAGGGAACCGTGCGATTTCCTTGAGATACATCTGGAGCGGGTCACGGACTCGAACTTCCTTGGACGACGGTTCGGCAAATGCCGGGAGCAAATCCTCCAAAGGTACGGCCTTGGCAGGCGGATTTACTGGAACCGCACGCAGTTCACGGACCTGACCCACGATCTCGGCAGCATCGACGGCAGAGTCGTCCAAATCCTCATTATCCAACCCGGATGCAACAATTTCAGGTTCGACGACCTCGGTATCAATAGGGGGCTTCTTTTCGATAAATGGCATATTATTCATGTCGAGCCTGTTTGTAGCCCGGTTCAATACTAAAAATTATAAAAACAGAAAAATAATCCTATAGTTTTTACCGTTCTTTTTCAATGTTTTTCCCAAAATGCGCACT
>PDWI01003120.1_pt1 | contig 23826 bp, 24 predicted proteins | sample 1430891 | NCBI WGS metagenome assembly PDWI01 (sample SAMN01162508, study PRJNA174530) | Oral metagenome, whole genome shotgun sequencing project. | biome: Marine environment; feature: Marine mammal; material: Swab sample of the gingival sulcus; isolation source: swab sample of gingival sulcus... | reverse complement strand
TAAATTTATCTTTAATCTCAACAACCTATGGCTGACCATGCTATGGATTGTGATTATGATGATTACCGCCGGTTTCTCCATCCTCGGCAAGACAGAACTTAAAACCAAACTTTTTCTATGGCGGGTATTGATCGGCTTATCCCTAAGCACTCTTTTAGTATCCTGCTGGTTTATCGGCGTGGTTATCGGCCCTACTCCCCTTTATGAAGCCAGTTATGTGGTGCCGATTACGGGAATGGTGCTTGGTAATTGCATGCAGGCCAACGTGATGAGCCTGGAGCGTTTTTACAGCCAGCTTAGGCTGCGGGAAGAAGAATATATGACCAGTATCTATCTGGGGGCAAATCTGCGTGAAGCGGTGGTGCCGTTTTTGCGTGAGGCGGTGCAGGCCGCAGGAAACCCGACTCTTACCTCAATTGCCACCACCGGCATAGTTTCCCTGCCGGGCATGATGACCGGACAAATCCTCGGCGGCACCCCGCCAATGCAAGCCATTCTTTATCAAATTGCCATTATGATCTGCATCTATGCTGCCATTATCCTTTCTGCCATCTGCAATATCCTTCTAAGCCTTAATGCAGCCTTTGACGATCATTTACGCCTCAAACCGGATATTTTCAGGCAGCATACAGGATGATAGGCTAAAGGCCGTGATTTTGGCTGGTTATTCAGTTTCATCAAACAGGTTTGGCTGCTGTTGAAACCTGGAATGAGCCTTGCGTGAAAAATGCTGATAGGCAGTAAGGGTTGCTATCCGGCCGCGCGGCGTTCTGGCCAGAAAACCAGACTGGATAAGAAAGGGCTCATACACATCTTCCAGGGTGGTTTTTTCCTCACAGACTACTGTTGCCAAAGTCTCCAGCCCGATGGGGCCGCCCTGAAACCTGTCGATGATGGTCAGCATGATTCTCCTGTCCATCTCCTCCAGACCGTATTTATCTACACCCAGCATATTTAAGGCATCATCGGCAACCTGCCGGTCAACAATTTTATGTTTACCAACCTCGGCAAAATCACGCACCCTTCTCAGCAGACGGTTGGCGATCCGGGGCGTTCCCCGTGATCTTCTGCCCAGCTCCAATGCCCCCTGATCATCAATATTCATGCCTAAAATTGCCGCCGACCGCTTGACGATGCTGACCAGTTCCTCGGGGCTGTAAAATTCCAGACGGAGAATAATGCCGAATCGATCCCGAAGGGGCGGGGTTAAGAGGCCGGTTCGGGTGGTTGCCCCAACCAGGGTGAATTTGGGCAGATCCATCTTGACCGATCTGGCACCAGGGCCCTGCCCGATGATCAGATCAAGCTGAAAATCCTCCATGGCCGGATAAAGGATTTCCTCAACTGCATGATTTAAGCGGTGAATTTCGTCAATAAAAAGGACATCACCCTCTTGCAGGCTAGTTAGAATGGCGGCCAGATCGCCCTGTTTTTCAATGACCGGCCCGGAAGTTACCTTGATACCGCTGTTCATCTCGCCGGCAATAATATGGGACAGGGTGGTTTTGCCAAGCCCGGGAAAGCCGTGAAAAAGCACGTGATCCAGCGGCTCGCCCCGATTTCTGGCGGCGGCGATAAAGACCTCAAGGCTGCTTCTGACCTGTTGCTGGCCGATGTAATCCTTGAGCCTTTTCGGTCTCAGGGCATTATCGTTCACCGGCTCTCTTGGCTGCGGCTCGGGGGAAACCAGCCTCTGGCTGCCACTAAATTCCTCTTCTATCTTCATGCCAGCGACCGCAGGGTTTCACGGAGCAGTTCTTCCACTCCCATTTGGCCGAAATCATCTTCTCCCAGCCGTTTTTTTACTCTGCCAAGGGCATCCCTTGCCGCCGGTTCCGGGTAGCCAAGGTTGACCAGGGCCGATATGCAGTCCGAAACCGTGCTGCCGGCCGCAGATGCAGCCTTGCCGACAGAAACTGCTCCGCCCGAAATTTGCAAACCGGTTTGCGGCATTTTATCTTTTAATTCCAGGCATATACGTTCAGCAGTTTTTTTACCGATTCCCGGCAGGCTGGTAAGACGCCCGGCATCGGACTCTGATATGGCCAGACAAAGCTCATCCACCCGAATACCGGACAAAACGCCGAGGGCCACCTTGGGGCCTATGCCGGAAACCGAGTTCAGGGTCATAAACATCTCCTTTTCCTCTGCCTCCAGAAAGCCGAACAGGGTAATGGCATCCTCCCTCATCCTGGTATGGATATGGAGAAAGACCTCACCGCCTTTTTCGGGCATTCCGGCAATACCTGCGGTGGTTAAAAACACCTCGTAACCAACCCCGGAGACATCCACCACCACCCGGTCATGGTAGGTGAAAAGTACCCTGCCTGTCAGTGAAGCAATCATCTGCCCTCTCCTGCAATGCGACCTTGACTGGCGTGGCAAATGGCAACCGCCAGGGCATCTGCAGCATCACTGCGCGGCTGGCCGGGAAGATTTAACAAAACTTTCACCATGTGCTGAACCTGCTTTTTTTCCGCCTGACCATATCCTGCCACCGACTGTTTGACCATTTTAGGGGTATAATCATAGACCATCAAACCATTTTGCATGGCCGCCACCACCGCCGCCCCCCGGGCCTGACCAAGTTTTAGGGCTGAACGCGGGTTTTGGGAGACGAAAACATCCTCTATCGCCGCCACCGCCGGATCATGAAATTGTATCACCTGGTTAATCCCGTCAAATATCTCATTAATCCGGTGGGAAAACCGGCAATCTGGACTGGTTTTTATAACCCCGCATGAAACAACCCAGACCCGCCCGCAATCCGCCTCGATAATACCGTAGCCGGTTATCCGTGAGCCGGGATCAATGCCCAGTATTCTCTCCATCTATGCGGCAGACAAGATGACTATGACAACTGCTCAATCAAGGCATCATCAATATCAAAATTGGCGTGAACGTTTTGTACATCGTCATGGTCTTCCAGACTTTCAAGCAGCCTGAGCAGGTTTTTGGCTACCTTCTCCTCAGTAACCTCAACCGTATTTTTCGGTACCATGCTCACCGAGGCTTCAGTGAATTTTTGACCGGCATCTTCCAGGGCGGCCACCACCTGGTTAAAATCTTCGGGACTGGTTAATATTTGAAATTCCGTCTCTTCTTCCACCACATCCTCGGCCCCGGCCTCAAGTGCCAGATCCATCAGTTCCTCTTCGGAAACGCCTTCCTTATCAATCAGAATCACTCCGGTTTTCTCGAACATCCAGGCAACGCAGCCGGATTCACCCAAGTTACCGTTATTTTTGGAAAAATAATGACGGACATCAGAAACAGTGCGGTTTTTATTGTCCGTCATGCAGTTGACCAGCACCGCTACCCCGCCAGGCCCGTACCCTTCGTAGAGGATTTCTTCATATACCTCACCCTCCAGCTCACCGGTGCCTTTTTTTATGGCACGATTGATATTATCCTTGGGCATATTTTCAGCCTTGGCCGCAGCAATGGCGGTTCTCAGCCTTGGATTTCCGTCAGGATCACCGCCGCCGAATCTGGCAGCAACGGTTATTTCCTTGATAAGACGAGTAAAAATTTTACCCCGTTTTGCATCGTTTGCACCTTTTCTATGCTTGATATTAGCCCATTTTGAATGTCCAGCCATAACTCCTACCCATTGTTTTTTTTGGGAGCTACCCCCTTTTTATCTTAATCCATCCATAATAATTGCACCGAAGATACCCGTTAACCATGGTTTATGGCAAGGATAAAAATAATTTACAAATTCCGGCAGTCGATTTTGCCGTCTGAATAACAACATTCAGGACGCTTGGGAAAAACAGGCAGAGAAATTACTTGCAGGCAATCCTGTTTGCTGGTAGTAAAAATAACTTTTCGTAAGATTTAGTTTATTGGCCGTGATTTATAGAGTTACATTTTACAAATAATACCAGCTACTTGTCATAGATAATTATAACTGGCAAGTATTTTGCTTGTGCAACTTAGGTTTTCGGCTGAAAGTTCAGCTTTTTATATTAACCAGAAGAAGGAGTTAAGATGAACAAACTTGTGTTATTATTGACATCTAAGTTCTAAGAATAGCAGTTTGGTGATGGCTTAAATAACCCGCCATTCAACTTGACCCTGATGTTTTATTGCGCTTAATCAACATTAAAAGTTAAATCCAAAAGGAGAAAGCTATGAAAAAGAAAAAAAATTTATTGCGAAATGCTGTCTTTACCGTACTGGTTTCAACCTCGCTTGCCAGTTGCAATACCATCTCGACAGGAACCGGCGGTTCTCTTATATCTGGTTCTGCTGCCGGCGGCACCAGTGTCGGGGCTAATGCCTCGCTGGAGCATTGTTCTGCCCCGCTTGGCACCCTTGCCATTGATGACGGCAGATCCAAAACTTGGTGGCATGAATTCTACCGTGCAACTCAAGTAACTACTGTTGAACCTTTGATCCGTTTGGCAGTGCAGCAAAGCAATTGTTTTGTCATTACCTCCATCGGCAATTTGCGAACCGATGACCGGCTGACCCGTATTACGGAAAAACAACGTAATTCCGGTGAATATCGGGCCGGTTCCAAACAGCATAAAGGACAGCGGGTGGCTGCCGATTATTATCTGGAACCGCAGATTATTATCAATAACGCCTCAGCCGGCGGGCTTGCCGGAAGCGTGGGCGGCGTTCTTGACAATGTTTTGGGAACCGGCAATCTTATCGGCTCTGTAGGCGGCAATATGGGGATGAAATCTTCTGTGGTTACTCTTTCCCTGTTCGATATTCGTTCAGCAGTTCAGGTTGGCATATCAGAGGGCAGCTCCACGGCCACAAATTACGGGGCGGCCATGAGTATTTTCGGCAGCAAGGGAGGAGGAAAATTATCAGGCTACCAAACCACTCCAGCCGGAAAGGCTACCGTTGCCGCCTTTCTTGATGCCTATAACGGTATGGTCAGGTCTCTTAGAAGTTACAAGGCACAGGATGTAGAAGGCGGTCTTGGACGCGGCGGTACACTTAAAGTCAACTAGGGAAAAAGCAATGAAAAATGCGATATGGTGTTTTCTGATAATTGGCGTGTTGATTTTGACAGGATGCAGTCTGAAAAATCCCAAAACCAGCGGAACCATTATACATGAGGGTCATACGGGGGGAAAAGAGGATTCCATTGCCGCCTTGCAGAAAATGGCAGAATCTGACCCGGCCGCAGCCTATGATCTGGGGCTGCGTTATCTGCGGGGAGACGGTATAACCCAAAACAGTTATAAGGGCTTACAATGTCTGCGTATGGCTGGTGAACACGGCGATCATAAGGCACATATCGCATTGGGTAAACTCTATCTTACCGGCATGGAAGAGATGGGACCGGATCCGATGGAAGCAGCTAAATGGCTGCGTCTTGCCGCTGGACAGGGAGACAAGGAATCTGCCAAGCTTCTGAAAAAGGCACAGGCGGCACGTGATAGGGATGTAAACAACTATGTTGACCCGGCCTTGTACAGATGGTACTGGCACGCTCCATACCGCCTTTATTGGCGGCATGGGGCATGGGTTTACTAAACGTACTTTTTGTTGATGATGATGATCTCGTAAAAAAGTTTTTTGACGATTTTTACATGCGTAACTTACTAAAATTATTAAGAACGATTTTTTTATTTTTGCAAGGCCATAACGGGTGAAATTGCCTGATTTGAACTATATCCTCGGCTGAGTATTGTATTTTGACCTCAAATAGCGTTTTTCTTTTTTCATCCTCTATGTCAGGAGAGGCAGATGGGTTGTGATCATCAAGGCAAAAAGATAACAAACGTCCGGCTAAGAAACTTCACCGTAAAATTTATAGTGAGGATAAAAAACGGAAGAAAATAAGAAGAAAACACTTAAAACGGCTCCGCGGAATAGCAGAGCCGTCCAGTTAAATCAAAGGGATATTACAGCTTTTGAACATTATCGGCAGCAGGACCTTTGGGGCCGTCCACTATTTCAAAGCTTACTCTTGCACCTTCCTCAAGAGATTTGAAACCTTCAGATTGAATTGCAGAATAATGAACAAAGACATCCTGACCTCCATCCTGCTCGATAAAACCAAAGCCCTTTGAATCATTAAACCACTTAACTGTACCTTCTGCCATCTTAAAACTCCTTTTTTTACCTAATCCATACTAAGGATTTTATTAAAATTACCAGCCTTTTATGGCCGGCTTAAATCGACCGCCGCATGTTAATAACACCTAACATCATATTCTGAAAAACCTGCGACAAACTCATCAACTACTATATGGCTATAAATAAATCAAGCATTAAAACAAAAAAATATGATAAAAATTTTTCCGGCTGATGCCTGAGCAATTTTTTAATTTGAAGTTACAGACAAAGGCAGTTAGGATGCACGGCCAGCGTCTTACATGATCAACAGGTACCTGGGAAAAATATCTTGAACGAAGAATATCCATTTGCGTCTAATTATTTTAAGGTCGGCAAGCATAGAATTCACTATATCGACCAGGGACAGGGGCCGGTGGTGGTTTTGCTGCATGGTAATCCCACCTGGTCTTTTTTTTACCGCAAGGTTATCCGGCTTTTATCCGGCTCGCACCGGGTAATCGCTGTTGACCACTTGGGATGCGGCCGGTCGGATAAGCCGCAAAAATATAATTATACCCTTGAAAACCACATCAATAATCTGCTGGCTCTCCTGGATGGCCTTGAGATAAGCAGTTATGCCATGATGGTCCATGACTGGGGCGGGGCCATAGGTTTTGGGGCTGGAGTTAAGTATCCTGAAAGGCTGGAAAAAATAGTGGTGCTTAATACGGCAGCCTTCAGGTCAAAAAAAATTCCTTTTAGAATAGCAGTCTGCAAAACTCCCTTGCTGGGAGAACTCCTGGTCAGAGGGCTTAATGGTTTTGCCTGGCCGGCTGCCTTTATGGCAACAGCCAAAAAGATGCCGGACGAAATCAAAAAGCAGTATATCCTGCCCTATGATTCCTGGCAAAACCGCATTGCAATTCACCGCTTTGTCAAGGATATTCCCATGCATAAGGGGCATATTTCCTACCAAACCCTGCTGAATATAGAGCAGGGTCTTGGGGTTATCGAGCAGATGAAAATTCCCATGCAAATTATCTGGGGCGGCCGAGATTTTTGTTTTAATGATTTTTTTTATGACGAATGGAAAAGACGGTTTCCCGCAGCTGATTGCCATTATTTTGCCAATGCCGGTCATTATGTGCTGGAAGATGAATGGGATAAGATAGAGCCCTTACTTAAAAATTTTTTTATTCATAGATAGAGATGGAAAACATAGCCTGCACCTTGAGGGAAGCCGCTGCTAAAACCCCTGAAAAAACTGGTCTGATCGAGGCAGCGGGCGGCAAGGAGATGACCTTTGCCGAGCTTGAAAGCCGGTCGGATAGTTACGCCTTTCTCTTTGCCGAAAACGGGGTTAATGCCGGAGATCGGGTGATGCTGATGGTTCGCCCCTCGGCTGATTTTATCTGCCTGACCTTTGCCCTGTTTAAGATTGGAGCCGCCATAATTTTAATTGATCCCGGCATGGGCGAGAAAAATCTCCTGCGGTGCATCAAATCGGTGCGGCCGGATATTCTGGTGGGCATCCCTAAAGCCTGCCTGTTACGCTCTGTTTTTCCTGCCGTTTTCAGCACCATCCGCAAAACCTTCTGCTGCGGTTTCTGCCTTGGTCTGTTCGGCGGCGATATTAGAAAAAAAGCATATAACCGCCAGGAAGCCTTTCCCATTTACAGGCCGAAAGATAAGGATCTGGCAGCCATAATCTTCACCACCGGCTCCACCGGGCCGCCCAAGGGCGTCCGCTATGAACATGCAATTTTTTCGGCCCAGCTCAAACATATCCGGGATTATTATAAGATTTCATCGGCGGATATTGACCAGCCCGCCTTTCCCCTGTTTGCCCTGTTTTCAACCGCCCTGGGGGCCTGTGCCGTGATACCGGATATGGATCCGACCCGGCCGGCCCAGGTTGACCCCGAAAAATTTATCAATTCCATCGAAAAATACGGCGTTACCTACTCCTTCGGCTCACCGGCTATTTGGCGGGTGGTGGCCGAATATTGCCGGCAGCAGGGACGGCGGCTGGACACCCTTAATCAAGTACTAATGGCCGGAGCGCCGATTTCGGGCGGGTTAATTGAGCGGTTTTTTGCTGTTATTGCTGAAAACGGCAGGATTTTCACCCCTTACGGAGCAACAGAAAGCCTGCCGATAATCTCCATGGAAGGACGGGAAATTGTTCAGGATACCTGGCCGCTGACCAAAGAGGGCAAGGGATATTGTGTGGGCAGAACCCTGCCCGGGATCAGTATGGCGGTGATAAAACCTACAAGCCGCCCGATTACGGATATTTCGGCAGCGGAATTTTTAGAGGCCGGACAAGCAGGTGAAATTATTGTTAAAGGTAATGTGGTAACTAAGGCCTATGATCATAATCCTGCCGAAACCAGGATGGCCAAGATACCGGACGGCGAAGATATTTGGCACCGAATGGGTGATATTGGCTATCTCGACCAGCAGGGCAGATTATGGTTTTGCGGCCGGAAGGCTCACCGGGTAGAAACGGAAAACGGCACCAAATATACCATTTGCTGTGAGGCCATAGCCAATAATCATCCAGAGGTGTTTAGAAGTGCCTTGGTCGGAATAACTGATGGTCATAGCAAGAAATATAAAATTCCGGTCATGGTAATTGAAAAGAAAAAAAACAGCCGGATGCCGGATGCCGTGCTGCTCGAAGAAGTTAGGGAACTATGCCGTAAATCACCACTAACCAGCGATATTGATATATTTTTGGTTCATCCTGGTTTTCCGGTGGATATCAGGCATAATGCCAAGATATTCCGAGAAAAAATTGCCGTCTGGGCAGAGGAGCAAAATGGCTGAACTAAAAAAGGCCCTGATCACCGGCGGCGGCGGTTTTATCGGCAGGAAAATTGTCGGTCAGCTTTTGGCAAGGGGCGTGGATTGTCTGGTAATCGGCAGACATAACTATCCTGAGCTGGAGCGGTTAGGGGTAAAATGCCTGATCGGCAATATCTGCGATAATGATTTTGTCCTAAAAATCTGCAGCGGAGTGGACACGGTTTTTCATACGGCGGCCATAGCCGGTATGTGGGGAAAATGGGATGATTATTATGCCGTAAATTTTCTCGGCACCAAAAATATCATTGCCGCCTGCCTGAAAAATCAGGTGAAAAGCCTGGTTTACACTTCAACTCCATCGGTAGTCTTTAACGGCCAGGATATTTGCGGCGGCGATGAAAATATGCCCTATGCGGAAAATTTTCTGTGCCATTATGCCAAAAGCAAGACCATGGCGGAAAAGGCAGTTCTGTCAGCCGTCAAAGAAAATGGGCTTAACGCCTGTGCCGTCAGGCCGCATCTGGTTTACGGGCCGGGCGATCCGCATCTGGTGCCGAGACTGCTTGACCGGGGACGCAAGAGAAAGCTGAAAATAGTCGGCAGCGGTGATAATCTGGTGGACATTTCCTATATTGACAATGTGGCACATCTGCATATTCTGGCGGCCGCAAGTTTATTATCTGACGGCAGGGCCAAAGGGCAGGCATATTTTATCGGTGATGAGGAGCCGGTTAAACTATGGGATTGGATAAACTCACTTTTTGAGCAAACCGGCCTTGCCCGCATCGAAAAAATGGTCCCGGCCAAGGCGGCTTACGCAGCCAGCGGTCTGATAGAATTGTTATATAAAGGATTAAATTTGGCAAAAGAGCCGCCCATGACCAGATTTGTGGCCGAACAATTATCAAAAAGCCATTATTTTTCCCATCAAAAGGCTAGGGAAGAGCTTGGCTATCAGCCGCTGGTAAACCCTGCTCAGGCCATGGAAAACCTGCTTATCTGGATTAGGGAAAATGATATATAAATATTTGCATAACTTATTGATATTATTTTTATTTATTCAACCAACCTGCACGCCTGCCATCGGCAGCGGCTTTACCATCGGCGAGGAAAGAGAGGTTGGTCAAAAACTGCTCTACAAGATCAGAAGCAGTTTTCCGGTCATCGATGAACCGGATATTCACGATTATATCAACTCGCTGGGAGCAGAGGTGCTGAAGACGGCCGGCAGGCAATATTTTGATTACCATTTTTTTATTGTTGAAAGCCGTGATTTTAACGCCTTTGCCGCCCCTTCCGGCCTGATCTTCTTCTATACCGGAATTATTGAGAATATGAACTCGGAAGATGAACTTTTTTCCGTGCTTGCCCATGAAATCGGGCATGTGGTTAAAAGACATCTGGCCGCCAGAATTGAAAAAAACTCTATGGTAAACCTTACCGCCCTGGGGGTGGCCCTGGCCTCTCTGGCCATGGGGGACGGCAAGGCAACCGCTGCTCTATTGACCGGCTCCATGGCGGCCGGGCAGTCGGCCAAACTGCATTTTAGCAGGCAGAATGAGGAAGAGGCCGATCTGCTTGCCTATCAATGGATGAAAAAGCTGGGACGCAGTCCGGCGGGTCAGGAAAGGATGTTGCAGACCATGCGGCGGATTATCCGCTACCGGATGGGGCAGGTCCCCCAGTATTTGCTTACTCACCCCGACCCGGAAGCACGGCTTGGTTATGTGCAGGCCCTGATTAGTGCTGAACCGGAACCTGCCAAGGCATCCATAGCCGATGAATTTGAATTTTTGCGTTTCAAATATCGGGTATTAAGTCTCTCGGAAGATACTGGCCGGATTCGCCGTCTGCTGGCATCCATCATTGCCCAAAAGACAGGTTTTGAGGCCATGATGGCTAAATATGGTCTGGCCCAACTGGATCGGCAGGAAAATAATTATCAAAGCAGCTTGTCTTTAATAGGCGAAGTTATAGCTGCCTTTCCAGACAAAAAAATTCTTCGGATTGATAAGGGCATCATACTTTCAGAAGCAGGCCGCACTCAGCAGGCTTTAGCGATTCTTGAGGATGAATATCAAAAAAATCCAGATAATTATGCAGCCTACTGCCTTGCTGAATCCCTGCTTAGAGCGGGCAAACCGGAGCAGGCAGGCCAGTTGTTTAAGCAGGTTGCCGCCGAAATTGAGGAATATGCCAAGGTTTATTATAAACTTGCTCAAATCGCAGGAATGCAAAAAAAACAAGGTGAAATGAACTATTATCTGGGCAAATACAATCTTTATGAGGGCAAACTCAAACTTGCCAAAAAAAATTTCGGCCAGGCGGTAAAAGATAATTCCCTAAACAAGGAATTATCGGCAGAAATAAAGAAAACTCTTGAAATCATAAAGAAACTGGAAGACTGATTACCCTTGCCCGACTATGCGGGCCAGATACTCCTTATTGCCCTTGGCCCCCAAAATAGGCGAAGGGATTGGCTGGTGCATACGCAGATGATTTTGCCTGCAAAACTCTCCAATCTTATCCACGGCCCTTTGTCTGAGTTTTTCAGAGCCAACCACCCCGCCCTTGCCCACCTCATTTTTGGCAAGTTCAAATTGGGGTTTAATCAAGGCTAAAAAAGAAATTTTTTCATGGCTGGCAAATACCTGAAAAAGCGGCGGTAAAATAGCGGTCAGCGAGATAAAGGATAGATCGGCCACAATCAAATCAAGTTTGTCGGCAAGATCGCCCGCTTTTATATTTCTGGCATTAAATCTTTCCATCACCACCACCCTTTCATCCTGCCGGATTTTCCAGTCGAGCTGACCGTAGGCAACATCAATGGCATAGACCTTTGCTGCTCCATTTTGCAGAAGGCAGTCGGTAAAACCGCCGGAACTGGCACCAATATCGGCACAAATCAGACCGCCAACCTCAAGCTGGTAATGTTTTAAGCCAGCGGCCAGCTTTAAGCCGCCCCGTGAAACATAGGGGCAGGACTCTTTTTTTCTGATGGCAACAGATGAGGGAAATAAGGCCCCGGCCTTGTCAACCCGCTGTTCTTCAACGATTATAACCCCGGAAAGAATCAGGGCCTGCGCCTTTTTAAGATCAGCAGCAAGCCCCTTTAAGACCAGCAGTTCATCCAGACGTTTTTTCACTTACATTTTTTCCATTCTGGCTCTGGCGTCAGCAGCTTCCCTGGTGTCTCCAAATCTTGAAATAATCTTTTTATAGACAACCTTGGCGGCCTCCTGATCATTTACCTTTTCAAGGGCTTCTGCCTGTCTTAACATGGCCTTTGGGGCTTTAGCGTGGGACGGATCAAAATGAAGGATTTGCTGATATTCCATGGCCGCATCATTATAGAGGCCCTGCTTGAAAAGACACTCACCCATCATAAACATCGCCTCAAGCCTTGCATCCTGACTGGCAGCACTATCCGCCTGTAAATCATACTGATTATATGCCTCAGCATATTTTCCAACCTGAAAAAGGGATTCAGCCCGGGAAATTTCTGCTTTCGGGGCGGGCTTGTTATCAGTCTTTACCTCTTGGACAGACGCAGCTTCAGGCTGTTTCGGCTCAGGCTGTTCCTGATTATAATTCACAGGTTCCGGCTGCACTGGCTGCACCTCCGTCCTGACTGGTAACGGACTGACATTACGCAGCACCTTCACTCTGGACGGTCTGATGCGGGGAATGCTGCCTGGATTAGATACAGCCGCCGCCTTCCTGGCCGCCATTTCAGCAGCCTTTTTAGCCGCCTTTGCCCTTCGCTCGGCCTCCTGAACCCTGGCCTGCTGAATATTGGCAAGATTTTTTTGATGCACCCTGAGCTGACTATTTAACTGGTTTATCTTCCTCTCCTTTTCGGCCAGTTCAGCCTGAATCCGGCTCTGCTCCTGTTTCCACTTTTGGGCTTCAGTATGAGTGTAGTTATCAAAGGAGTTGGCAAATTCCTTGCTTTGTTCTTTGAGCAGCCGGTTCTGGTGATGGGTTTCCTCAAGCTGACCTTTCAACGACAGAATCTCGCTTTTAAGCTGATCAATCTGATTCAGGGATGATGCCTGACTTTTCTGAATCTGGTCAACCTTGCTGCGTTCCATCTCCTGCATCTTTTTATTCATCACCCGAAGCTGATATTGAAGCCTTTGCACCTCACTTTGCGAGGCACAGTTAGCCAGCAGCGGAGCCGTAATTAAAATGGCAAACCAAGTATTTTTTCTCATAGCTTCCACCATAAATTATTTATAATTATATGACCACCTTGGGTATCTTTGGCTACCCGGGAAATCAAAAAGTCTTCTCTGATAACTGCCGTCCTTCATCATGCCATAGATCTTATAGGACTTGCCTTCACGCCTTGAAAAGATAATCTGATTACCATCAGGCGACCAGGAAGCAGATTCATGGTGAGATAAATCCGAAGTAATCTGATTGGGCATGGCATCGGCAGAGGGTTTTATGGTGCAGAGCTGATAAACTCCGTCACGCAGACTGGAATAAACAATCAGATCTTCGGCCGGCGACCAGGATGGCTCAGAATTTTCATAACTGTCAAAGGTCAGCCGCCTGGTTTTTCTGGTGGCAATATCCATCACATAGATCTGGGGCTTGCCGCTTCTATCCGAAACAAACACAATTTTTTTGCCGTCTGGTGAATAACTGGGCGAAACATTATTACCAGCCCCGCTGGTTAGCTGGTTGATAATGCGTCCCGTGCGGTCAAGCAGGAAGAGATCCGGATTGCCCCGTTCCGACAGGGTGAGAATAAAGCTGCCGCCATCCGGACTCCAGGCCGGAGCAAGGTTCATCCCCTTGCGGCGGGAAAGTGCCGTGGTTGTCTTGTTCTGTCTTAAATCGGTGATATAAAGATTCTGCTTCCGGCTGTGATAAGAGGTATAGGAGAGGTAACGTCCATCTGGGGTAAATCTGGGTGAGACCACCAGATTCTTGTGCCTGGTAACCTGCCGGACCTTTTTACCCAGGATGTCGGTCAAAAAAAGTTCCTTGGCCCCCTTGGTACTGGAGATAAAGGCCACCTGAGTAGAGGCGATACCATTTTTTCCGGTCAATTCATAGATGACCTTATCGCAGAATTTCAGCAGCATGGATAAATGCTGACCGGTCTTGCCCTGATAGGATTTTCCCATCAGCATCTGACCGCTGGTTACCTCCATCAGTCTCATTTCCAGCCGGATACTGCCGCCGCTGATTTTGTAGCTGCCGAGTACTGAATAATCCACATCAAAGGCCCGTAAATTAGCGGCCTGCTTTCCGCCGTATTCACTGGCCGGTAAAACCGAGATGATGCCGTGAAATTTTAAGGCATTGGCCAGGTCATTTGCCAGTTCACGGCCAAACTTCTGGGGCTGACCGGGCATATCGCCATTAACAAACCACGGCACCGCAAATTTAATCTTTTTGGTCTTTGAAGAAGATATATCGAGATAAACCCGATCCTCGGCATAAAGAACTGACGTAGCAAAAAACATTGAAAACAGAACTAATCCAGTAATTATTTTTTTAATCATCATATTTAACCAGGTTAATTTTATTGTAATCCGGCTGGTTTGAAAACCAGAGCCGCATCAAATCGGCTCTTCTTCATGGCCGGTGGAATCCTGGGCAGCGGTTCTGCCATTCTCAGGGCCTTTTGTACATATTGATCAAAAATCCTGTCGCCAGAACTTTCCTTGATATACATGCTCTTTATCATACCATCCGCAGAAATGGTCAAAAAAACAGTAGCGGTCAGCTCTTTTTTCTGCTTTTTATGCTCAGGTATCTGCCAGTAACTGCGGACATGGTTACTAACGGCATTATAAAACTGTTTTTCTATGCCGGTCAAATCGACATTGCTGCCGCTTGGCCGTGAATTGGCCGTACTTTTCAGCTTGTTTAATATTGCCTGGTTTTGTCTGGCAACCCGTTTGGCATCGGCCAGGCTTTGCTGGAGCAGCTGCCGCTCCATCTCGGCCTCCATCCGGGCAATTCTTGCCGCTTCCAGGGCCGCCTGTTTAGCCTTTTGTGCCTCAATCAATTTCTGCTTATCTATTTTAGGCTTCTGCACCTTAGGCTTCGGTTTAGGCTTAGGCAATTTTTTGGGTTTCGGCGGCAGTTTTTTCTTGATCTTTTTTCTGGCCGGTTTAATTGATACCGCCTTTTTAGGCGGCTCGGCCACCGGCTCTGGGGCCTTATTAACCGTTTTCTTGATCTTTTTTACCTTAGGGACAATTTTGGCTTTAACAGGTGCCGGTTCATTATTCTGCTTCACCTCAGCCTGCTCCTGAACTTCCGGGGCTGACTGCTCAACCTTCGGAGCAGGTTCCACAAAATTTGCCAAATTGACCGTATAAATCTCCGGATGCCTGGGCTTATGACGAAGCTGGGGCAGGTAAACAACCGCCAATAAAAAAACCGCATGAAAAAACAAGGCCAGGTTAAAGGGAAGCATCCAGCCCTGCCGCCGACCATATCTAACCCGATACGCCATAATTATTTTCGCTGCTTATCTGCAGGCCGGGTAATCATCCCCAGCTTTTCATAACCGGCAGATTTGATTTCAGCCATCACCGCCGCCACCAGCCCGTAAGAAACATCCTTGTCGGCCTTCAAAAAAATAGGCTTATTGCGGTTTTCCTCCTTATTTTCTCCATTTAGCCGCTTAAAGATAAGATCCTGCGGCGTTTCCAGATCGCCGATGCTTATTTTGCCGTCCTTTTCTATGGTTACCACCTTAATATCCTCATCCTGAGGCAGTGCCTTAGCGTCTGTTTCCGGCAGCTCCACATTCAGCCCCTGGGTCATCATCGGGGCGGTAACCATAAAAATAATCAGCAAGACCAGCATCACATCAACCATCGGGGTAACGTTGATATCCGAAACCAGGGACTTTCCCCGGTTATTTTTTGCCGAACTCATGCCCATAATTTCCCCATCATTTCCGGTTTAACAAATCACGGCCAACCAGATTGAGAAAATCAGTGGAGAAAACCCGCATTTCATCTTCAATGGCCGATAATCTGGCTGAAAATAAATTATAGAAAAAAACCGCCGGAATAGCGACCGCCAGCCCGGCAGCCGTTGCCACCAAGGCCTCTGAAATACCGGGGGCAACCACCGCCAGAGAGGCAGATCCCCTTGCCCCGATGTCATGAAAAGAGGCCATAATCCCCCAAACAGTACCGAACAAACCAATAAAGGGAGCGGCACTGCCGGTGGTGGCGAGAAAGGGCAATGCAGAACCCAGATAGTTTATTTCCTGGGTTTCCGTTTTACGGATGCTGCGTTTTAGATTGTCCATCACCGCTAGCTGCGTCTCAAGGGTCTCCCCCGCACCCTCCTCGCTTCGGTTCTGGTTGATTTTTTTCAGTTCATCATAACCGGCGATAAAAATGGATGCCTCCGGGCTGTATTCAAAATCCCTGGCCGCCTCATAAGCCTCAGCCAGATTGCCGGATCTCCAGAAAACATCGAGAAAATCCTCCCCATCTATCCTGACCTTTCTAAAAAGCCGATATTTGGAGATGACAATGGCCCAAGAGCCAAGAGAGAAAACCAGCAGGGTCAGCATCACGGCCTGGCCGACCGCACCTGCATTCATAATCATGGACGTAATGGATAATTGCACGGAAAAATCACCCTATTTTCTTGATTGTGTTATTAAATGCACCAAAAATAACCGCATCATCTTCAAGTCATCATATCAGGACAGCAAAAAAAATCAACTCCCCGCCGGTAAAACCAGTAAGCGTCAATCAAAAATCTATGTCGGCCCTCAGGTCATGGCACAGACAAATGACACTGCCACTGCAAGCCGATCCTGCAGATACAGTTTTCCTTTTAGATATGCGGCTGAAGCGATGGTCTCCTGCAGGGTAACACAGGTTTTCACGGTGCTGCCGGACCTGACAATGCTCTTGAATTTGGCCTTTTCAATGCGGGTCAAGACTGGTGTGCCGCCGCTTCCCTCCTCCTGCCCAAGCCTTGCCAGCAGGATTGCTCCGGTCTGAAAAACCGCCTCGCATAAGATGACCCCGGGAACAATCGGGTTGCCCGGATAATGTCCGGCGAAAAACGGCAGACTTTCCGGAAAGGCGGTTTGAGTTATAACCTCTTCATTTTCCAGGGAGATAATATCATCCACCCATAAAAAAGGCGGACGATGGGGAATAAAATCAGTAACCTTACTCATCACAGTCCTCCGTTTACCTCCAGCACCGCACCGGATATATAAGCAGCCTTATCACTGGCAAGAAAAAGAACCGCATCTGCGATTTCCCCGGCCGTACCAAAGCGCCTCATCGGCACCATCTTTTTATATTCGGCTATCTGCTCCGCCGGTAAATCGTCCAACAGTTCGGTAGCAACAAAGCCAGGAGATACGCAATTAACCGTGATCTTCTTTTTGGCCGTCTCTTTGGCAAGAGATTTGGCAAAGCCGATCTGCCCGGCCTTTGAGGCGGCATAATTGGCCTGACCGGCAAAGCCCAGATAAGACATGGGCGAGGTAATATTGATAATCCGGCCAAACTTCTGTTTCATCATCAAGGGTATAACTGACCGGGACATAAAAAAAGTGCCTTTCAGATTGATGTCCAGCACCCTCTCCCACTGCTCGGTTTTCATAAGTGCCACAATGGCATCGCGGCGGATACCGGCATTATTAACCAGAACATCGATGGTATCATGCTGCTTTTCAACCACCTTGAAAAAATCATTAACTTCTTCTTCCTGTGAAATATCGCATTTGAACAGGTCAAGCTGCCATGATTTCTCCGCCGCCTCCTGCTCAAACTGCCTGGCAGCCCCTTCATTACCGCCATAAAGACCGATTACGGCGGCCCCCTGCTCCATAAAGCCGCAGCTAACCGCCTTGCCGATACCTCTGGTGGCCCCGGTAACAATAACCTTTTTATCCTTAAAAAAACTCATAATTATAACCCGTTATTTCAGTTAATGCTTCTCAGATAACCGTCCACATCATTGGCAACGATCACCCCGTAGTTTATGGAGCCAAGCCAGCCCGACATGATGATCCCGACCGAACCCACATGAAAAAGCCCCGGCACCTCCCTGAAAATCGAGCGTGAAATATCCAGCCCCTCAAACTTGGTACCAAAAGAGGTGCCTTGGGTGTGAAGGGTGTAGCGGTTGAAGGTGTTGGGCGTGGCCGCCTCCAGCCAATCTATTTTATCCCTTACTCCAGGGATATAACGCTCCAGATCAATGATAGTGCGGTCTATGAGTTTTTGCTTTTCCGCCTGATACTGCTCCCTGTCAAACCCCTGCCAATCGGCATAACTGCTATTCATCGAGGCAACTACGGCATATAAATTATGGCCGGGCCTGGTTCTGGGGTAGTAAATCGAAAAGGTTTTTGATCTGGTATGAAAATCAAGCAGCTCATCCGAGTTAAACTCCGGGGCAGTTGAGGTGAAAAGCAGATCGCCAATCTCAGCCATGGAACTTTCCCTTTTCAGACCTATATAGACCTGACAACTGGAATTATTTACCCGAACTTCTGCCGCCCGTTCAAGAAATTCGTCTGAAAAGGCCGACCGATCCGTAAGCTCATTGACAGTATTGGTAATGCCGCTATTGGAGATAACAGCATCGGCGGTTATAGTCCTGCCAGCCGCCTCCACCCCGCACACCCGGCCCTTTTCCACTATAATCCTGTCCACCCTGGCCCTGGTACAGATGGTTACTCCCTGCCTCTCCATTTCCCTGACCATCAGGCCAATCAATTTATCGGTGCCGCCCTCGAAGGTAAATACGCCGCGGCTCATAAAATTTGAAAAGACAATGCCATAGGTAATAGCAGGGTCATCAGGGGTCGAGCCGTTTGCGTAGGTGATCGGCTCCATCAGCAGGCGGTGAACATCGGTGCGGCCGGGGAAAAACTGCTCAAACAATTCCCTGGTGGTCATGGTTCGGTCATCATAAAAATTCATGCCCGCAATGGTGCTGAAAAAATCATCAATCACGGTTCTGGGTATCCGAAATTTTTTTTCCAGAATCCCGGTGAAATCGTCCTTGTCAAAGCTGGTGGTCAAGCTGAATTGAGGATTGTCAAAAACAATATTTTTCAACTGCACAATGGATGCGGCGATTTCCTTATTCCAGTATTTACGGCAGGTTTTGATCATGCCATAGGGAAAACCGTGCAGGGAAACATCAAAAATATGCTCCTTTCTCTTAAACCAGGCAGCCAGACCGCCGAGCTGATGATGATGTTCCAGCAGCAGAACCTTATGGCCGCAGTAGGCCAGCCGGTTAGCCGTGGTTAATCCGCCAAGGCCGGAACCGATAATGATGGCATCATAATTCGGGTCAAGATCGTCTATTGTAACAGGCATAATTGATTATATCTTTGGTAATAGATGCTGATTTGCGATTGAAACTCCGCTTAGCATGGAGCCGATAATTCCTAAAAAACCCTGATCTGTTCCGGCCAGAAAAAGATTTTCGCAGCCGATATCACCATCCTTAAACTTGGCCGGACTGCCGTAAATGGCCCCTTCCTTTTTGGCGGTGTACCTCTCAATGGTAACAGGCGTAAAGGTGTCCTGATATACAATATCATCAGAAAAATCACCAACTATTTTACCGGCAGTCCGGGCAGAGACTGCGGCGGCCTCTCGTTTATGCTGATTATATAGCTCACGATTCTTATACAGCTCCTGCCACTTATGATAATTAGCTAAATGGGTAAGCCGTATCTCAAAATGTTCCTGTTTTGCAAAATTTTCAAAATTTTGCGGAAAGCAGATGACGCCGCTGGTAAAATCTGCCTCAGCGTCCGGCCTTCGATAATTAAATCTACTGTTATTATTATAAAAAATAATAGTTTTATCCCTTGGCAGCATGGCGTTTTCTTGAGCCTTCCCCGGCGGAACCAGAAAGATTGACTCCAGAAAACCCAAGCGGCGGCCCTGCCCTGATGGGCCGGGCCTGCCCAGTAATTTAAGGGTTTCCTCGTATCCGGCAGTGGAAATTATATGATCTGCCTCGATCATCTCCCCGTTTTCCAGCTCGGCCGCAACCGCCCTTCTCCCCTTGGTGTGAATTTTGACAACCTTGGTCTTAAATAGTATCCGGCCGCCGTTTTCCTTAAAAATATCGGCAAAAAACTGGATAAACTCTTTTATGCTGACGCCCGGGCGGAACATCCCCTCCAGAAATATGGATTTGAACATAATAACAAACTGATTATAATCCATATCATTTTCAACGCTGGAACCATAGAAGCACAAGGGGCAAAGCAGCATTTCGGCCAGCAGCGGATTTTTCAGCCTGTCAAGCAGGACAGCCTTGGCAGACCGGAACCTGGCAGCGGTAAAAGGATTATATCCCCTTATTTCATCGGCCAGCCTGGCAAAATTCCCATATGAATCAGGGAAAACCCTGCCGACCTGAGACATTAACAACTCATGGTTGTTACTAAAAAAAAGTTCTGCATCCGGAAACCGGATTTGACTTTTTAGCTGCTGGCAAAGCCCCGCCGCCTGCTCCAAGGCACCCCGCCTGATGCCAAGCTGGCGCAATAATTTATTGATCGGAGCCTTTTTGTCCTTTGGTGAAGTATAGTTGGTAACGGCATGAAGACCAGTTTCCAGCAGCCTGCCATGACGGTAATAGTAAGAATTAAGACCGCCCAGCCTGCTGTGCTGTTCAAGAATCAGCACCTCCGGACAATAACGGGACAACCTGATGGCGGCGGCAAGTCCGGAAAGACCGCCGCCAATTACTAAACAGGTTGATTTCACTAGGCATCTTTAAGCAGCGGTTCCAGATAATCAACACAGCTATCCAGGGTTGCCAGCTTGGGATAATCCTCTTCCGGGATTTGCAGCTGATGTCTTTTGCGAAGCTCCATCACTATGTCAAGAAAATCCATGGAATCAAGCTCAAGCTGATCCCGGAGCGGCTCATCCGCCTTCAGATTGTCAAAATCAGCGTCCTCGTCAATGTCAGCAATAATATCCAGTATCAGCGTTTTAATTTCATCCGGTGTCATTTGTCTCTCCAGAACATAAGGTTTACGAACATAAAACGCCCCTTTTAACACATTACCGCCGTATTTTTCATGTATTTTTTATAAAAAATGTTCGGCTAGGGCATTTTTTTAATGATGACGGTGGAGTTGATGCCAAGCATACCAAAGGAATTATTAAGAATGACGGATACTTCATCCGCCTTTTCCGCCTGGTTGATCACCAGATTGGGCAAGCTGCAATCCGGATCAAGCTCGGTGATATTGATGGTCGGATGAATAATACCATCTTCAAAAGAACCAAGATTTGCCGCAATTTCCAGTACTCCGGCGGCTCCCATGGCATGGCCGATAATGGATTTGGTGTTATTGATATAGGCGCCAGTGTTGCCGAAAACCTCGCGGATGGCCTTGCATTCCTCCAAATCACCCTGCTTGGTGCCGGTGGCATGAGTATTGATCAGGCTGATTTCTTCCGGTTTAAGTCCGGCCTTTTTAAGGGCCATTCTCATACATTCAGCCTGTCTTTCACCAAAGGGCAGGACAAAATCCCTGGCATCAGAATTCATGCCATAACCGACAATTTCTCCGTAAATTCGGGCATTTCTTTCCTTGGCCCTGGCCAGGGTCTCAAGGGTATAAACACATGCTCCTTCGGAAATGACAATGCCGTTACGGTTCACATCAAAGGGCTTGCAGGCCCGCCTTGGATCAGGATCTTCGCCGAGGGCATTCTGGGATTTAAATGAGGCAAATATACCAAAGGAACCAACGCATTCAGATACTCCGCCGACCAGTGCCAGATCAACCTCGCCAAGCCGCATCATCTGTACGCCCTGAATCAGCGAGGCATTACCAGCCGCACAAGCTGCCCCGATAGAATAGTGAGGCCCGGTAATGCCAAGGCTCATGGTTACTTCACCAGCTGGATTATTCAGAACGGTTCTGGGATTATGATGGTGCGTCCAGTATTTGGTATCATAATCATATTGCTTGATATTATAGACCTCGTTTTCTGTCTCAACCGTGCCGTGTTCGGTCAGGCCAAGATAAACCCCCACCCTTGATTTATCACAATAGGTGTTTTCCAGGTCAAGACCGGCATCATTTAGGGCTTCATGGGCACAATAAACGGCCATACACCCGGCCCTAGTACCCCTTTTATTTTCCTTTTTCTTCCGGTATTTGGTTTCCGGAAAACTGCAAATCCCGGCCGGAGCCTTACCGAAATATCTGAGATTTATTTCCTGGGTTTCGTTTTTGCCTGCAATGACTTTCTGGCGAAAATCCTTGAGATTATCAGCATTTGGGGCAACCAGCCCAATGCCCGTAATTACTATTCTGGTGTTCATATCCACTTGTGTTAATTAAATTGTTTAATAGGAGAAGAGAGAACTTATGATAAATACCCGGACAATTCAATAATAATCGAAACCGTCAATCAATTTAGTTTAGAAAAAACGGATGAAAGAGCCAAGAGCAACCAGTAAGATTGATTCAGCCACAGATAAATATAAAGACATAAAATCAAAGGAAAAATAAGGGGCGAAGAGCTGGCAGATAAAAAAACTTCCGCCCCGATTTTCTAGGCTATCCCGGCAGGCTTGGGAAAAGAAGTAAACAGATTTTGAGCAGCCTCTTTGGTATCACTCAAGAGCCTGCGGAGACCAACGCCCTTGCCGTCATCGGCAAATTCCATGATCTCCCAGCAATGCGGCGATTCTGCAATGGTCTGCATCAGGCCAAGATGCTGGGCATGGCCAGCCTTGTAGGCGGTTATCTCACCTAGCACCGGATAACCAAGCAAGGCAAAATCTCCAATTGAAATAGACAAGTTCCCGATGCCAACGCCAAGTGTAACCGCAATAATTACAACCGAACGCTCGGATTTAACGTTTGCATTGGGTGCTAGTAATGCTTTTGCGCCAATGGCAGCAATAGAGCCGAAAAGCAGTAACATGATACCACCCATTATCGGCGTTGGTATGGTACTTAAGAAGGCAGACATTTTTCCTGAGAAAGCCAATAATATTGCGGTGATTGCAGCAAATGTCATGATTTTAGGGTCTTTCGCACCTGTAATTGAAACGGCACCGGTTACCTCTGAATAAGTGGTGACCGGAGGACCGCCAATGAATCCAGCAAAGCATACCGCAAGACCGTCTCCAGCCATTGTGCGATGAAGACCGGGCGTTTTAACAAAGTCTTTTTCACAAATTTCTGAGATAACCATCACATCGCCAATGTGTTCAATGGCGGGGGCAATTGCCACTGGGATAAGAAACAGTACTGCCTCCCATTTAAAACAAGGGAGTGTCATTGGTGGCATGGCAAACCAATTTGCCGTTTGTATCGGTTCAAGATTCGCAACACCAATGATAACACTGAGTATATAACTCACGATAACACCGCTTAGTACCGCTAGTAACTTACTTAACCCTTTGCCATAAAGGGCGATAAATATGGTTGTGCATAGTGCCGTTGCGGCGATAAACAATGCTTGTGTTTTTGGCACAAGAACAGCCGTGCCATCGCCAGTTAATCCCATTGCCATATTTGCCGCTGCTGGCGCAAGAGATAAGCCAATGACCATGATAACAGGGGAAATGACAACGGGAGGGAATAATCGGTTAATAAAGTTTGTACCAACACGGCTAATGGTAAAAGACAGCAGTAAATAAATAGAACCAGCTGCCATTAATCCAAATTGTGTTGCGCCGAGCCCCCAATGTTCGATGGCATATATAATCGGGGCAATGAATGCAAATGAAGAGCCAATAAAAATGGGGACTTGGCGTTTTGTAATGATTTGAAAAATGAGGGTGCCAACACCTGCGGAAAGTAGAGCAACCGAGGGATTAAGACCAGTGAGTAAAGGAACAAGAACTAATGCACCAAATGCGACGAATAACATTTGTACACCAACCAGAACAGACTTGAGCGTTTCACGCATAATTCCTCCAAAGAGATGACAAAATTAAATGATTTTCACAAAAAAA
>PDWI01003119.1_pt1 | contig 23833 bp, 17 predicted proteins | sample 1430891 | NCBI WGS metagenome assembly PDWI01 (sample SAMN01162508, study PRJNA174530) | Oral metagenome, whole genome shotgun sequencing project. | biome: Marine environment; feature: Marine mammal; material: Swab sample of the gingival sulcus; isolation source: swab sample of gingival sulcus... | reverse complement strand
TCGTGAATTAGATTATTACAATCTTGATATGATTATTGCCTTGGGTTATAGAATTAATTCTAAAATTGCCACTCGTTTTCGTCAATGGGCAACATTAAGGCTTAAAGAATATATTGTAAAAGGATTTACAATGGATGATGAGCGCCTAAAAGGTAATGGAGGGGGAAATTACTGGAAAGAATTATTAGACCGTATTCGTGAAATTCGTTCCAGTGAAAAGGTAATGTATAGGCAAGTTTTAGACTTGTATGCTACGGCTACCGATTATGACTCTAAAAGCAAAGAAAGTATCAAATTCTTTAAAATAGTACAAAATAAATTACATTACGCAGCACACGGAAATACTGCCGGTGAAGTAATTTATATGCGTGTGGATAGCAATAAGCCTTTTGCTGGTTTAACCAATTTTAAGGGCGATGAACCCACACAAGCAGAGGTAATGATTGCTAAAAACTTTTTACAAGAAAAAGAATTGAAAGTGCTTAATAATTTGGTAGCTGCTTACTTTGATTTAGCTGAATTAAACGCTATTGAGGAAAGAGAAATGCGTATGGAGGATTATGTTACTGAATTAGATAAAATATTATCTTCTACGGGGCGAAATGTATTGACTAATGCAGGAAAAATTTCAAGTACCAAAGCCAAAGAAAAGGCGATAGGAGAATACAAAAAATACAAAGCGAAAATACTAAGTGCAGTGGAGGAAGATTACCTTAATACTGTTAAGGAATTAGAGAAAAAAGCAAAAAAAGAAAGTCGTAAGAAGAATTAAAAAATATGAATAATTTTTTACAAAAAATATTAAAAGGACAAAAAGTGGAATGGAAACCGCTGGGGGAGGTGGCGGAAATAGTAAGAGGTGTTACATATTCAAAAAACAATGTAACAGATGGGAAGGGATATAAAATATTAAGAGCAAACAATATTACGCTATCAACTAATACGATTAACTTTGACGAGGTCGTTAAAATTAGCTATTCTTCTAAAATAAAAAAAGAACAAAAATTATATAAAAATGATATTCTAATAAGCATTGCAAGTGGAAGTCGTGAACATGTCGGGAAAGTTGCTTTTATAAATGAAGATATAGAATATTATTTTGGTGGTTTTATGGGAGTAATCCGTTGTAAAGAAACACTTAATTCTCGTTTCTTATTTCATATTTTAACGGGTTATTTATTTGAGAATTATTTAGATAGAGTTCTAAAAACTTCTACTATAAACAACATTAGCTCTAAAATATTAAATAATTTTCAAATCCCAATTCCGCCACCGGAAGCTCAACGTGAAATTGTCAAGGTACTTGACAATTTCACGGAGCTTACAGCGGAGCTTACAGCGGAGCTTACAGCGCGGCAAAAACAATATGAATACTATCGAGATAAGTTGCTGAACTTCAATGACTTACAGGGGGGGGTAGAATGTAAATGGAAGACTTTGGGAGAAGTTGGAGAATTTACAAGAGGTAGTAGTTTGCAGAAAAAAGATTTTACAGAAATGGGAGTTGGTTGTATTCATTATGGACAAATTTATACGCATTATGGTATTAGTGCAGATAAAACAAAATCATTTGTTTCGCAAGAATTTGCTGAAAAAGCAAGAAAAGCTAAATACGGCAATTTGGTCATAGCAACAACAAGTGAAAATGATGAAGATGTGTGTAAGGCAGTCGTTTGGTTAGGAAATGAAGAAATAGCAATAAGTAGTGATGCTTGTTTTTATTCTCATAATTTAAACCCTAAATATGTAAGTTATTTTTTTCAAACCGAAGATTTTCAAAAACAAAAAAGACCTTTTATAACAGGAGCAAAAGTAAGACGAGTAAATGCTAGGGATTTGGCAAAAATAAAAATCCCCATTCCCCCAATGGAAGAACAAGAGCGAATCGTAAACATATTAGATAAATTTGACACCTTAACCCATTCAATCAGCGAGGGCTTGCCCAAAGAAATAGAATTGCGCCAAAAACAATATGAATATTATCGAAATGAATTATTAACATTTGTGTGATTGTATTGTATCCGTATTATATTATATTGTAGAGACAGGGCATGCCCTGTCTCTACGGAACAACGAATAAACGAAATAAACAAACGAAATAAACAGGAACAAAACAACATAAACAATATGACCGAAAAATATCAAAATAAATACCGCATACCATCGGCGCGATTACGGCATTGGGATTATCGTTGGGCGGGTGCGTATTTTATTACGATTTGCACCGCTGACAAAAATCATTATTTCGGCGAAATTGAAAATGACAAAATGATATTATCGCCTCTTGGTGTAATTGCCGATATTTTGTGGTATGAAATAAAAAATCATCATAAAAATGTAGAATTAGGCGAATTTATAATAATGCCTAATCATATTCACGGTATTATTATTTTAAATGATGGTGATAATAACGCCGTAGAGACAGGGCATGCCCTGTCTCTACCAATAAACCGATTTCAAAACATTGGTAAAAATTCCATATCGTCAATTGTAGGTTCATACAAATCTGCCGTAACCAAACACGCCCGGCGTTTAGGATACGATTTTGAATGGCAAACACGATTTCACGACCATATCATTAGAAATGCAAAATCATTTCAAACCATTACGGCATATATCATAAACAACCCCGAAAAATGGGAAGAAGATCAATTTTATAACAATTAAAATATTTAATAATCGTCGTCGTAGAGACGTTGCATGCAATGTCTCCTCCATATGCAACGTCTCTGCAAAAAACACTAAAAAAATGACAACATACAAAACCATAGCAGAAAGCAATAATTTCATCGTTTTAGATGAATACAAAAAATTTTCGGAATTAAACGAACTGCCAACAAGTTATCAAACAGAGGCAGACTTAGAAAAAGAATTTATACAAGATTTGCAAAATCAAGGTTATGAATATCGCACAGATTTAAACACTAACGAAAAACTACTTGTTAATATCCGTGAGCAGTTGCAAACGCTTAACAATATGCAATTTACTGATAAAGAGTGGTTGCGTTTCGTAGAAGAATACTTAGACAAGCCAAACGATAGCATTATAGATAAGACCCGAAAAATTCACGACGATTATATTTATGATTTTGTTTTTGACGATGGACACATTCAAAATATATACCTGTTAGATAAAAAGACTATTGCACGTAATAAAGTTCAGGTAATTAATCAGTTTGAACAAACAGGCACACACGCCAATCGTTACGATGTTACTATTTTGGTAAATGGTTTGCCCATTGTACAAATAGAACTAAAAAAACGAGGAGTGGCTATCCGCGAAGCGTTTAATCAAGTGCATCGTTATAGCAAGGAGAGTTTTAACAGCAATCATTCACTGTATAAATATTTGCAAATTTTTGTAATATCAAATGGTACAGATAGCCGCTACTTTGCAAATACCGTAAAGAGAGATAAAAATAGTTTTGATTTTACAATGAATTGGGCAAAGTCTGACAATACCTTAATCAAAGACCTTAAAGATTTTACTGCTACCTTTTTTCAAAAAAACACTATATTAAATATCTTGCTTAACTATTCGGTATTTGATATTAACAACACGCTCTTAATTATGCGTCCTTATCAAATAGCAGCTACCGAACGTATTTTATGGAAAATTAACAGTGCTTTTCAAGCCAAAAATTGGAGTAAACCCGAAAGTGGTGGTTATATTTGGCATACAACAGGGTCGGGAAAAACACTAACCAGTTTTAAAGCGGCACGTTTAGCTACCGGACTTGATTTCATTGACAAAGTATTCTTTGTGGTAGATAGAAAAGATTTAGATTATCAAACAATGAAAGAATACCAACGTTTTTCACCTGACAGCGTAAATGGTTCGGATAGTACGGCAGGGCTAAAACGCAATATTGAAAAAGAAGATAATAAAATTATAGTTACTACCATTCAGAAACTTAACAATTTGATGAAAGGCGAAAACAACTTGCCTATATTTCAGAAACAGGTGGTATTTATTTTTGATGAAGCTCATCGTTCGCAATTTGGAGAAGCTCAAAAGAATCTGAAAAAGAAATTTAAAAAGTATTATCAATTTGGTTTTACAGGAACTCCTATATTTCCCGAAAATGCTTTAGGTGCAGAAACTACAGCAAGTGTTTTTGGTCGTGAATTACATTCTTACGTAATAACCGATGCCATTCGTGATGAAAAGGTCTTGAAGTTTAAAGTTGATTACAACGATGTTCGTCCTCAATTTAAGAAGTTAGAGAACGAAAAAGATGAGAAAAAATTAACTGCATTGGAAAATAAAAAAGCATTTTTACATCCTGCACGAATCAATGAAATATCGCAATATATCCTTAATAATTTCAATATAAAAACGCATAGAACACAAGGCGGACAAAAAGGCTTTAATGCTATGTTTGCCGTGCAAAGTGTAGATGCTGCAAAGTGCTATTACGAAGCTTTTACCAAGTTGCAGAAAGATTGTGAGAAGCCACTCAAAATTGCTACCATTTTCTCTTTTGCTGCAAATGAAGAACAAAATGCCATTGGTGATATTCCTGATGAAAATTTTGAACCTGCTGCAATGGAAAGCAGTGCAAAAGAGTTTCTTTCATATGTCATAGATGATTATAACAAAATGTTTGGCAGCAACTATGGCGTAGAAAGCAAAGAGTTTCAAAACTATTATCGAGATTTAGCAAAACGCGTAAAAAACAAAGAAATTGACTTGCTAATTGTGGTTGGTATGTTTCTTACCGGATTTGATGCTCCTACACTAAATACATTATTTGTAGATAAGAATCTGCGTTATCACGGTTTGATGCAGGCTTTTTCTCGTACTAATCGTATTTATGACGCAACCAAAACCTTTGGAAATATTGTTACATTCAGAAATTTAGAGCAATCAACAGTTGATGCCATTACTCTTTTTGGCGATAGTAATACAAAAAATGTGGTGTTGGAAAAAAGCTATAAAGAGTATATGGAAGGCTTTACTGATATTACAACAGGCTTGGCACGTCGTGGTTATATTGAGGTAGTAAAAGAGTTGAATGAAAAATTTCCTGCTCCTGATGAAATTGAAACCGAAAAGGATAAAAAGGAATTTGTAAAGCTTTTTGGAGAATATCTACGAGTTGAGAATATACTTCAAAACTATGATGAATTTTCTCAGTTAAAAGCATTACAATCTATTGATACAAATGATGCAGAAGCGATAGAAAATTTTAAAGAAGACTATTTTCTAACAGACGAAGAAATTGCAACAATGCAGGAAATCGAAATGCCTGCTGAGCGCACAATTCAAGATTACCGCTCAACTTATAATGATATCCGCGATTGGTTACGCCAAGAGAAAAGTGGTAAAGAATCTGAAAAATCGGATATTGATTGGGACGATGTTGTGTTTGAGATTGATTTGCTTAAATCTCAAGAAATAAATCTGGACTACATTCTTGAGCTTATTTTTAATCACAATAAAAAAACTAAAAATAAGGAAGACTTAATAAATGAAATTCGTCGCATGATTCGTTCAAGTATAGGCAATAGAGCAAAAGAAAGCTTAGTTGTTGATTTTATTAATGCCACCGATCTTGATACTATACAAGATAAAGCCGATATTATTGACTCTTTCTTTGGTTTTGCACAAAACAGACAAAAAGAAGAGGCTACTCGACTGATAGAACATGAAAATTTGAATGTAGAAAAAGCAAAACGATATATCACCATATCTCTAAAACGAAAATATGCCAGTGAAAACGGAACAGACCTAAGCGATATTATGGAAAAAATGAGTCCGATAAATCAACAACTTCAAGAAAAAAAACAAAGGGTATTTGAAAAAATCTCTGCATTTGTAGAAAAATACAAAGGAATCGGCGGAACAATTTAAACCTAACAATTCTCAATCCCATCACTCTTAATATTTGCTCAAAAACCGAAAGCCCGGAGCAAGTATTTTTCAAAAAAAATAAAAAAAATAGAGCCGAAAAAGATTTTATTATATCTTTGACCCCTCAGAATTATTATATTTTAAATAAAAATGTTTCAAATGAAGAAGATTATTTTAGCCGTGTCTCTGCTCATGGCTTTGGCAGCCTGCCAAAAGAAAACAACAGAGTATGCAACACTTTCAGGAAAAATTACTCACGCAAAATCCAAAACTATTGAACTCAGAGGGCTCAATGACTTCAAAAAAGTGATTACTCTCGCCGAAGACGGCACTTTTTCGGATACCATGAAAGTCGCTGCGGGAAAATATGCCTTGAAAAACGGAATGGAATATACCACCGTTTATCTGGAAAACGGCTTCGATTTGACCATCGACTTAGATGCCGAAAAATTTGACGAAAGCCTCTCTTACAAAGGAGAAGGAGCCGAAATCAATAACTATCTTGCCAAAAGACAACTGCTTGCCGAAAAACACATGGGGGCAAACCCTCAGGCCTTATATGCCGCAGATGAAAATGCTTTTATCAGAAAAATAAACGATTACATCCAAGCTTTAGAGAAAGAAGTAAAAACAGTCACCGGCGACTTAGCTGAAGCCGAAAAAGCAGAAATTGATCTGGAAAAAAGAGCCATTTTGTCCCAATACGAAGGCTATCACGCTTATATCATTAAAGACCCGGAATTTAAAGTTTCCGAAAACTTCCCCAACATCTACGAAGGCTTAAACATGTGGGATGAAGAAAAATTTGAAAAATCCGGAAACTACAAACAGTTAGTTATAAGAAAGATCCAAGATGAAGTTGGAGAAAAAATGCAAAATGACAGCACCTTGCAAGAAATTGCTGCGATAGTGCAAGTACTGGAAACAAAAAAAGAAGGTAAAATTCGCAATTTCGTTTTGAAAGATTTATCCCGAATGCTTTCCGGCGATGCAGAAAAAGATCAACTTATCGTTGATGCCATCAATAAATTGAGTACGGATGAAGAAATCAAAAAAGCTGTAAACGAACAACTTGCCGCAATCAAATCTACGGCTGTCGGAGAACCCTCTCCCACCTTCTCTTTCGAAAATTATGAAGGCAAAACCATCTCTTTGGACGAATTAAAAGGAAAATTGGTCTATATTGATGTGTGGGCTACTTGGTGCGGACCTTGCAAAGGGGAAATACCGCACTTGATAAAATTGGAGAAAGAATATCACAACAAAGACATTACCTTTGTGAGCATATCCGTAGATGAAGAAAAAGACAAATGGAAAGAAATGGTTAAAGAAAAACAACTGAAAGGTGTACAACTTTTTGCCGACAAAGGCTGGAAATCCGACTTTGTTAAAGCATACAACATCAACGGCATTCCGCGTTTTATTTTGTTGGACAAAGAAGGAAAAATCATTTCTCCCGATGCTCCTCGTCCATCCGATCCAAAATTAATTGACTTATTCAAAGCAAACGGCTTGAAATAAGAAACAACAAAAACGACACACTTAATTTCAAAAAAGCTGCTCCATAAAGAGTGGCTTTTTTTTGCTCCTCATTTTTGCAAAAGTCACTCACTATCAACCGGATAAGACTCCTTGAAGATTGCCAAAAAAATCCCCCGTTCCAAAGAACGGAGGATCTATCCTTAAAGTCAATTTAACGGGAATCTAACGATCCGAACCGATATTAATCCAAACTATGCACAATAAGACCACTGCGAAGTTTGGGCTCGAACCAAGTTACCTTGGGCGGCATAATCATATCGTTATCCGCAATATCCATCAATTGATCCATGGATACGGGATACAAGGCAAATGCCACCTTCATTTCTCCGTTATCGACCCGTCTTTTCAATTCTTCCAAACCTCTGATACCGCCCACAAAATCAATTCTGTCAGAACGTCTCAAATCCATAATATTCAAATGAGGCTCAAGCACTTGTGTCGTCAAAATGGTAACATCAAGTACTCCGACCGGATCTTTCGGGTCATAAGTATTTTCTTTAGCAGTTAATTTGTACCATTTGCCATCCAAATACATAGAAAATGTATGCAAGGATTCCGGTTTGTAAATATCTGCCCCTTTCTCTTCCACTGAAAAACTATCTTTCAACTTGTCAAGAAATTGCGCATTCGTCAAACCATTCAAATCCTTCACCACTCGGTTGTAATCAATGATGCGCAAATGGCTTGCAGGAAAGTTTACGGAAAGGAAGAAGTTATATTCTTCATCTCCCGTATGGTTGGGATTGTTTTTTTTGCGTTCATTACCCACCAAAGCAGCCGCCGCAGTTCTGTGATGTCCGTCTGCAACATACACAACCGGAATTTCTTTGTCGAAAATATTTTCGATTTCTTTTACCGTTTCGGGTTCATTGATCACCCACATTTGATGGCGTACCTCATCGGAAGTCGTAAAATCATAAGCGGGTTTTTGAGCTGTTTTTTCTGCAACAATTTTATCAATCTTTGCATTATCTTTGTAAGCAAAGAAAACCGGACCCGCATTTATATTCGCCACACGCACATGATTCATTCGGTCCTCTTCTTTATCGGGACGAGTCAATTCATGTTTTTTTATGATTCCGTTCATATAATCTTCAACCCCGGAGCAACCCACCAATCCGTATTGCGTATTGCCCCACATAGTTTGTGCATAGATGTAATAAGCCGGGGTTTCGTCCTGCAACATCCATTTTTCGGAAATCATTTTTTGAAAGTTTTCTTTGGCTTTGTCATACACCGGTTGTGTGTGGATGTCAATACCTTCGGGGAGGTCAATTTCCGGTTTATTTACATGCAAAAACGTTTTGGGATTCCCGGCAGCTTCTTTGCGAGCTTCTTGGGAGTTCAAAACATCGTACGGGCGTGCCGCTACTTCTTCTGCCAATTCAGGCTGAGGTCTTATTCCTTTGAAAGGTTTTAATATAGACATTTTGTTTGTTTTTTTTAGATTATTTATTTACTTGAAATGTAGTATCTTTTTGTTCAAAATAGTTCACAATTTGCTGAGCCGCAGCTTCGGCTGCATTGATGTTGGCTTCAACAGTTTGAGCTCCCATTTTTTTTGGAGTAAAAAATACTCGATCTGCAAAAGAAGCCTCAAAGTCAGCTTTTTTGTCGGGGCTAATATCGGAGATATAGCCAAAATCGGTGCGTGTTTTCATCATTTCCAACATACTGTCTTCGTCAATGACCTCTTTGCGTGCAGTGTTTACCAACACGGCATTTTCGGGCATTTTGGAGAGCAAGTCTCCGTTTATGGACTTTATAGTATGTTTGTTGGCGGGAATATGCAAAGAAACATATTGGCAAGTGCTGTACAATTCTTCGGCAGACTCCAAGGCTTTGACACCGTCTTTTTCAATTTCTTCTCGAGAAACAAAGGGGTCAAATGCGTACACGTCCATTCCGAATCCTTTGGCGATTTTTGCAACGCATTTGCCTACGTTTCCATAGGCGTGGATTCCGATATTTTTACCTTTGAGTTCGGTTCCGGATTTTCCGCTGTATTTTGCTCTTGCAAGCAATACCATCATTCCGAAAGCAAGTTCTGCTACGGCATTGGAATTTTGCCCGGGAGTGTTCATTACTACAATACCTTTTTGACGCGATGTTTCTAAGTCCACGTTGTCATATCCGGCACCGGCGCGTACGACTATCTTCAAACGGTCGCCGGCTTCGAGCACTTCTTTGGTTACTTTATCGCTTCGAATGATGAGTGCATCGGTTTCTTTAGCGGCATCGATCAAGGCTTGCTTGTCGGTATATTTTTCAAGCAATGCAATTTCATATCCTGCCTTTTGAGCAACGGCTTTTATTTTGTTTACGGCTGCCGGTGCAAATGGTTTTTCGGTGGCTACGGTTATCTTCATTGTATTTTCTAATTACGCGTTAAAATTAATGTTTTGCTTCAAATTCTTGCATAACTTCAACCAAGGCTTTTACGCTTTCGAGGGGAAGGGCATTGTAAGTGGAAGCTCTAAATCCGCCTACGGAACGGTGTCCTTTGATTCCGATCATTCCTTTGGAAGCGGCAAATTCGGCAAATTCAGTTTCCAAAGATTTATATTCTTCATTCATCACGAAACAAATATTCATCAATGAACGGTCTTCTTTGGCTACGGTACCTTTGAATAATTTGTTGCGGTCAATTTCTTTGTAAAGCACTTCGGCTTTTTCAACATTTCTTTTGTATGCTCCTTCTACACCGCCATTGGCTTTGATCCACTTTAAGGTTTGCAATGCGGCAAAAATGGGTATTACCGGAGGAGTGTTGAACATCGAATTTTTGTCGATATGAGTTTGATAATTTAACATGGTGGGAATTTTGTGATCGACTTTTCCCAAGATGTCATTTTTGATAATGACGAAAGTTACTCCCGCAGGGGCAAGGTTTTTTTGAGCTCCACCATAAATAAGAGCGTATTTGGAGACATCTATTTTTCGACCAAAAATATCGGAAGACATATCGGCAACCAAAGGTACATTTACGTCCAAGTCTTTGTGATATTCTGTTCCATAAATGGTATTATTCCCGGTAATGTGCAAATAATCGATATCGGAAGGAATATCGTAGTTTTTGGGAATGGAGAAGAAGTCGTCTCCTTTTATTTCTATCACATCACCAAATAGTTTGGCTTCTTTGATAGCCTTGGTTGACCATGTTCCGGTATTGACGTACATTGCTTTTTTGCGCATCAAGTTGAAAGGAATCATGGCAAATTGAGTGCTGGCACCTCCTCCGAGGAACAATACGGAGTATCCTTCGGGGATTTCCAATAATTCTTTGAAAAGGGCAACAGCTTCGTTCATCACGGCATCAAATTCTTTGGAACGGTGAGATATTGATGCTAAAGACAAACCGGTACCGGCAAAGTCTTGCAGAGCTTTTACGGTTTCTTCGATGGCAGATTCCGGCAAAATGGAAGGACCGGCGTAAAAATTATGTTTCTTCATCACTTCTAATTTTTTATTGTTAATATCTGGTTAAAAATTTGTAAATCGGGGGCGAACTTAGTAAAATTTTAAAATAGAAGAGCTGATTTTGTGTGTAAAATACATCTTTTTTTTAAAAGAATTACACAAGAAAATATATCTAACTCATATTCAGCCATTTGTATCAAATAAAATCTTTTTTTCGAGGAAAACTTTTTTTTGAAAAAGCAATTAAATATATCTTTGTGATTATATTGAAAATTTTAACTGAATAAAGATTATGAAGAAATTAAGTTTATTAACCGTTATCATCCTTTTTATGATTTCATGCAATACAGAAGGGGGCAAAGAAGAAACTGCCTTTGATTATCCGACAACGCGCAAAGACACGACCGTTATCGACACCTATTTCGGGACAGAGGTAAAGGACCCGTACCGATGGTTAGAAGACGACAACTCCGCAGAAACCAAAGAGTGGGTAAAACAACAAAATAAATTTACCAACGATTATTTGAGTCAAATTACTTTTCGAGATTCCATCAAAAACAGATTGGAAAAAATATGGAATTATGAGCGTAAAGGTGCTCCTTTTAAAGAAGGCGACTATTTTTATTATTACAAAAATGATGGTCTGCAAAATCAATATGTAATTTACAGAACAAAAGATTTGAGTCAATCCGGCGAAGAATTCATCAACCCCAACACCTTTTCTGCTGACGGAACTGTTTCGATGAGTAATCTGTCCTTTTCCAAAAGCGGGAAAAAAGCCGCTTACCAAATCTCAGAAGGAGGTTCCGATTGGCACAAAATTATTGTCATCGACACCGAAAGCAAAAAACAAACCGAAGATACCCTTGTTGATATAAAATTCAGCAACATCGCTTGGTATGGTGAAGAGGGCTTCTATTACAGCAGTTACGACAAACCCAAGGAAGGCAGCCGTTTATCCGGATTGACAAAAGTCCATAAACTTTACTATCACAAACTAAACACGCCGCAAAGCAAAGATATTTTGGTATTCGGAGGCAAAGAGATGCAACGCCGATATATTTCCGGCAGTGTTACCGATGATTTACACTATTTAATTGTTTCCGCCGCCCAAAGTACAACAGGTAACGAACTATATATCAAAGATTTAACAAAAAAAGGATCGGAATTTATTCCGATACAAACCGGATATGACTGCGATATTTATGTACTGGACAATGTAGGCAGCAAATTATATTTATACAGTAATTTAAACGCCCCGAACGGCAAATTAGAAACTGTCGATGCCGCAACCCCCGAAGCCAACCGACGCACCATCCTTATAGACGAAACCAAAAGCCCTGTATCTTTTTCAACAGCCGGAGGATATATATTCGCCTCTTATAAAGAAGATGTAAAGTCCAAAATTTGGCAATACGACTATAACGGAAAAAAAATCAGAGAAGTAAGCCTTCCTGCACCCGGTACAGCCGGAGGTTTCTCAGGCAAAAAAGAAGATAAACATATCTATTACTCCTTCCGCTCCTTTACCTACCCCGCAACTTTATTCAAATACGACCTTGCCGAAGGCAAATCCGACTTATACTGGAAACCCGACATCAATTTTAATCCCGATGACTTTGAAACAAAGCAAGTGTTTTTCAACAGTAAAGACGGAACAAAAATCCCCATGTATATTGTCCATAAAAAAGGGATAAAACTAAACGGAAAAAATCCCACCTATTTATACGCTTACGGAGGATTTAACATCAGCTTAATGCCCAATTTTGACATCAGAAAATTAGTATGGCTGGAAAATGGAGGGATCTATGCAGAAGCCAACTTGCGTGGCGGTGGCGAATACGGAGAAGAATGGCACAAAGCCGGCACCTTAATGAATAAGCAAAATGTATTCGACGATTTTGCAGCTGCCGGAAAATATTTGATAGAAAATAAATATACGTCAAACGATTATTTGGCAATTGCCGGAGGCTCCAATGGAGGATTACTCATTGGAGCAACAATCACCCAACACCCGGATTTGGCAAAAGTTGCTTTCCCCGCGGTAGGCGTTTTGGATATGTTGCGTTATCATAAATTCACCTCGGGAGCCGGTTGGCACACCGACTACGGCACAGCCGATGATTCAAAAGAAATGTTTGAATATCTCTACGGATATTCTCCTTTGCACAATGTGCGCGCCTGCAATTATCCGGCAACTATGGTAACCACCGGAGACCACGACGACCGAGTAGTCCCGGCGCATTCTTTTAAATTTGCGGCAACTTTGCAAGCAGAAGGCAAGAGCAAAAACCCGCTGTTGATTCGTATTGAAACAGATGCCGGACACGGAGCCGGGACTCCTACCGCAAAACTTATTCAACAAGTAGCGGACAAATATGCCTTTGCTTGGTACAACATGGGCATCAATCCCTTTGACAAAAAATAAGAGACTACATCCTCAAAAGGAAAATATGGGAAAAGTTCCGAAAGGTGATTTAAGCCGGAAGGAACTTTTTTTTGTTTTTTTCGGAATATTTGGCGGACTGTATTTTGTTTCTACCTTTGCCGGCTCATTTTTATCAAGAAATCCTATGAGCGTATTTACTTTATTTGATTTTTTGGGAACAGCCGTTTTTGCCATTTCCGGAGCAATGTTAGCCATGCGTAAACGGTTTGATCCTTTCGGAGTATTAATTATCGGCTTTTCCACCGCAGTGGGCGGCGGCACAATCCGCGATGTACTCATCGGGAAAAGTCCGGTTACTTGGATGCAAGACATCAACTACGTGTACATATCGGTAGCGGCCATTGGTCTTGCCATTATCTTTCGGAATAATTTAAAATACCTCAGCCGCTCGCTTTCTTTTTTCGACACACTCGGACTTGGAATTTTTACCATTATCGGCACAGAAATAGGTGTAAGAAACGGTTTTCCCTCCGTGATTTCAATCATATTGGGCATATTGACCGCCACATTCGGAGGCGTCTTGCGAGATATTTTATGCAGTCGCGTGCCGATTATCTTCAAAAAAGAAATTTATGCCACAGCCTGTATATCCGGAGCTATTGTCTTTTTACTTCTGAATCGCTTCGGAATTCCGGAAGTCATTACTTACTTCGCCACCGCGGGAACAGTAATCACGATTCGATTAGTTGCGATAAAGTTTAAACTATCGATTCCTCCTTTTTATCCCAAATAGAAATAGTGTCGGTGTTGTTTAATTCAAAAGAACAATAATATTATTGTTACGCACCTCCACTACGCCACCGGTAACCGCAAGGCTTTCTTCTTTTTCTTCTTGACCTTCAATCCACTTTATTTCTCCTGTAGTAAGGGTCGATACCAAAGGTGCGTGATTTTTCAAAACTCCAAACTTTCCGTCACTGCCGGGAAATTGCACATAGTTTACCTCTTTGGCATAAAGTTTCTTTTCCGGTGTTATTATTTCCAAAAACATATCTATTTGGCTTGGGTTTCGGACAGTATTTTTTCACCTTTGGCGATAGCATCTTCAATCGTTCCGACTAAATTGAACGCGGCCTCCGGATATTGATCCAATTCACCGTCCATGATCATATTAAATCCTTTGATGGTTTCTTCGATAGGGACAAGGACGCCTTGCAAACCGGTAAATTGAGCTGCCACAAAGAATGGTTGCGAAAGGAAACGCTGTACTCGCCGCGCACGATGCACCGTTAATTTGTCTTCTTCGGAAAGTTCATCCATACCTAAAATGGCAATGATGTCCTGCAATTCTTTATAACGCTGCAAAATATTGATTACGCGCTGCGCTGTTTGATAATGAGCTTCCCCGACAACATCGGGAGTCAAGATTCGCGAAGATGAATCCAAAGGATCTACCGCCGGGTAAATGCCCAATGCCGCTAATTTTCGACTCAATACCGTAGTGGCATCCAGGTGGGAGAATGTAGTTGCAGGAGCCGGGTCGGTCAAGTCATCAGCAGGAACGTAAACAGCTTGTACAGAAGTAATTGAACCATGCTTTGTAGAAGTAATACGCTCTTGCATTTTACCCATTTCGCTTGCCAAAGTAGGTTGATATCCGACCGCAGAAGGCATACGCCCAAGCAATGCTGATACTTCAGAACCGGCTTGTGTAAAGCGGAATATATTATCAATAAAAAACAAAATATCGTTTCCTTTGGACTGTCCATCACCGTCTCTGAATTTCTCGGCAACAGAAAGTCCGGATAAGGCCACACGAGCTCTGGCTCCCGGAGGTTCATTCATTTGCCCGAAAACCATACTTATTTGGGACTCTTTCAGTTTTTCTTCATCAATCAAAGACAAATCCCAGGCTCCTTTTTCCATAGATTCCTTAAATTTGTCTCCGTATTTCACAATGCCGGACTCAATCATTTCTCGCAAAAGGTCATTCCCCTCACGAGTACGTTCACCGACACCGGCGAATACGGACATTCCGTCATATCCTATTGCAATATTGTTGATCAGTTCCTGAATCAAGACTGTTTTCCCCACACCGGCACCTCCAAAAAGACCGATTTTTCCGCCCTTGGCATAAGGTTCAATCAAGTCGATAACCTTAATTCCGGTGTATAATACGTCTGTAGCTGTCGAGAGTTCTTTGTAATCCGGGGGTTTGCGGTGAATCGGGTATCCGTCCGATTTGTCCAAAGGCGGCAAACCGTCAATGGTATCACCGACTACATTTAAAAGGCGACCTCTGGACTTTTCGCCTACAGGCATCACGATAGGAGTGCCGGCGGCTTTTACTTTCATTCCTCTGCGCAAACCGTCCGTAGTATCCATAGCGATAGCACGAATGGTATGTTCTCCGATATGTTGCTCGGCTTCTGCCACCAATATACTTCCGTCTTCCCTTTCTACTTCAAGAGATTCATAGATATCGGGCATGCCTTGTTCCGAATTTTCAAAACTTACGTCAATAACAGGTCCTATTACCTGCACGATGCGACCATAATTTTCAGCCATTTTATTCTTTGTTAATTTTTCTGTGCGGACAAAAGTAGTAAATCTCCCTTGTTTTATCCAAAATATTTCGTTTTTTTTTCGAGAAAATATTTTTTTCGCATTTTTTTCGGGAGAATTAAAATAAAAGACTACTTTTGCCCCGCGAATATCGGCCCGGATGGCGGAATTGGCAGACGCGCATGATTCAGGTTCATGTGTCCTTTGGGACTTGCAGGTTCGACCCCTGTTCCGGGCACTTCTTTCTTAGGAAGAAGTTTTTTTGAGATCTCTCCTTCCCTTTTTTGTACACATGCATAAATCCTCATGAAAAATATATTTGTAAAGCTAAATTTCATTTTATTTTTCACCTTATACATAGGTGTAGCACAGTCTCAAAATTTATCATCGGCTCTCGCAGAAGGTATTCGATTTCAAACCGGAGAAAATTCTGTGGTAAAATTTCGTTTCGGCACTCAGGTTTGGTTACGGTACATGCAAGTAAATCCTCAAACAACGGGTGTGTCCGGTGAAGTTGCCGACAATTTATTCGATATGGGTCTAAGACGTAATCGTTTTATTTGTAGCGGTAGTTTTTTACAAGATAAAATAGTCGCTTACACCCAATTCGGGATGAACGGACAGAATTTTGTTATAAGAAATAAGCCTCAACTATATATACATGACATTTGGTTGGCTTACAGACCTTTTGGAAAAGAAGTTTACATAGGTGCGGGGCTACACGGGTGGACCGGCACATTGCGAGCGCATAATGCCAGTTCTACTTCTCATATTTTATACGATCATTTAAAGTTTGCCTTTCCTGATATAGGGAAAACGGATCAGTCGGGGCGACAACCGGGGGTTTTCTTAAAGGGAAATATCTCTAAAATAAATTACCGAATTGCTGCCAACAAACCCTTTTTATGCGATGAACGCAATAAAATTGGCATTGAAAAAAGCAGTTACTACCCCAATACCCAATGGGCTTTTAAAGGATATTTCGTGTATTCTTTCTTAGACGAGGAAGTTTCTAAAAGTGCCTTTATGCCTTTCAGTTATTTAGGCAAAAAGAAATTGTTTAATATCGGAATGGGGGCGGATTATCACAAGGGTGCTATGGCAAGCCTGAGCACTTCCGGAGATACCGTGCGTCATGACAAATTACATCTCGGTGTCGATGTTTTCTTAGATTATCCTTTTGAAAATCAATCTGTTCTGACTTTCTATGCTGCTTTCGGAAGATATGACTTCGGGATCGGACATTTGCGCAGTGCTTCTGCGATGAATCCTTTAAAGAAAGGAGGTTTAAAACAAGGTGGCGGAAACTCCTTTTTCACAAGAGGTACCGGAAATACATACCTGGGAATATTGGCTTATATATTGCCGGAGAACTGGCAATTTATACCCGGAGGTCGATTGCAACCGGTGGTATCTTTGACCTGTCAACAATTCAAAGATATTGATCCTCTTGTAATGCAATGGGATGCAGGATTGAATTATTATGTTTCCGGACATAAATTGAAATTGGGACTGCACTATGTTACTCACCAAATCCATAAAGATACCGAAAAGGGTATGCCGATTGACGGGATACGTTCCTCAATTATTCTTCAAACTCAAATCTTCCTGTAATTCGGAGTATCTTAGCAGTTAATAATAAAATCTTGCTTGGAAAGTGAAGGATTCAGAAACAGGAAAGCAAGCCCAAAGAAGTCCGCAGTTAGTCTGACACGAGGATGTTTTTGCATAGTTTTCCAAACAGTATATGCTTGATCCGTATGTCGAATCTCCTCCAAGTAAAAAACAGTCTCATCGTGGGAGTTCTCCATATATTGCTCAAATAATTTGAGTTTCTTTTCAGGATTATTTCTAAGGTTCATTCCGATCATTTGCGGAATTTTACTTGCCTTCCGGTACATTTCATTCGTATTTTCAAGAGTTTGAGATAATGTCCGGATATTTCCGACTCTTTTCCGAATAAAATCGGATTCCCGATCAGTTAAAGATATATTCCCGGAGAGCAAGAGATATACAGGGATTTTCCGATTTGCCATCGCCGGGTATAAAATATCCGGATTAAAACTGTCGGAATATAAGCAGAGAGCCGCCGGTTGCAGCTGCAATATGGTTTTGAATACGATTTCTCCGTACTTTTCACGTCCGAAATTGTTATATCTATGAGGTTTGAAAAGAAACTTTTTTTTCCCGGATGTCCCTTTTCTTTCGGTTTGCCAATACTCTTTTTTCAACTCCGGAATTTGTTCCAAAGCATAATAGGTATATTTTTTGTCGCTAATGGTACGTACCCATCCATATAAAAAAGGGGAATGCAAGCCGTATCCTCGGCGGTGCTTTGCCGTGAGTCGATAGTGTATATATTGGATCAAATACGGTAGATTCATGGTGTAATTAAAGGCAAAATTCGACTATATTCCAAAGTTTTTCAGCCGTTTTATCCCAAGAAAAATCCAATTTTCGGATATTTCCGGACTCAATCAGTTGCAAACGCAATGTTTGGTTAAAAGCAATTTCTTTCATTCCCTCTTTGATGGCATCAACGGATAAAGGATCGACCTGCAAAGCTGCCTCCCCGGCGATTTCAGCCTGTGCATCGGTATTGGCACAGAGAACCGGAGTTTCACAAGACATTGCTTCCAGAATAGGAATTCCAAATCCTTCAAAAACAGAGACATAGAGCATTGCCAAGGCTGAAGCCGTCAATTGTTTCAACTCGGCATCGCTTACACGCCCGGTAAAGATCACCTCTTTTTGATAACGCATGGCACGAAATGTGCGTTCAATGGAGCGGGTTTTAAACATCGGATGCCCGACAATTACAAATTGAATGTTTGAATGTGTCTCGGATTTGAACGCATCAAAAGCTTTGAGCAACCTTTCGAGATTCTTGCGCGGATGCAAGTCCCCGACAAATATAAAATAGTCCTTGCCTTGTGTATAAGCGTGCTTTATTGCTTGTTTTTTCTCGGAAGTTAAAGGGATAAATCCCTCACTGACACCATTATACACCACTTCTACTTTATTTTTTTCTATCTGATATGTCCGGCAAATATCTTGTTTTGAAAATTGAGAGACGGTGGCTATTTTTTTTGCTTTTTGTGCATATCGAGGAAAGAAATGATTGAAATATTTGCGCGAGAGCGGGGGGAGAAACTCCGGATGATGTATAAAATTTATGTCGTGAATGACGGGAACTGCCGGAATGTCGGAGGCGAGCGAAAGGTATCCGTCAGGCGAGAGGAAAAGGTCCGGATTGATCTTCTTCAAGGCTCTTTTGAGCGAGATCTCAAACCAAATGTACCACAAAACAGGGTGTCTGGACTGAGGCGGAAGTACAACGGGGCGAATGTTATCGGCAAAAATAAAGTCCGGAGAGTAGGCGCGGTCAAAAAGGAAGAAAAAGGTGTGTTCGGGATGGTTGCGCGTAATCCGTCGAAGGGTTTCGAAGGTGAAACGCCCGATTCCACTGAGTTTTTGGGGTAAAAGTAAACGTGTATTTACGGCAATATTCATGGATAGTCGGGGGCAAAGGTAGTTTTTTTGTCTAAATAGAAGAAATTAGTGTACTTTTGTTGCTCATCGGAACTTTTTGGAAGTGAGACGACAGTTTATATACAATCTGTTTTTTTTGGTAGCGCTGAATTTACTGATAAAACCTTTTTGGGTGTTCGGTATTGATATTTCTGTGCAGAATACGGTAGGCGAGGCGGCATACGGTTTCTATTTTTCTTTGTTTAATTTCTCGTTGTTGTTTAATATTTTCCTTGATTTGGGGATTACGAACTATAACAACCGTATGATTTCGATGCATCATCAGCTATTGGATAAGTTTTTTTCTCATATTGCTGTATTGAAGTTCTTTTTAGGTATTCTGTATCTATCTGTTGTGCTTATTTTCGGTGTTTTTATCGGGTACAGTGATCGACAGTTGCTCTTTTTGATTCTTCTGTGTTTCAATCAGTTTCTGGCTTCTCTGATTTTGTATCTGCGATCGAATATTTCCGGTCTTCACCTCTTCCCTATTGACAGTATGCTGTCAATTCTTGATCGATTGTTAATGATTGTGATTCTCGGGTATCTTCTTCTTTTTCATAAGGAGTCGTTTCGTATTGAAATGCTGGTCTATTCCCAGTCCGGTTCTTATATTATTACTGCCGGAACTGCTTTTCTTATTCTTCGCACACGAATGAATAAAGTAAAGTTACGGCTGCACATTCCTTTTCTTCGTCTTATTCTTCGCAAGAGCTATCCGTACACTCTTTTAGTCCTTTTAATGTATGGATATACACGAACAGACGGTATTCTTCTGGAGCGTCTGCTTCCGGAAGGGGAGAGTGAGGCCGGAATCTATGCTCAGGGGTATCGATTGCTTGATACGGTCAATCAATTTACTCTTCTTTTTACAGGATTGTTGCTTCCTATGTTTGCCAAAATGATTAAAGATAAGGAATCGGTTATTCCTCTTCTAAAAACTTCGTTCTTATTGGTTATAATCCCGGGAAGTATGCTTTCTTTGAATGCTTTTTTCTTTCAAAAAGAGATTATTTCTTATCTATATAAAGATGCCGGAGAGGAATCGATACGTGTTTTCGGAATTTTAATGCTTTGTTTTATTCCGATATCAATAAGTTATATATTTGGAGTGCTTCTGACTGCTAACGGCAGCTTACGATCCTTAAACATAGTCAGCTTTATCTGTCTTATCGCAAATGTTTTCCTCAATTTAATTTTAATACCGGAATTCAAAAGCTTCGGTGCCTGCACTTCTTCATTCATTACACAAAGCATCGCCGCTTTCTTGCAAATAATAGTCGCGTACCGTGTATTTCATATCAAAAGAAATACTCAATTACTGTACCGACTTATACTTTTTCTAATAATTACAGGATTATCCGGATACTTTTCCTACACATACATAGAAGATAAATTCTTTTCAGTCGTTCTCTCCATAAGCCTGTCAATATTAAGCATATTCTTACTGAAACTTATAGGCAAAAAAGAAGTATTTGCCATCATCAAAGGAATTAAAGAGTATAAAATGAAGCAATAGGAGAATACCTGTGCTTAATTATCCAAATAATATCTCAAAATCTTTCCCAAAATACACTCCTTATTATAAATAAGGGTAATACTTATACATATCCGGACAGTATTTCTTTGCTATTTACCAAAACTTTCGATCAGGTCCAAATCATTCTTATAACCCGATTTAGCAATTTCCTGTTTTATCTTTTGCATTCTACGATTCCGGGCGAACATATTCTATATTTTATCATTCATCTTCTACTTCTACACCTTCTTCTCCTATTTTTATCCGTCATTCTTCCATCTTTTACCGTTCTTCTTCTATTTATCCCCGTCATTCTTCTATCTTTCACCGTTCCTCTTCTATTTATTCCCGTCATTCTTCTATCTTTCACCATTCTTCTTCTGTAAAATACCATTCATCTCCTATCTTTTCACCTCATTCTTGCATCTTTCATGGTTCATTTCCAAACTTTTCACGTTCATAATGAATATTATTTAAGAATACTCGCTCTACACGACTCACATTTCCCTCTTTCTAATCAAGACACAAGTCGTTTGACATTTCGTTACCAACAAAAAACAAGACAATACTCTCCCCTTCTCTTTATTTTTAGAAAAAGAACAAATGATTTGGATATTTCTACAGGATTTGTTGCAATTTGAAATTACACAGGAAGGTCTCCCCTACTCATTTCCGGAAGAAAGAATATTCTTCATCTCTCGAATAGTCTGTGTGGGATTATCCGTACCAAAGATTCCGGATCCCGAAACAAAAACATCAACCCCCATCTCGGAAACTTCGAGCAAATTTTCTTTTTTTATTCCTCCGTCTATCTCTATTTCTATATGTTCCATGTCATTTCTATGCAACATATCTCGAAGATCCTTCAATTTTTGCATTGTGGCGGGGATAAATGACTGCCCTCCGAATCCCGGATTAACGGACATGATCAAAATCATATCAATATCCGGCAAAATATAATTCAATACATCAATCGGAGTGTGAGGATTCAAGGCCAAACCCGTTTTTATACCATGTGATTTAATCTGCTGCAACAATCGATGGACATGCACGCTCGATTCTACATGAACCGTAAGATAATCCGCTCCGGCATTGGCAAAATTATCGATATATTTCTCCGGTTGCTCAATCATCAGATGCACATCAAGCGGCATCTTCGTCAAATGACGGATATTCTCCACAATAAAAGGTCCAAAGGTGATATTAGGAACAAAATGTCCGTCCATAATATCCAAATGCAAGAGGTCTGCTCCGGCATTTTCGAGCATTTTTATCTCTTCTGCCAATTTTGAAAAGTCAGCGGAGAGCAAAGAAGGGGCAATTTTCTTTTTTTTCATCAGTTTTGTCTTAAATGAATCTTTCTTTTTGCTAGAGAGTAAAAAGAAGATAGACCGAAAGCAAAGGGATTGCCTCGGTCTATCTTCACTATTTATATTTGTTGTTTATTTTGCGGAAAATTGTTCGGCAAAATGCTTAAAGAACAGAGGAATGGCGTGTATTCCTTTGTAGAACATTTCCAAAGGATAGTTCTCATTGGGCGAATGGATGGCGTTACTCTCCAATCCGAAGCCCATCAAGATCGTTTTAAGCCCCAACACTTCCTCAAAGGTGGCAATGATGGGAATACTTCCCCCGCTGCGTACCGGAACAGGCTTTTTGCCGAATACTTCGGTGCAAGCTTTCTCGGCAGCACGGTAAGCGGGAATATCAATAGGGGAAACATAGGCTTGTCCCCCGTGCAAGGCTGTAACTTTCACTTTCACACAGTCCGGAGCGATGGCTTTGAAGTGTTTTTCAAAGAGTTCGCTTATCTTATGATGGTCTTGGTTAGGCACTAATCGCATCGAGACCTTTGCGTATGCTTTGGAGGGAATCACGGTCTTTGCTCCTTCTCCGGTATATCCGCTCCAGATGCCGTTGATGTCAAGAGTGGGTCGAATACCGGCTCGTTCGTTGGTAGAAAAGCCTTTTTCTCCAAAAACTTCTTTTATGTCAAGGGATTTTTTGTATTCATCGAGGTCAAAAGGAGCTTTTGCCATCTCGGCACGCTCTTCATCACTGACTTCTAAGACATCATCGTAGAATCCTTTTATGGTAATGTGTCCGTTGTCATCAACAAGACTTGCAAGCATCTTAGCCAATATGTTTGCAGGATTGGCAACGGCACCTCCGAAAATCCCGGAGTGTAAGTCTCTGTTGGGTCCGGTAACCTCAACTTCCATATAAGCCAATCCTCTGAGTCCGGTGGTAATGGAAGGAATATCAGAAGCAATCATTCCGGTGTCTGAGACCAAAATAACATCAGCACTGAGCATTTCTTTGTGCTCTTCCATAAATTTACGCAGGCTCGGGGAGCCGATTTCTTCTTCACCCTCAATAATAAATTTGACATTACAGGGTAATTGATTGGTTTTGCACATATATTCAAAGGCTTTGGCGTGCATAAAACCTTGTCCTTTATCGTCATCAGCTCCACGAGCATATATTTTTCCGTCCCGGATCTCCGGTTCAAAGGGTTTGCTATCCCATAAATCGATAGGATCTACAGGCATTACATCCATGTGAGCATAGACCAAAACAGTAGGAAGTTTCGGGTCAATTGTTTTTTTTCCGAAAGTAACAGGGTTTCCTTCAGTTTCCATAACAGCTGCCTCGTCGGCACCGGCATCAAGCAAGGATTTTTTCCAATATTCCGCAGCTTTGTACATATCCGGTTTGTGTTCACTCTCCGAACTAATGGAGGGGATACGAATAAGTTCAAAAAGTTCTTCCAAAAAGCGCTCTTTGTTTTGATCAATGTATTGCTTTATGTCTTGCATTGTAATTAGGGGTTTAAGTGACAAAAATATATCTTCCGCGCAAAGGTAAAAATATATGTTGATAAAATAAAGTTTTTTTGTTACCCACAAAACTTATGTTTCTCTAAGAGTTTGAGGTTTTTAAGGCAAAAAAAAAGAGTCTCCGTCATCTTTGACAACGAAGACTCTCGATATAAAAAAGGCAACGACCT
>PDWI01003845.1_pt1 | contig 23836 bp, 21 predicted proteins | sample 1430891 | NCBI WGS metagenome assembly PDWI01 (sample SAMN01162508, study PRJNA174530) | Oral metagenome, whole genome shotgun sequencing project. | biome: Marine environment; feature: Marine mammal; material: Swab sample of the gingival sulcus; isolation source: swab sample of gingival sulcus... | reverse complement strand
TTGATTGCACCGATTGCGATGGACGAAGGACTTCGTTTCGCGATTCGTGAAGGTGGCCGCACAGTTGGTGCTGGTGTTGTTTCTAAAATTATTAAGTAAATCTCTCTAAACACCATTGCTTTCTGGTGATGGTGTTTCAAAAAAAATCATAAAAAACTTGTGAAATATTTGGCGGTGGTGTATTATCACCGCCTCTTTTATCATAGGCGCGTGGTCCAATGGTTACGACAAGGGTTTCCAAAACCTTTAATGGGAGTTCGATTCTCTCCGCGCCTGCCATATTTTAGGAAATTCGTTAAATGAGTAAAGTTCAATCCAAACGCCATGATAGCCAGCATGGAGGCAAAGATGTCTCTGCCAAGAAGACTGATGTGGTTTTCTTTGTTGCGGCTGTAGCGGCGGTTATTCTTACGCTAGTTTTTGTTCCTAAACTTTTGGGTGCAACTGGAGTTTCCTTTTTAGCAGCTGGGGCAGGACTGAATAAATTGTTTTCAGTTGTTTTGGCGGCTGTTTTTGGGTGGGTTTGTTTATTGCCTGCTCAGTCTTATAAAAACTTTGTTAGCTTGGCGAAGGGTGCTCGAATAGAGTGGCGAAAAACTGTCAAGCCAGATCGTGATACAGTCATGCGAACCACTATGATGGTTTTGGCGTTGGTTGTTCTGTTTGCGTTAATGATTTTGGTGTTGGATTGGGTTTTTGGTTCGATACTAAGAGCGTTTGTTATTTAATATTGGGAGTTTTGTACAATGAAATGGTATGTGGTTCAGGCTTATTCTCAGTATGAAATGCGAGTCAAGCAATTGCTGACAGAGCGTATTGCGCGTGCAGGTCTAGAAGATTTTTTTGAAGAGATTTTGATTCCTACAGAGGAAGTTTCTGAGGTTAGAGACGGTAAGCGTCGCACTTCGGAAAGAAAGTTTTTCCCAGGCTATGTCTTGGTGAAAATGGAAATGAATGATGAGACTTGGCATTTGGTTAAAGATACGCCGAATGTTAGTGGTTTTATCGGTGGTACGTCGGATAAGCCTTTCCCATTAACGCAAGCTGAAGTTGATGCAATTATGCAGCGTATGGAAGACGGTGCTGATGCACCTAAGCCTCGCACGTTATATGAAGTTGGTGAGGAGATTAGAGTTACTGACGGTCCGTTCTCTGACTTCAACGCAACTGTTGAGGAAGTGAATTACGACAAGAGTCGTTTGAAAGTATCTGTTGAGATTTTCGGTCGTGCAACGCCGGTTGAGTTGGAATTCTACCAAGTCGAGAAGTTGTAATTTTATTAATACAGTTCGGGGAGTCGAAAGACGTTATACCCGGTGAGGTGAAAAATGGCTAAAAAAATAGAAGGATACATTAAGCTGCAAATTGGTGCAGGTAATGCAAACCCTAGTCCTCCAGTTGGTCCTGCGTTGGGTCAGCATGGTGTGAATATTATGGAATTCTGTAAAGCATTTAATGCGGCGACACAGGAAATAGAAAAGGGTTTGCCTACGCCTGTTGTTATTACAGTGTTTTCAGACAGAAGTTTTACATTCGTTACAAAAACACCGCCAGCGGCTGTTTTGTTACGTAAAGCGGCAGGTATTCCTAAGGGCTCTGGTCGACCAAATACTGAAAAAGTTGGTGAAGTGACTCGTGCTCAATTGGAAGAAATTGCAAAAATGAAAGAGCCTGACTTAACAGCTGCTGATATGGATGCTGCGGTTAAGACGATTGCGGGTACGGCTCGTTCAATGGGTTTAGTTTATAAAGACGGAGAGTAATTCATGGCTAAGTTATCAAAAAGAATGAAAGAAATTCGTACTAAAGTTGATGCAGAAAAGTTCTATGATGCTGTTGAGGCTTTGGATTTGTTAAAATCTTTGTCTTCAGTTAAGTTTACAGAGTCTGTTGATGTCGCTGTAAATCTTGGTGTGGATCCTAAGAAATCAGACCAAGTTGTTCGTGGTGCGTCTACACTGCCTAATGGTACAGGTAAAACGGTTCGCGTTGCTGTTTTTGCTCAAGATGCAAATGCTGAAGCTGCAAAAGAAGCTGGTGCTGATATTGTTGGTTTTGAAGATTTGGCAGAAACAATCAAAGGTGGTGATTTAGACTTTGATGTCGTCATCGCTACACCTGATGCTATGCGTGTTGTTGGTCAGCTAGGTACTATTTTGGGTCCTAAAGGTTTGATGCCTAACCCTAAGGTTGGCACGGTAACTGCTGATGTTGCAACAGCTGTTAAGAACGCTAAAGGTGGTCAAGTTCGTTTTAGAACAGATAAGAATGGTATCATTCACGCGTCTGTGGGTAATGTGTCATTTGACTCTGCTAAATTGAAAGAAAATATCGAATTTTTGATTGCTGATTTAAATAAATTGAAACCAGCGAGTGCAAAAGGTGTTTTCTTGAAGAAAGTTGCTGTTTCAACAACTATGGGTCCTGGTATTGCGGTTGATACCTCAACACTAGAGATCTAATCTATTTGAGAAGCTTAAGCTTTTGGGTTTAGGCTTCTCTTCTTTGTGTGGCAGTCAGTTTCGGCTGCCGTCAAAGACCGTGGGAGCGAAAGCTTAATTACTTTAACTGGATAAACCATTAGTATCCTACGTAGATGGTGCCACTGACCGAACAGAGACTTGTTCAAATTAATTTGATTAGTCCTCATTTGTTAGTTGGTTGCCGGTCCCTCTGACAATTTTGTTGGTGGGTTTATGGGTCCTCATAAGCGGAGTAATCACATATGAGTTTAAATATCACTGAGAAAAAAGCCGTTGTTGCAGGCGTTAGCGAAGTTGCTTCTAAAGCAAATGCTGTCGTTGCTGCGAGCTACATGGGTTTGACTGCAGAGCAAATGACCGAATTGCGTGCTGAAGCACGTGCTCAAAGCGTTCATTTGCAAATTGTTAAAAACACATTGGCAAAACGAGCTTTAGCTGACACTGACTTCGCTAATTGCGAAGAAAAGTTAGTTGGGCCATTAATGTTGGCTTTCTCTACTGAAGAGCCTAGTGCAAGTGCTCGTATCTTTAAAAAGTTCATTAAAGACAATGCAACAGCAAAAGATATGGTGCAATTCCTATGGTTTGACGGTAATGTGCTAGAGGCGTCGTACGATTGACGCAGTTCGTGCACAAAAAGAAGAAGCGGCATAAGGCCGAAATTAATATCAAATACTTTTATTTGGAGTAAATCAAATGACTAATGAACAAATTTTAGAAGCCATCGAAGCAAAAACTGTTGGCGAAATTGTAGAGCTTATCGAAGCTATGGAAGAAAAGTTCGGCGTAACTGCTGCTGTGGCTGCTGCTGCTCCTGCGGCTGGTGAAGGCGGTGCTGCTGAAGAAGCTAAGGATGAGTTTGATGTTGTATTAAATGGCGACGGTGGCAAGAAAGTTGCTGTTATCAAAGTAGTTCGCAACATCACAGGCTTAGGCTTGAAAGAAGCTAAAGAAGCTGTAGAAAGCTGTCCTTCAGTATTGAAAGAAGGTGTCTCTAAAGCTGAAGCTGAAGAAATTAAGACACAACTAGAAGAAGCTGGTGCATTAGTTGAGTTGAAATAACTTAATTAACTAGTTTCACACCGTATGCTGGCTCTCTTTGAGGGTCGGCATATTGTCGTCTTTGGCGTAAGTAGAAAATATTACTTGTGCAGTCCAAGGCCTTTGGGGCGACAAATGGCATAAAAACAAGGTTTTTATAAACACAAAGGTCTTCCATTAGATTAACCGGTTGGGGATTTATGACATATTCATATACTGAAAAAAAGCGTATTCGTAAAGATTTTGGAAAATTACAAGAAGTCTTAGAAGCACCATTTTTGCTTGCTACGCAAATAGATTCGTATCAATCATTTTTGTATAGCGATGCTAAAGGGTTTAAAACAGAAGGTTCGGGCTTAGATAATGCCTTTAAATCAGTTTTCCCAATCATCAGTCATTCTGGTCATGTTGAATTACAATATGTTGGCTATGAGCTAAGCAAGCCAGAGTTTAATATTCGCGAGTGTCAATTAAGAGGTTTGACTTATGCCTCGTCGCTTCGCGTTAAATTAAAGTTAGTTATCTACGATAAAGATTCTAGTAAAAAGAAAGTCAAAAAAATTATGGAACCCGAAAGTGTCTTTATGGGCGATATGCCTTTGATGACTGATACAGGTACATTCGTGATTAATGGTACAGAGCGAGTAGTCGTTTCCCAATTACACCGTTCGCCTGGTGTTTTCTTTGATCATGATAAAGGAAAATCACACTCTTCGGGTAAGGTGCTTTATTCTGCACGCATTATCCCTTACCGTGGTTCTTGGTTAGATTTTGAATTTGATATTAAAGATGTTTTGTTCTGTCGAGTTGACCGTCGTAAAAAATTACCTGTAACGGTATTCTTGAGAGCTTTAGGTTACGACAATGAAAATATCTTAGATATGTTCTTTGATACGCACCACTTTAAGCTGATGGCAACAAAGGCTGTTATGGATTTAAATCCAGCAGATTTACGTGGTGAAACTTTAGCGTTCGACATTAAAAAAGGTAAAGAAGTCTTAGTAGAGGCAGGAAAGCGTATTACTGCTAAGCACGTTCGTGAAATGAAAAAACAGGAACTCACTAAATTAGACGTTCCTCACGAGTACTTAGAAGGCCGTATTTTAGCGAAAGACATTGTCGACAAGGAAACTGGCGAGTTATTGGCTAAAGCTAATGATATTGTGACAGCTGACTTATTGGAAATGTTGCATGAAGCAGGCGTTAAGAAATTAGATACGTTATTTGTTAATGACCTTGATAGAGGTTCTTTCTTGTCTGATTCTATGCGTCAAGATTTAACAACAACGGCATTAGAAGCAAAAGCAGAAATTTACAAAATGATGCGTCCTGGTGAGCCGCCAACCAAAGAAGCTGCTGAAGGATTATTTGAATCATTGTTCTTTGATGCGGATCGATATGATTTATCAGAAGTTGGTCGCATGAAGTTTAATCGACGTTTAGGTCGTGAAGAAATCGAAGGAAAAGGTATCTTATCAAATGAAGATATTGTCGATGTTTTAAAAATTCTAATTAACATCAAAAATGGTACAGGAACGGTTGATGATATTGATCACTTAGGCAACCGACGCGTACGTAGTGTTGGTGAGATGACTGAAAATGCATTCCGTGTTGGCTTGGTACGTTTAGAGCGTATGGTTACAGAACGCTTAGCACTTGTTGAAGCAGATGGTCTTGGCCCTAAAGATTTGATTAATGCAAAACCTGTGTCAGCTGCTGTAAAAGAGTTTTTTGGCTCTTCACAGTTGTCACAATTTATGGATCAAAATAACCCGTTGTCAGAAGTAACGCATAAGCGTCGTATTTCTGCTTTAGGTCCTGGTGGTTTGACGCGTGAGCGTGCTGGTTTTGAGGTTCGAGATGTTCACGGTACTCACTATGGTCGTTTATGTCCTATCGAAACGCCAGAAGGTCCAAACATTGGTTTGATTAACTCATTATCAACCTATGCACGCACTAATAGCTATGGCTTTTTGGAAACCCCATACCGAGTAGTAAAAGACCAACAAGTAACAGATGAAGTAGTTTATTTATCTGCTATTGATGAGAGTGGTTACACAATTGCACAAGCGAACGCTCGTGTAGATGAAAATGGTCGCTTTATTGATGAATTAATTTCTTGTCGTCGCGACAGTGATTCGATTCTTTCTGCACCTGAAAACATCGAGTTAATGGATGTTTCTCCAAAACAAATGGTGTCAGTTGCTTCTTCAATGATTCCATTCTTGGAGCATGATGATGCTAACCGTGCTTTGATGGGGTCAAACATGCAACGTCAGGCTGTTCCAACGCTAAAAGCTGATAAGCCTTTGGTTGGTACGGGTATTGAGCGCTTGGTTGCCAAAGACTCTGGTGTTATCTCAGTTGCTAAGCGTGGTGGAATTATTGAGTCTGTTGATTCTGCTCGTATTGTTATTAAGGTTAATGATGATGAAGCAGCAATGGGCGAGACCGGTGTTGATATCTATAACTTAACAAAATACACGCGCTCTAACCAAAATACCTGTATTAACCAAAAACCTTTGGTTAGACAAGGTGACAAAGTTGCTCGTGGAGATATTTTAGCTGATGGCCCTTCAACTGATATGGGTGAGCTGGCGTTAGGTCAAAATATGCGAGTAGCGTTTATGCCTTGGAATGGTTATAACTTTGAGGATTCAATTTTAATTTCTGAAAAAGTTGTCCAAGAAGACCGCTTTACGACCATTCACATTGAAGAACTGACTTGTGTGGCTCGTGATACGAAGTTGGGCTCTGAGGAAATAACAGTTGATATTCCTAATGTAAAAGAGTCTGCTTTGGCTAAACTTGATGAGTCGGGTATTATTCATATTGGTGCGAAAGTCAAACAAGGTGATATTTTAGTTGGTAAAGTCACACCAAAATCTGAGCGTCCACAGTCACCAGAAGATAAATTATTACGTGCTATTTTTGGTGAAAAAGCTTCTGACGTTAAAGATACTTCTTTGCGTTCTGGATCTGGCGTGGAAGGTACGGTTGTTGATGTTCGAGTATTCACAAGAGATGGTGTGGATAAAGATGAGCGTGCTTTAGCGATTGAATCTTTTGAGATTAAACGTGCCAAAACAGACTTAGACACGCAATTAGAAATTTTCGAGGACGATGTTTTTGAGCGTGTAGAGCGTTTGTTAGTTGGTAAAGCAATTAAAAAAGGTCCTGCAAAAATTAAAGCAGGTTCTGAAGTCACAGCTGATTATTTGGAATCAATTGATCGTGATAATTGGTTAGATATTCGCATGGAAGATAATGCGTTAAATGAGCAGTTAGATGCTATGCAGAAACTACTGATTGAAAAACGCAAGAGCACTCAAGAAGATTTCGAAGAACAGAAACGTAAAATCACTCAAGGTGATGATTTGCCACCAGGCGTGCAAAAAATGGTTAAGGTTTACTTGGCTATTAAGCGTCGCTTACAACCAGGTGATAAGATGGCTGGTCGTCACGGTAACAAGGGTGTTGTTTCAATGATTGTCCCACAAGAAGACATGCCGTTTCTTGATGACGGTACGCCTGTAGATATTTGTTTGAACCCACTGGGTGTTCCTTCACGTATGAACATTGGACAAATTCTAGAGACTCACTTGGGTTGGGCTGCTAAAGGTTTGGGTAATAAAATCGATAAGATGCTTAAAGCTCAAGCTGCCATTACGGATCTAAGAGAATTTTTAGACAAAATTTACAACCACGATAAGAAGCGTGAGGATTTAGATAGTCTGAATGATGCAGAGATTATTGCTTTGGCAGAGAACTTGCGTCAAGGTGTGCCATTAGCAACACCTGTATTTGATGGTGCAAGTGAAAAAGAACTTGAGCAAATGTTAGCTTTGGCTGATTTGTCAACAACAGGACAATCGGTTGTTTATGATGGCCGAACAGGTGATAAGTTTGACCGAGAAGTTACAGTTGGTTACATGTATATGTTAAAACTTAACCACTTGGTTGACGATAAGATGCATGCTCGTTCAACGGGTCCTTATAGCTTGGTTACTCAGCAGCCATTGGGCGGTAAAGCCCAATTTGGTGGTCAGCGTTTCGGTGAGATGGAAGTTTGGGCACTACAAGCTTATGGTGCTTCTTATACCCTACAAGAACTTTTGACGGTTAAGTCTGATGACGTTGAAGGTCGTGCAAAAGTTTACAAGAGTATTGTTGATGGGGATCCATCAATTCAACCAGGAATGCCTGAGTCCTTTAACGTATTGATGAAAGAAGTGCGTTCATTGGGTATTAACCTTGACTTAGAACAAGAGTAACAGCGGAGATTAGTTATGAAAGATTTAGTAAATTTATTTAAATCTAAAGATGGTATTGATGATTTTGACCACATTCGCATTGGCTTAGCGTCTCCTGAGATGATTCGCTCTTGGTCTTATGGTGAGGTTAGAAAACCGGAGACAATCAATTATCGTACTTTTAAACCAGAGCGTGATGGTTTATTTTGTGCCAAAATTTTTGGTCCAATTAAGGATTATGAGTGTCTGTGTGGAAAATACAAACGTTTAAAGCACCGTGGTGTTGTTTGTGAGAAATGTGGAGTAGAGGTCACAAAAGCGAAAGTTCGTCGTGATCGTATGGGACATATTGATTTAGCCACTCCTTGTGCTCACATTTGGTTTCTAAAATCATTACCATCTCGTATTGGTTTATTGCTAGATAAACCATTAAAAGAAATTGAAAGTGTTTTGTATTTTGAAGCTTATATTGTTCTTGATCCTGGTATGACACCTTTGACAAAAGGTCAATTATTAACGGATGAGGCTTATTTAGAAGCACTTGATGAGCATGGTAATGACTTTGTTGCCAAAATGGGTGCGGAAGCTATCCAGTATCTTTTAAAAGAAATGGACTTGCAGGTAGAGATTGCCAAATTACGTGAAGAGTTAGAAGAGACTAAATCTGAAACTAAAATTAAGCGTATTTCTAAGCGTTTGAAAATGGTTGAAGGTTTAATCGCTTCTGGTAATAAACCAGAGTGGATGATTTTAGAAGTATTGCCAATTCTTCCACCTGATTTGCGTCCATTAGTGCCTTTGGATTCTGGTCGTTTCGCAACTTCAGACTTAAACGACTTATATCGTCGTGTTATTAACCGTAATAACCGTTTGCGTAAATTATTAGAGCTGAATGCACCAGATATTATTGTGCGCAATGAAAAGCGTATGTTGCAAGAGTCTGTGGATTCTCTATTAGATAATGGTCGTCGTGGTCGTGCTGTTACTGGAGCTAATAAGCGTCCATTAAAATCGTTAGCAGAAATGATTAAAGGTAAACAAGGCCGCTTCCGTCAGAATTTGTTAGGTAAGCGTGTTGATTACTCAGGTCGTTCGGTTATCGTGGTTGGTCCGACTTTGCGACTACACCAATGTGGTCTTCCAAAGAAAATGGCACTGGAATTATTTAAGCCTTTCGTATTTTCAAAATTAATTAGTTATGATTATGCGAATACGATTAAAGCGGCTAAAAACTTAGTTGATCGTTCAACGCCAGAAGTTTGGGACGTTCTAGAAGAAGTTATTCGAGAGCACCCAGTACTACTAAACCGTGCGCCAACACTTCACCGTTTAGGTATTCAAGGATTTGAGCCGATTTTAATCGAAGGTAAGGCAATCCAATTGCACCCATTAGTTTGTTCAGCCTTTAACGCTGACTTTGATGGTGACCAGATGGCGGTACACGTACCATTATCTTTAGAAGCACAAATTGAGTCACGTGCTTTGATGATGTCTTCGAATAATATTCTTCATCCTGCGAATGGTGAGCCAATTATCGTTCCTTCTCAAGACGTTGTTTTGGGTCTTTATTACATGACTCGTGAGAAGATTAATGCGAAAGGAGAAGGCATGATCTTTACTTCGCCTAAAGAGGTGAAGAGAGCTTACGATATGGGACTTGTCCATATTCAGGCAAAAATTCAGGTTCGTGTTGAAACTGATGGAAAGGTGCAGCGTGTTAAATCAACCGTAGGTCGTGCAATACTGAATACATTGCTACCTCAAGAGCTTGATTTCAAATACTACAACCAAGTACTTAAGAAGAAGCAAATTTCTAATTTAATTAACATTTCTTATCGTGAGAACGGTTTGAAATCGACAGTATTGCTAGCTGATGCTTTGTTGTATGCTGGTTTCCATTATGCGACATCTTCAGGTACTTCTATTGGTATTAAAGATATGGAAATACCAAGTGAGAAAACAGAAATCATCAAGGCAGCTGAGCAAGAAGTTAAAGAAATTCAGCAACAGTATAACTCTGGCTTGGTAACAACGGGCGAGCGTTATAACAAAGTTATCGATATTTGGTCTCGTACAAATGATGAAGTTGCCAATGCAATGATGAGTCACTTGAGTTTGGACAAGGCAAATGATGCCGATGGCAATGAAGTGGATGAAGAGTCATTTAACGCCGTTTATATGATGGCAGACTCTGGAGCAAGGGGTTCTGCTGCTCAAATTCGTCAGCTTGCAGGTATGCGTGGCTTGATGGCAAAACCAGATGGCTCGATTATTGAAACGCCAATTACTGCAAACTTCCGTGAGGGTCTGAACGTTGCACAGTACTTTACATCAACACACGGTGCTCGAAAAGGTCTTGCTGATACGGCACTAAAAACAGCGAACTCTGGTTATTTGACTCGTCGTTTGGTTGACGTTTCACAGGACTTGGTTGTTATTGACGAAGACTGTGGCACGGAAAACGGTTTGGATATGTATGCGGTTGTTGAAGGTTCTGAGGTTGTTGAATCTTTAGGTGAACGTGTCTTGGGTCGTGTTACCGTTAATCCTATTGTTAATCCAAAAACTGGTGAAGAGATTGCTCCTGCAAACGCCTTATTAGATGAAGCAACAGTTTATGATATTGGTGAAGCGGGTATTGACCACGTATTAGTGCGTTCGGTCATTACTTGTGAATCTAAGTCAGGTGTTTGTTCTAAGTGTTATGGTCGTGATTTGGCACGTGGTGACTTGGTCAACAAAGGTGAGGCTGTCGGTGTTATCGCGGCACAGTCTATCGGTGAGCCAGGAACCCAGTTAACCATGCGTACGTTCCACATCGGTGGTGCGGCATCAAGCACAGCGGCAATTAGTAGTATCGAAGTAAAAACAAAAGGTACTGTAAAATTAACTAACGTGAAAAGTGTTGAGAATAAAGATGGACACCTAGTAACAACAGCACGTTCAGGTGAGCTATCTGTTATAGATATGCACGGTCAAGAGCGTGAGCGTTATAAGTTACAGTACGGTACAACTTTAACGGTGAAAGACGGAGATAGCACAGAAGCCGGTATGATGGTTGCTAAGTGGGATCCGCATACTCGTCCAATTGTTTCTGAGGCAGCAGGTAAAGTTAAATTTGTCGAATTTGAAGAAGATGTAACAATTGCTCACGCAACAGATGCGGAAACAGGTTTGACGACTTTAACTGTTATTGATCCAAGCCAACGTTCGACTTCTGCAAAAGATCGTCGTCCACAGCTATACATTCAAGGGAAAAATAAAGCGGATTCAACAAACTATTTCTTGCCAGCGAACGCAATTATCAACTTAGTTGATGGTGCAGAAATTGCTGTTGGTGATGTTTTAGCTCGTATCCCTCAAGAGTCTGGTAAAACAGGCGATATCACGGGTGGTTTGCCACGTGTTGCTGACTTATTTGAAGCTCGTAAGCCTAAAGAAGCTGCAATTTTAGCAGAGACAACAGGTGTCGTGAGCTTTGGTAAGGAGACAAAAGGTAAGCAGCGTTTAGTGATTACAAGAGAAGATGGCACGGCTCATGAAGAACTCATTCCAAAATGGCGTCAAATTAACGTCTTTGAGGGTGAGCATGTTGAAATGGGTGAAACAATTTCTGAAGGTGAGCCTGATTCACATGATCTTTTACGCTTGAAAGGTGTTAAAGAATTAGCATCTTACATGACCAAAGAAATTCAAGACGTTTATCGCTTACAAGGTGTAAATATCAATGATAAACACATTGAAGTTATTGTTCGCCAAATGTTGAAACGCGTTGAGATCACGGATGCTGGTGATACTAAGTTTATTGCTGGTGACCAAGCTAACCGTTCTCGTGTTGTTGAAGAAAATGCCCGTGTTGAAAGCAAAGGTGGTGTTCCTGCTCAGTATGAGTATGTTCTCATGGGTATTACCAAAGCTTCTTTGGCAACTGAGTCGTTTATTTCCGCGGCATCGTTCCAAGAAACAACACGTGTCTTGACAGAGTCGGCAGTAAAAGGCTCTTTTGATGACCTTAAGGGCCTTAAGGAAAACGTTATTGTTGGTCGCTTAATCCCAGCTGGTACAGGATTGGCGTATCATGAAACGCGTAAAGAAAATCGTCACCTAGATGAAGAATTGTTCATGCAGTCTTCTTCAGTTGCTTCAGAGGCGACTGAAGAGAGTGACTCAGCAGAGATTGATGCAGAGCTATTAGAGAGTATGGCAGAGATGTTGTCTGCTGATGCACCTAGTGAAGCAGAAAAAACTGATGAATAACTGACTTTGTGACAAAGTATGATGTTAAGGCCGAGGTTAACCCCTCGGCCTTTTTTATACAGAATGACGGTACCAAACAGGCAAAAATTGACCTTGCTATATATTTAAGTACCGTCATTCTGAATATAATCATGCTAAAAAATGTTCGCAATAGCGTTGCAGTGCCTTGCTGTGTTAAGCATATTGTCTGTTACGATATGCCTTGGTAATAATCATGTGACTTGACTATATTGCTAGTCTTACGAACATTGAAAGGTTATAAATAAAAAATGGCAGAATATCATTGAGATACTCTGCCATTTCACTATACAGTCTTCGATACTGTGTTTTGTGCCAGAAATTAATTGGCCTCACTTATAGACTTTAGCCTTTTGTTTCGATGAGTAACTGTACAATTTCAGGGTTTGCCAAGGTTGAAATATCACCGATATTATCAAAATCATGCTCGGCAATTTTACGTAAAATACGTCGCATGATTTTTCCCGATCGCGTGCGAGGCAAACCAGGCGTAAAGTGAATATGATCTGGCGTTGCCACTGGTCCGATACGTTCGCGAACCCAGCCAACGAGTTCTTTTTTCAGTTCTTCACTTGGCTCATCGCCTTTGTACAGCGTTGCGTAGACGTAAATGCCTTGTCCTTTTAAATCGTGAGGGATGCCGACAACGGCTGTTTCAGCGACTTTTGGATGTAGGTCAAAAGCATCTTCAATTTCAGCAGTTCCCATTCGGTGTCCTGAAATATTCAAGATATCATCGACACGACCTGTAATGCGGTAATAGCCGTCGGCACAACGAATTGCTCCGTCACCAGTGAAATAATAGCCTGGGAAAGTGCCAAAGTACGCATTAATATAACGAGGGTGGTCGCCATAAATGGTTCTCGCCATACCCGGCCAGCTTTGTTTAAAGGCGAGCATACCCTCAACATCAACGCCTTCGATAACTTGGCTATTTTCATCGAGTAAAACAGGTTCTACACCAAAGAACGGTAGTGTTGCCTTACCAGGTGTTTGGTCCCATAGATAAGGAATTGGCGTAATCATATGGCCGCCAGTTTCAGTTTGCCACCAAGTATCTACGATTGGGCAACGGTGTTCTCCGACGTGGTCGTTGTACCACTCCCATGCCTCAACGTTAATTGGTTCACCAACAGAGCCCAAAATTCGCAGTGAGGACAAATCATGATTCTCTACGTATTGTGTCCCCTCGGTCATTAACGAGCGTAGTGCTGTTGGGGCTGTGTAGAAAATATTGACTTTGTGTTTTTCACAAACATCCCAAAAACGCGATGGTGATGGGTAGTTTGGCACGCCTTCAAATAATAACGTATTAGCACCGTTAGCAAGCGGTCCATAAATCATATACGTATGTCCAGTAATCCAGCCCACATCAGCAGTACACCAGAAGACTTCGCCAGGTCGATAGTCAAATACAACTTCATGTGTATAGGAGGCAAATACCATATAGCCACCCGTCGTGTGGAGCATGCCTTTCGGCGTGCCTGTTGAACCACTGGTATATAAAATAAAGAGAGGGTCTTCCGCATTCATGACTTCTGGCGGACAGTCAGTTGATTGTTCGGCAACTAAGTCGTGATAAGCGATATCGCGTCCTTCTTGTAAATTCATTGGACCGTCGGTTGCTTCAACAACGACAACATGTTTGATTTTATCAGTGCTTTCCATTGATTTATCAACGCTACTCTTCAATGGAATGCGTTTTGAGCCACGCAGTCCTTCGTTTGCGGTGATGATGTACTCTGCATGGCAGTCATTAATTCGAGAAGCCAAGCTTTCAGCACTAAAGCCACCAAAGACAACAGAGTGTACTGCCCCAATTCTCGCACAGGCAAGCATTGAATAAGCCGCTTCAGGTACCATTGGCATGTAAATGACAACGCGATCGCCTTTTTTTACGCCTAAAGATTTTAAGCCATTTGCCAAACGAGTTACATGATCATACAACTCTTGATAAGTGATTTTTTTATCTTTACTTGGGTCGTCACCTTCCCACGTGATTGCGATATCGTTGGCTTTTTCAGGTAGGTGGCGGTCAATACAGTTGTAACAAGCGTTTAGTTCACCATCTTCAAACCATTTGATTTCATGCTCACCTTTAAATGATGAGTTGTAAACTTTGCTATAAGGTTTTATCCAGTCGAGACGTTGTCCAACCTCGCCCCAAAAAGTTTCAGGATCACTGATTGATTGGTCATGTAATTTTTTGTACTCGTCGTAGTCTTTAAGTAAGTGATGAGTGCCTTTAAAATGAAACTTTTCATTATTCATGTATTACCTCTCTTTATAAAACATATTGTTAATATAATTGTAGATGATAATAGGGCAAAGAAAGAAAAAAGTAAAGTATCAGAGGGGGAATGATGACAAGGGAGCCAGAGGAAATATAATGGTGGTGCGAGAGGTTAATCGATTTGGGAAGAAAAGTGAGTTGGTCAGTAAGCTGGATTCTGTTTGCGATAGTCATTTATCTAGCCCTTACATTGCTATAAGGGTCAAGCAACCTACCCGAACACACGGCGGGTCACCGTTGTAATCGAAATTACTGCGTTCCTATTTGGTCTTGCTCCGCGTGAGGTTTACCTTGCTGTCGAATGTTACCACCGACACGGTGTGCTCTTACCACACCCTTTCACCCTTACCCTGCCAATCTTGCGATGGCGGGGCGGTCTTCTCTCTGCTGCACTGGCTGTCAGTTCACACTGCCCAGAAGTTATCTGGCACGCCACCCTATGGAGTCCAGACTTTCCTCTCCTTTGTTAATCAAAGCAGTGACTATCCGACCAACTCGAGCGGTATTGTAATGCTTTCTTTTAGTGTAGGGAAGCTAAATTATTAAGTTGTTTTACTGTCATCGATTAACGATAAAACGTATTGATAGACTTGTTTTTTATTTTCGCCCGTGTATTTAGCAATGATGCTGGCAATCGCTTTGGTTGGTAGATTTTCTTTTAGCATAAGTTTTGCTAAGTTTTGCCAGTCGGATTCTGGTTGCGTGTTTGTGGCTTCTAAAATGAGTACAAATTCGCCTTTGGTGCGTTTTTCGTTGGCACTTAACCAGTGGTTAGCCTCAGATAGCGGTATGAGTGTCGTGTCTTCAAACTGTTTGGTGAGTTCTCGTCCGATGAAAATTTTCCGCTCTCCACCAAAAATAGCCAAGCAATCTGCTAAACAATCTACAATACGATGAGGTGTCTCAAAAAAAACCGTTGTTTGTGGGTAGTGTAAGAAAGTTTGTAAGAAATCCTGACGTTGCTTCGTTTTGCTGGGTATAAACCCTGCGAATTGAAATTGATCGGAAGGCAATCCAGAAATTGATAAGGCTGCGATGACTGACGAACAACCTGGAATGACGGTAACATTGTGATGATTTTCCCTAAGATAAGCGACCGTGACATAACCGGGGTCGGCAATCAGCGGTGTGCCAGCATCACTAACGATAGCAATATTTTTGCCATAGGAAAGTTGGTTGGCAATATCCAGTTTTTGTGTGGCTTCGTTGTGCTTGTGTAATTGATAGACGGTGTTTTTGATATTGAAATGTTGTAGGAGTTTGTGCGTTTGGCGAGTATCTTCTGCATAAATCAAATCAACTGTCGTTAAAGTGTCAATGGCTCGCTGACTGATATCACTCATATTGCCAATCGGTGTGGCGACAATAAAAGCCGTGCCATTTGTCGAATTAGTTGTTTGGACTGTATTGAGCTGAGTTGTACTGGACATAGTTATTTTAGTGTTGTAGATGTTTTGTGTATTATTTCTAAGAACAATAGCGATTGCAAGTATAGTAAGGTTAATTAATTCTCGTTACGGCGTTACATCGTCTCGCCGTATTCGTCATGCTGTCTTCGACAATGTGTCTTGTGCCAGAAATTAATTGACCTCGCTATATTGCAATATTAAATGATTGGTTACTGGCAATCCATGTGATTTATAGAGTGTTTCAATTCATTTAAATTATAGTAGCATTTACGCAAAACACTTGCGTTGTTTAGGGGCTTACGTTAATCTGAGAACACTCTGTAGCTTGCCTATTTTCAATCATTTTGGCGTATAGATATGCTGTGATGCTTTTGTTTTTGTCGAATTGTGGTTTTGCAGAGGTTGCTATTTTATAAATTCCTAAAGGAGAAAAAAATGCGTTTTTTAAAAGCTATGATTTTATCGGGTCTCGCTGTTGCGAGTTTGGCGTTTTCACAAGTCAATATTAATACAGCGAGTGCTGATGAGTTAACTGCCTTGTCAGGTATTGGTCCCAAAAGAGCTGCGGCAATTATTAAGTATCGCCGTACGCATGGCAAGTTCAAATCGGTTAGCGAGCTAACCAATGTTTCAGGTATTGGTGAAGTGATTGTCAGTCGTTTGGGTCGTGATGCAAAAATTACTGGTCGCACAGATATTTCCAAAGTTTCAAAAACAAAAGCTAAAAAGTCTGTTGTGAAAAAAGCAAAAAAAGCTAAGTCAGCGAGCAAATCTGCCACTGCCAAAGCAAAAAAAGCAAAAGCTAAGACAACTAAAACGGCTAAATCTAGTGCAACTAAAACTAAGTCGCAGCCTAAAGTAAAATCTAAAGCAGAGAAAGCCAAAAAAACCAAGCTAAAGAAAAGTAAAACAAACTCGAAGACTAAAGCCAAAACTAAAGCCAAGTCTAAAGTAAAAAAGAGCAAAACTAAAAAATCATCAACAAAAGAATAGGCCAAATAATTATAAAAAATTATTGAGGTAATTTGGTACCGTCATTCTGTCATATTTTTACTGTATGATTACTTGTGACAAATGATATGATAAGCAGTCTTAATCACGCTTTGGGCTGGTTTAGTTGAATGGCGGTCTTATTTTTGTAGTTGTTGGAGAGGTTATGACACAGGATTTATCATTTTGGAGTTTGGTGGCTGAAGCCAGCTTATTTGTTAAGGCAATTATGCTGATTTTGGTGGGGATTATTTTAGTCTCGGCGGCTTTGGCGGGTAAAAAAGTGATGCGTTTTCGTCGTATCCAAAAGAAAAGCAATCGCTTTGAGAAACGCTTTTGGTCAGGTGAGGATATTACGAGTCTCTATCAGGAATTACAGACCAAAAAAAATACAGAAGGCTTAGAATCACTGTTTGTGTCGGGTTTTGCTGAGTTTAAAAAATTTAGCGTTCACGACTTAAAAAATGATGATGTGATTATCACAAATAGTCGCCGTGCGATGACTTCGGCAACTTCCAAGGAATTAGACAAACAAGAAGAATATTTATCCTTTTTGGCAACAGCAGGTTCGGTAAGCCCTTACATTGGTCTTCTGGGAACGGTTTATGGCATCATGACTTCTTTTATGGCTTTAGGCTCGGTGAAGTCAGTTTCTATCAATCACGTTGCCCCTGGTATTGCTGAGGCGTTGATTGCAACGGCGATAGGTTTGTTAGCGGCGATACCTGCGGTATTGACATATAACTATTTCATTACGCGTTCCGATCGCTTGAATATCCGCTATGAGACATTTACCGAAGAATTTATTAATATTTTGCAGCGTCAAATTTTAAAAGCGAAAAGTCAAACTGGAGCATAATTGTGGCGAATAGGCGTAGAGGAAAACGAGCAAAGTCAGAAATGAATGTCGTGCCTTATATCGACGTTATGTTAGTGTTACTCGTCATTTTTATGATTTCTGCCCCCCTGTTGAATCAGTCTGTCGAGGTTGATTTGCCAAATTCTGCTAATGCAGTGGACATTGAACCGCCTCAGCCCGAGGTTGAGTCGCCATTGCCGCTGGTAGTGACAATCGATAGAAATGGTGCGTTTTATATTGACCGCATAGATGATAATGCCTTGCCAGTCAGCGTTGAATTAATTCAGCGACTCACGCGTGAGGCGTTGGCTGAAAATGTAGCCACGCCTGTTTATGTGCGTGCGGATAAATCCGTTGCTTATGGTTCAGTCATGCAAATGATGGATGTTTTAAAATCCAGTGGGGCGGAATCAGTAGGTCTAATTACAGAGAATAAAGAATAGTTATGTCACGTCGATTAAATTGGGAATTGCTCTCGGAAAATTTTGTTGGATTGTTGTTCGCTGCGGTGGTTCTGTTGGGTATTGCAGCAGGTCTGTTTGGTTTTGCGGATAAATTTATTAGCCCGCCTAAGCCAGTTGTCGCAACACCTAGTGTGCCTAAGCAAGTCGAAGAGCCAACATTGCAAGCGAAGAGTGTTGATAGTCGTCAAATCGAAGCACTTTATCAGAAAAAGCGTGAGGAAATTGCCGCCAAAAAAGCAGCTGAGGCCAAGCGAATTGCTGATGAAAAGGCCAGAATTGCAGCAGAAAAGCAACGCATAAAAGAACAAGAAGCCCTGCGACAACGCAAGCTGGCAGAAGAACGCAAGCGTTTAGCTGAGGAGAAGGCTAGATTGGCTAGAGAAAAGCGTCAAGCAGCCCTTCAAGCCAAACGTGAAAAGCAGCGTGCAGCAGAAGAAAGACGCCGTATTGAAAAGGAAAAACAAGCAGCAAAAGTTGCTGAACAAAAAGCCAGAGAGGCGAGAAAAAAAGCGGAAATAGCAGCAAAACAAGCACAAGAAAAACAACGTCAGGCACAGCAAGCTCAGGAGCGAGCAAAACAAGAAAAGGAAAAAGCTGAGCAAGCTCGAAAGAGGATGATAGCAGAAAAAAAGGCTAAAGCGGCAGCAGCAAAAAAAGCCGCAGAAAAAAAAGCTAGAGAAGAGGCTGCCAGAAAAGAAGCTGCTAGAAAAGCCGCTGAGAAAAAAGCTAAAGAAGAAGCTGCTAGAAAAGCCAAACAATTAGCAGCCAAAAAAGCTGCAGAGAAAAAAGCAAAGGCAGAAGCCGCACGAAAAGCAAAAATCGCAGAAAAAAAGCGTATTGCTAGAGAATTGGCGGCAAGTATTGCAGAAATTGAAGCACAAGAAGCAAGAGAGAGAGCAAAAAACAATGCCATCGCACGCTTTGGTAACGCTATCAAAACCAAGATTAACCGAAAGTGGGTGATACCACCGAAGCAGCCTAAGAATTTGCGTGCTGTGTTTAAAATTTATACAAAGCCCAACGGTCGCATCAGAAAAATTACTGTCATTCGCTCCAGTGGTAATCGCGTTTTTGATAATTCTGCAAAAGAAGCCATTCGCCGTGCATCACCACTACCCATGCCGAAAAAACCATCGTGGGCAAAAGAATTTAAAGAAATTACCATTCACTTTCCGTAGTCAATATTAGAGGTATTATTAGGATGAAAAAATTATTATTGTTTGGCTTTTTGTTATTGCAAAGTCTGACGGCTTGGGCAATTGATTTGTCTGTTGGTCAGGGAAGAGTTGCTGCAAAACCGATTGCGGTCGTCCCTTTTGCGGGAAATACTGAGGCTAATCGCGTTGACTTTATTATTTCCGCAGATTTGAAAAAAAGTGGGGTGTTCTTGCCTATCTCGCCCAATAGTTACCAAGAGCGTCCTCATAGTGATAGTCAAATTAACTACATGACCTTTCAAGCGTTGGGTGCGGCTTACATCGTAACTGGGAAAGTCGTTGCTGGACAAGAGATTGTGTTTTCTATTGCCGATGCCTTTCAGCAGCAATCGCTGGGAACTTACAGAGTGAGATTTAATGGTAAAACATTGCGACAAACAGCTCATGAAGTCAGTGATTTGATTTTGGAAAAGCTCACGGGTGTGCGTGGGGCTTTTGCCACGCGTCTTGTCTATATTCACGAAAAGGGACAGGGTGCAGCACGTCGTTATCAGGTTGTCATCTCGGATTCGGACGGTTTTGCGCCGATTGTTTTGTTGAACTCTTTAGCACCAGTGATGTCACCTAGATTTTCACCTAATGGACGCAAGATTGCTTACGTTACTTTTGAAGGCGGACAGTCACAAATTGTCACCCACGATATTATGACGGGCATTCGTCATCTGGTTTCCAAAGCGGAGGGAATTAACTCTTCACCTGCATGGTCACCTGATGGCTCTAAAATTGCGATGGTTTTATCTAAGGATGGCAACCCTGAAATTTACTACAAAGACATGATGACGGGTGCATTGATGCGAGTGACTAATCATCGAAGCATCGATACTGAGCCAACTTGGTCACCTGATGGCAAGAAAATTTACTTTACTTCTGACCGCTCTGGAGATCCTCAGTTATATCAAATTGCTTTGAGCAACGGTGCGGTTTCAAAAGTGACCAGTGCAGGACGCTATAGTGCAGGGGCAGATGTTTCTTCAGATAACAACTATATTGCCTTGGCGAGAAAAACTGCGGATGGTTTTGCGATTGGAACAATTGATAGAAACACAGGGCAGTTTAAAGTGGTTAGTCATAGTTCCGATGACGAAACACCACGCTTTTCACCGAATGGAAAAATGCTTATTTTCACCTCGGTTACAGGTAATAAAGCGGTGTTGAAAGTGGTCAATGTGGATGGTACAGGAACGAATACACTATCGACATCAGGACAAATTCGAGACCCCGATTGGTCGACTTATTTACGATAATTTTATATTGAGGTAAATGTGATGAAATATTTATTAATGACACTGACAGCCCTTTTAATGGTAGGTTGTCAAAGCGTTGACTCTAAAGACAGTGGCGTTTTGTCTTCAAAAGTGGAAAATGCAACGAGTTCAGGTATTAACGGCGTTTACTACGGTGGTGAAGGTTATTATCCCGGTGAATCAGAAGGCTATAACACGGCGACTAATGGCAACTTTTACGATGATCCGCAGTACGGAAAAGGTGTTTTAGCAGGACCGAACTCTCCAGCCAAAGACAGGGTTATTTATTTTGACTATGATAGTTCTGATATCGATAGTCGCTCTGCGGCATTAATTGACGCTCATGCAGCTTATCTGAAACGCCATAGATCTGCAAAAGTTGTACTGGAAGGTCACACGGATAGTCGCGGTAGTCGCGGTTACAACTTAGCATTAGGTGAGCGACGTGCAAAATCTGTGCGTGCCCGTTTTGTCAAACAAGGTGTACCTGCTACGCAAATTCGCGTGATTAGTTATGGGGAAGAAAACCCAGCAGTGACGGGTTATAACGAGCGAGCTTATCAGCGAAATCGACGCGTTGTTATCCGCTATAAATAATGGGTAAGCGAGTAATGACGAGAATAAAAAATTATTTACTTCTTCCTGTTGCAGCGATTAGCTTAGTCGGTTGTGTGAGCAGTAGTGATTTTTCGGCGATGCAATCACGAGTAATTCAGTTAAATGCTAAGGTTAATTCACTGGAAACGCGTTTGACGGGCTTGCAAGAGGCGTTGGTTAAGGTCAAAGGTCAGCGAGTTGTCAGATTGCCGACGGGTGCCCCAACAGAGGTTCGCCCCAGAATGACGGTACCAAATCCGTTAAATAGCAACAATATTGCCGATAATGCCCTATCAACTAATTTGTCGGCAACACAGTCACTCAGCAGCCAAACATTGAGCAACCAGCAACTACGCGGTCAGGCACAGGGGAACGGTTCAAGTTTACTTAATAAAATATTAAATCTTTATCATCAAGGTGATGTGGAAAATGCAGTTGTCCAACTAAATCATTTTTTGCGTCAGAATAGAGACCCTGTGTATCGCAAGCAAGCCTTATTTTATTTAGGTGAAGCGAATTACGCATTGCGTCAGTATGCTGTTGCTGAACAGGCATTGGAAGCGTTGGTTTTCCAAAGTGGCGAAATGCCTTCTGGCAAGGCAGTGAATTTGTTAAAACAGGTTTATCAAATTCAAGGAAAACGCAACAAGATAAAATCACTGACTAACTTTATTAATCAGGTGAGAATGCCAAAGGTGGAGAGTATTAACCTTGGATAATTGTCTGTGAAATTTGTTTAGTTATTTGAAAAATAAGTAAATTAAAAAGATTTAAAGATTGGCTGAAGGAATTTAGCCAATCTTTTTTTGATTTTTGTAACAGAAATCATGACAAGCCGATAATGTTACGCTATAATCATCGCAACATTAAAATAATTCTTGAGGAAAGGTCATGAGTGACGATCGTAAAAAAGCACTAGCAGCGGCATTATCACAAATCGAAAAACAATTTGGCAAAGGTTCTGTCATGCGCATGGGGGACAGCTCTGCTCAGAGAGATATAGAAGCGGTTTCTACAGGCTCTTTAGGTTTGGATATTGCCTTGGGTATTGGTGGTATTCCCAAGGGGCGTGTAGTTGAAATTTACGGTCCTGAGTCATCGGGTAAAACGACGCTGACTTTACATGCGATTGCCGAAGTTCAAAAAACAGGCGGCACAGCGGCATTTATTGATGCGGAACACGCACTAGACCCTGTTTATGCGGAAAAACTTGGGGTAAATATTGACGAGCTTTTGGTTTCTCAGCCTGATACAGGTGAGCAGGCGCTAGAAATCGCCGATATGCTGGTGCGTTCTGGCGGTGTGGATATTGTGATTGTTGACTCTGTGGCAGCTTTGACACCTAAAGCGGAAATTGAAGGTGAAATGGGTGACTCGCACATGGGTTTACAAGCCCGTTTGATGTCACAAGCACTGCGTAAGTTAACGGCAAATATTAAACGCAGTAACACGATTGTCGTGTTTATTAACCAAATTCGTATGAAAATTGGCGTGATGTTTGGTAGCCCAGAAACCACGACAGGTGGTAATGCTCTGAAATTCTACGCTTCGGTGCGTATGGATATTCGCCGTATTGGTGCGATTAAGAAAGGTGATGAAATCATCGGTAATGATACGCGCGTCAAAGTGATTAAAAACAAAGTTGCCCCACCGTTTAAACAAACTGAGTTTGAAATTTTATATGGCCAAGGGATTTCTCGTTTAGGTGAGATTTTATCTTTGGGTACGGAAATTGGCGAAATTGAAAAGTCGGGTGCTTGGTATAGTTACAAAGGACAAAAAATTGGACAAGGTAAGGAAAATGCTAAGAAATTCTTAACAGAAAATCCTGAGATTGCCAGTGATGTTGAGTTGAAAATTCGCCAGCACTTTATGCCAACGCGTTTCCCTTCTGATGAAAGTGAAGCCACTACAGAAAAAGCAGCGAAAAAATAAAGAAATGCCATAAGTGCAACACCGTAGAGATAATTAGGTAGCTTGAGACTATGAGTCGCATTGTATGCGGCTCTGGTGGGGTAGTTGTCAGCAATTAAAGAGGTAAAATCATGACCGCGATTAGCAATGAACAACAAGCCTATAATTATTGTATTCATTTATTGGCTAAACGCGAATATTCACAATATGAACTAACGACAAAACTCACTCGATTGGGTGTTGGTGAAGAAGCCATTGCTGACTGTCTGTCTCGTCTTGCTGAGGAAAACTACCAATCCGATGAGCGTTTTGCAGAGATGTTCTCTCGTACAAAAGTCAATCAACGCCACGGCGAACGCAAAGTTCGCTATGAGCTGAAACAAAAAGGTATCAGCGAAGCCTTAATCGACCACTATGTCGCTTTACATGAAGCAGAATTTTTAGACAATGCCATTTATTTACTAGAAAAGAAACTGCCTTTTGAGCAAAGAGAAAAACATCAGTTAGATAAAAAAGTGAAGGACAAAATTATCCGTTTTTTATTAGGTAAAGGCTACGATTATCAGCTTATTCAAATCGCTTTTGAAGAAGTGTTAAACAGTTCAGAATGACGGTACTATTTTCTCTATAGCAGGTAGGGTGGATGGAGCGGCAGCGATATCCACCATTCGCAGGTGATTAAATTTTTCTTTAAATTCTGACTCATTGCAATCGGTGGGTTACGCTCGTTCCTCGCTAACTCACCCTACGAAAATCTGCCACTTTATATTGCTTTTGTTCCTTATGCCTGCTTTTTC
>PDWI01003118.1_pt1 | contig 23844 bp, 18 predicted proteins | sample 1430891 | NCBI WGS metagenome assembly PDWI01 (sample SAMN01162508, study PRJNA174530) | Oral metagenome, whole genome shotgun sequencing project. | biome: Marine environment; feature: Marine mammal; material: Swab sample of the gingival sulcus; isolation source: swab sample of gingival sulcus... | reverse complement strand
ATTGGGTATTATCCCTTCTGGTGCTTGTTTTGTGGACATTGGGCCAGGGCACGGTATTTTCAGCCCAAAGATCCCACACGGTTTATTTTGAAGGGTGTGAAAATGAGCTTCATGTTTACAGGATACAAGGAGAGCATCCTGGTAAGACTCTTTTGATTGTAGGGGGCATCCAGGGAGATGAACCCGGAGGATTTCTGGCAGCTGATTTTTATGCGGATTTTTTCCTGGAAACCGGCAACCTGATTGTGGTTCCCAGGGCCAATTTCCCTTCTATCCTCAAAAACGAACGACAGATCAACCAGGACATGAACCGCAAATTCATGAACGATCATACAGACAATTATGAAGCGTCTGTGGTAACCATACTCAAGAAACTGATCTGTGAAAGTGATTGTTTTTTAAACCTCCACGAAGGTTCCGGGATTTACTCTCCAGAATGGGAAAATGAAAACCGAAATCCCAAACGGTTCGGTCAGTCCATTATTGCCGATGATACTCGTCTTGTTACGGATGAAAACACCCCGGACATTGATCTGAAAGCCATGGCGTTACAGGTAATACCAAAAATAAACGCCAATATTTCCGATCCCAGGCTGCACTTCCATTTTAACAACCACAGGACAGAAGCCACGGACTCCCTGCATAAAGAACAAAGGAAATCCGCCACCTATTACGCCATGAAGGTATGTAAAATTCCAGGATTCGGAATAGAATCGGCAAAATCCCTTCCCCTGAATCAGAAAGTCCGGCAGCATATTGATGCCATCAACGGTTTTATGGAGCTGCTTGGCATCATTCCCCAGACCCCTGGGCTGGATCTGAAAAAACCCCAGATGCAGTATATGATCATATCTGTCAACGGGGCTCTTCCTGTGGTGGTGGAAAAAATGCAGCACCTGGGAATCCGCAAGGGAGATACCATTGAAGTCATGGACATTGTTGCCAATTACCAGAGGGGGCTGAGTGCGGATATCATCGGAGCGGGCAATGAGTTCAATGACCTGAAAAAGAAAATCCAGATTCTGGAACCCACAAGGATTGTGGCAAAAAAAGATTTTTATCCCTGCGGGTCTGTATTTCTGGATTTTACGGATACCCCGGCACAGAAATCTGTGCAGATTACATCTTCAGAAAACAACAATATCCCTTTCCAGTATAAATTGAAAATCAATGGAAAAACCCGAATGGCAAAAGATCGGGAGCATATTATTCTGCACCGGGGAGATACCATGATCATAGAAGATATTGTGGGCAGCAGACTTGATCCTTCTGCCTATGTGGTCAATTTCAAGGGATTTGTGGGCAATAAATCCCGGAATACAGGAGAAGACCGGGGATATCTCATTGATACAGGGAAAAATGTGTTTATGACCCGCTACTCTGTCCATAAAAAAGGACGGGAATACCTGATTAAAACAACATTGAAAAATAAAGAAATCAGTAGATTATATATAGACATCAATAAACAGGCAAGCCTGACTGCCAGCCAGAAGGAGACATCAAGTGATAAAAAAAAATAAACAAAATCTATCCATTCTCGACAAGGACCTGACCATAGACGGTTCCATAGCCAGTACCGGAACCCTGATCATCAAGGGCAAGGTAAACGGCACCATTGAAGGTCAATCCCTGCTCATTGCCCAGGAAGGTCAAGTGATTTCCAGCATGGCCAATGTGGAAAACATGACCATTGGAGGGAAATTTCAGGGGGAAATGTCCGTCGCAAAGGAACTTGTCATCCTGTCCACAGGCACATGCAGCGGAAAAGTTGAATGCAAGGATCTCATCGTAGAAAACGGAGGAATCCTCAACGCCGAGGTCGCCTGCAAAACCAACATGAATGTTCCTGAAGTGGAAAAGGTAAAACAGATCCCAAAAATCAAGGATGCAGAAAAACAGATTACATTATAATGAAAAAAAGAATAACCGGTTTTGATACAGGCTCACACCAGAAAGCAAAACTGGTTATTCTCAAATCAAACCCAAAAGTTTTCAAAATTTTGTATCACTAAACCCTTCTCCATAATGGTCAGACAAGCACGGATTTCAGGTATTGACCTGTGTGGGAACAGGGCAAGGCAGTAATCTGTTCGGGTGTGCCCTGTCCCAGGATACGTCCACCGTCATCTCCTCCTTCCGGCCCAAGATCAATGATATGATCCGCACATTTGATCACATCCAGATTATGCTCAATGACCACCACGGTATTGCCTGCATCCACCAGCCTGTTGAGCAGAAGCATGAGCTGGCGGATGTCTTCGGGGTGCAGTCCTGTGGTGGGTTCATCCAGAATATACAGGGTGTTTCCCGTAACCTTGACGGACAATTCCCTTGCCAGACGCATGCGCTGGGCTTCTCCTCCTGACAGGGTATTGGCCCCTTGCCCAAGCCGGATATACCCAAGTCCCACTTCCGCAAGCATGGCAAGGGTATCTTTGATACTGGCAATCCCGTCAAAAAATTCCAGGGCCTGATACACGGTCATGTCCATGATATCGGCAATATTTTTGCCCTTGTATCGTACATCCAGAGTTTCCCTGTTATAGCGTCTGCCCCGGCACACATCACAGGTTACATAAACATCGGGCAGAAAGTGCATTTCAATTTTGACGATCCCGTCTCCCTTGCAGGCCTCACACCGGCCTCCTTTTATGTTGAAACTGAACCTGCCCGGCTTGTATCCCTTTGCCCGTGCATCACGGGTTCTGGCAAAAATCTCCCGAATGGCAGGAAAGACTTTTGTATAGGTGGCAGGATTGGATCTGGGAGTTTTTCCAATGGGAGACTGATCCACAAACACCAGTTTGTTGAGATGCTCCATTCCCTGAATCCCTCCATGTTTCCCCACAGGATACCGGGTGCCGTGTATCTGATTGGACATCCCAGGATACAGGGTGGCAGTTACCAATGAGGATTTCCCGGAACCAGACACCCCGGTAACACAGGTCAGGCAGCCCAGGGGAAAAGAAACATCAATTCCCTTGAGGTTATTGGCCCGGGCCTGGTTCAGGGAAAGAGACTTCCCGTTTCCCTTTCTGCGGACCCGGGGAACAGGAATGGATTTCTTGCCGGAAAGGTACAAACCCGTCAAGGAAGTTTCATGGGAGAGCAGTTTTTCCGGCGGGCCTGAAAAGATGAGTTCCCCGCCGCGTTCTCCTGCCCCCGGGCCAATGTCAATGACATGGTCTGCCGCAAGAATGGTATCAGGATCGTGTTCCACAACAAGCACCGTATTGCCAAGATCCCGGAGGTTCATCAAGGTGGAAAGCAATTTTTCGTTATCCCTCTGGTGCAGACCGATACTGGGTTCATCCAGGACATAAAGAACTCCCATGAGCCTGGAACCGATCTGGGTTGCCAGCCGGATACGCCGGTTTTCTCCGCCGGAAAGGGTATCCCCGGAACGTCCCAGGGTCAGGTATCCAAGTCCCACCTTTTCAAGAAATCCCAGGCGCTGGGCTATTTCTTCAAAAACAGGCCTGGCAACACAACGCTCTTTTTCCCTCATATCCGGGGAAAGGGATTCAAAAAATGCCAGGGCATCTGTCACACAAAGGTCTGAAATCTCAGCAAGGGTTTTTCCTCCCACCTGAACCGCTGAAGAAGCAGGATTCAGCCGGGAGCCGTGACAATGAGGACAGGGCAGAAAACTCATGTATGGCGCCATCTGTTCCCGTGACCGCCGGGAAGAAGTATTGGCATATCTGCGGGCAAGGTTGGGGATGACGCCTTCATAGGGACGCTTATACCGGATTTTTTTGCCGGCCCGTTCTGCGTAAAATTCGATTTCCTCCTGTCCAGAGCCATACAGGATGGTGTTGCGGAGGGGTTCGGGCAATTGCCCAAAGGGCTGGTAGATGTCTGCCCCATAATGGGATGTCAAGGCATCCAGAAATTCCATAAACTGAACAGAGCTGCGGTTCTGCCAGACCATGACCGCTCCCTGGCGAAGGGAAATGCCGGGATCGGGCACAATGCGGTCTGGATCAAATTCATGGACAGAACCAAGGCCCTTGCAATGGGGACAGGCTCCGTGGGGAGAATTAAAGGAAAAACTTGCCGGAGTAAATTCAGGGTAGCTCACATGACAAAAAGGACAGGAAGCAGTTTCACTAAAAAAGGTCTCTGTGGACAAATCCAGATTCAACAGGGTAATCTGCCCCTGGGACAGGGAAAATCCAAGTTCCAGGGAATCTGCCAGGCGTTTTTCCACTCCGGGTTTTACGACCAGACGATCCACCACTGCCTCAATGCAGTGGGAAGCATTCTTTTTCAGGGAAGGAACCTCCTCTATGGTGTAAAATTCCCTGTCCACCCGAACCCTGGCAAACCCGTCCCGTTTCAGCCGGGAAAAGACTCTTTCATGGGTTCCTTTTCCATCTGTTACCAGGGGAGACAGCAGAATAATTTTTGTGCCGGAAGCAAGTTTCATGATCTGATCACAGATTTCATCAATACTTGCCGAAGTAATGGGCCGCTGGCACAGATGGCAGACAGGAGTGCCAATCCTGGCAAAAACAAGGCGCAGAAAATCATGGATGTCTGTAATGGTTCCCACGGTGGAGCGGGGATTATGCCCCAGGGCTTTCTGCTCAATGGCAATGGCCGGGGAAAGTCCTGTAATATTGTCCACCCGGGGCTTGTCCATTTGTCCCAGAAATTGTCTGGCATAGGTTGACAAGGATTCCACATACCGCCGCTGCCCTTCTGCATATAAGGTATCAAAGGCCAGGGTGGATTTGCCGGACCCGGAAAGTCCTGTTACCACCGTAAGCTGATTATGGGGAATTTCCACATCAATATTTTTCAGATTATGATGCCTTGCTCCCTGGATACGGATACAGGGTTCCGGCAAAAGAATATCAGGAGCGGTTTTCATGTCAAAAAGATTTCCCCGATGCCATTGCAAGGGCCTGGATGACTGCCATGTCAATGGCAGCCACAAGGGAAGAGGGGTCAGCCTTGCCCTGCCAGGCAATATCATAGGCGGTTCCATGATCCACAGAGGTTCGGATAATGGGCAGTCCCAGGGTGGTATTGACCCCGTCCCTGAAATGCAGCAGCTTAAAAGGTATCAGTCCCTGGTCATGGTACATGCATACAACCGCATGGAATTTTCCCTGGGAGGCATGGTAAAATACCGTATCAGAGGGCAAAGGCCCATGTACATCCATTCCCATATTCTGTGCTGTTTCCACAGCAGGAAAGATGATGTTTTCCTCCTGATCTCCGAACATGCCCTGTTCTCCTGCATGGGGATTGAGTCCTGCCACAGCCACCCTGGGAGAGGCAATACCGAAGCGTTCCTGCAATGATCTGTGGGTAATGGAAATGGTCTGAACAATATTCTCAACGCTAAGCAATCCCGCAACTTCAGACAACGGCACATGGATGGTTACCAGAACCACCTTGAGACGTTCTCCTGCCAGCATCATGGAAAAATCTTTGGTGTGAACACGGTGGGCGATCATTTCCGTATGACCGTGAAAGGCTGATCCTGCCGCAGCAAGGCCTGTTTTGGTAATGGGAGCAGTAACAATGGCGTCTATCCTTCCTTCCTGCGCCAAATCCACCCCGGCAAGGATATATGCTTCCATGGCCTTTCCCAGCCGGGCATCGGGCTGGGAAAGGGCAAGCGCCTGGGAAGGAAGAGAAGACACCGGCAGCACATCAATGGAGCCATGTGTATAATTTCCCTTTTCCGGGGAATCCACAGGCAAAAGACCCAAAGGGGAACCGCAAAGCCCAAGGGCCTTTTCCATCACTCCCATATCTCCAATGACAAGGGGTCGGCAGCGCTTGTATATATCAGGCCGGGAAAGGGCCTTGACCAGAATCTCAGGCCCGATTCCCAGAGGATCTCCCATGGACATCCCCAAAAGGGGGCGCTTTGGGGTATGCGTTGTCATATAAAATTCTCCTTATAATGGCCACGGGCCGATCTGGCCTATCAATGTCCAGACTCAGCCCACAACGAACAATGAAAATAATTTAATAGGTTATATAAACTTTCATATAAAAAATAAAGGATCATATACTACAAATCAAGGAGACTGGACAACCCTGATCCACCACCAAAATGCCACCTGCGACGTTAACTGCATTCGCATTCCCTTGGGTTGTATGCCTAATACGCCTCAGGGCTGCTCACCATTTTGAAATCAGCACCCTTGCATCCGGCATGTTGCTGATGATCAGAGAATGGACATATATATTATAAAATAAGAAAGTTGTAAAATTATCATTGAATTTGAGGCTTCGATTCAGGACAGAGCTATACCAGCTATTTTTTTTGAAACGTGAAACCGTTAAAATCATGGGCACATAAACTATTTTTATTTTTTATCAAAATTAAGAGAAAAATAAAGATAATAAGAGATAATAGAAGATTTTTTATTCCCAGCCAGAGTGGCAGTTCTGATGTATTGCATATTTTACAGGGAAAAAAAGTCAGTTACAAAACCAGCTGGAATGCTTTAAAAATTCGTGTGTTTCACAAAAAATAATGAATAAAACCAAATGATTAAAATTTCGAGCCAACGGCAATAGTCACGAAGAGCTAACATATATCTTCAGGTTTGACTCTGCATAATGCCTTGACATAGAAAAGAACTTCCTGCACCTGCGAAGGTGAAAACAGAAAACAATATATATCTTGAAATGAAAAGGAGAAATTCCGTTTGGAATCCGCTGATAGTATCTGGGCACAGGTAAAATCCCATATCAAAATCAATATTCCACAGCATAAGTATAATATGTGGATAAAGCCAGTGGAAATGGTTCGCCACGATGGGAATGTCATATACCTGTTTGCACCCAATACTGTATTTATTCAGCGATTAAAAGAACATTTCCTTCCCATGCTGACCAAAGAATTTGAGCAGATTACCAAACAGGAAGTTACCATTGAATTTGATACACAGTCACGACAGGAGAAATCATCCAAAATTTCGGACAAGGAATCTGCCCCCAAAAAAAGTACTCCCATGGCAAGGCCTTTACCCAAAACCAGCCAGCCAAGACTGCCCGGTTTTGAGAGTACTTTTTACCAGAGCCGGCTCCTGAAAAAAGGCTATACCTTTGACAATTTTGTGGTGGGCGACAATTCCAATTTTGCATATTGCGCTTCCCTGTCCCTTGCAAAAGGCCAACTGAACGGAACCAAAATTCTCTATCTTATGGGAAGATGCGGTCTTGGAAAAAGCCATCTGTCCCAGGCAACCGGGCAGCACATTATTTCCCGTAATCCCCGTTCCAGGGTATATTATGTTACAGCAGAAGATTTTACCAATGAAATGATCTATGCTCTCCAGCACAAGACCATTGAAAAATTCAAGGAAAAATACAGAAGGTATTGTGATACTCTGATTCTGGAAGACGTACATTTTCTGTCCGGGAAAATGGGTACACAAAAAGAACTGGTATTAACCCTGGATTACCTGCTTGACGCAGACAAAAGAATTGTCTTCTCAGGATATGATTGTCCAAAGGAAATTCCCAAGCTGGACCCCCAGCTTACCTCCAGATTATCCATGGGACTGCTTACAGAACTGAAAGCTCCTGATTTTGCGACCAGGGTAAAAATTCTTGAGAAAAAATCCACTGGTCTGGACTGTCAGATACCAAAACCCATATTGGAATTTCTGGCCCAGGAATTGAACTCGGATGTACGGCAGCTGGAAAGCGGACTTTTCGGAGTCTGCACCAAGGCCAATCTTCTCAACCGGGAAGTTGATATGAAACTTGCCGAAAGTGTTGTCTGTCAAATGGTTCAGCAGCGAAAACAGATCACTTTGGAATCCATAAAAAAGCTGGTGTGCAAGGAATTTTCCGTGACGGAAAAACAGCTTTTGTCCAAATCCAGGAAACAGGATATTGTCAGACCCAGACAGATGGCCATGTTTCTTGCCAGAAAATACACAGATCTGCCCCTGAAACAAATTGGGGCAGGATTCAACAGATACCATGCCACAGCCCTGTACGCCATGAATACGGTGGAAAAACAATTGCAGCAAAAAGGGCAGGTATATCAGCAGATCTCTTATCTTTCCAAAAAATTGGAACGCCCGCAAGCCAACGAAAACGAATGATTTTTAATTTTTGACACCATATTTGTGATTCTTACACAGGCAAACTGACTCCCATGCGGCTTGGCCCCTGAGAAACCAAAACCCACCGCCTGATTTTACAACATTCTTATTTTATGATACATATGCCTTTTTCCTGATTACCAGCAAGGTACCAGATGCAAGGCAGCAGCACCCGGAGTCGTATTCGGCATACGTCCCAGGGGGATGCTGCCGCAGCTAACAACCCAGGTGGCATTGTATGGTGGATCAGGACAGGGATAGACAGTTGACATGGGTAAATTCCTATTTATTATTATCGGGGAAAATATCTGAAAAATCCATGACCATTTATATGAAAGTTTATATAACCTATTAAATTACTTTTATTCTTTGTTGTGGGTCGAGTCTGATCATTGATAGACCAGGGCGGCCCACGGCCGTTTATGTAAGGACACCCGAATCCATGCAGGATACCATGATACCACCCCATATACAGAATCTCATCCAGGAAAATCACATCCTTGTCAATGCCGTCAAAAGCCAGATGGCCCGGCAGATTGTGGGCCAGGATCGGCTGGTGGATGCCCTGCTCACAGGCTTGTTTACCGGTGGGCATATTCTCATTGAAGGGGTGCCCGGCCTTGCCAAGACCAGCGCAGTAAAGGCCCTGGCCGCAGCTGTCCAGGCAGATTTCAAACGGATTCAGTTTACCCCGGATCTTTTGCCTGCGGATCTGACCGGAACAGAAATTTATCGTCCCAAAACCATGGATTTTACCACCAGAAAAGGGCCCTTGTTTAACCATATCATTCTGGCCGATGAGATCAACCGGGCGCCTTCCAAAGTCCAGTCTGCTCTTCTGGAAGCCATGGAAGAAAAGCAGGTAACCATTGGAAACAAAACCTATGAACTTCCCTCTCCATTTCTGGTGCTTGCCACCCAGAATCCCATTGAGCAGGAAGGAACCTACCCTTTGCCTGAAGCCCAGATGGATCGGTTCATGCTCAAGGTATTGATTGACTATCCAGATAAAAACCAAGAGCTTGAGATATTGAAAAAAATATCCTTTGCTTCCCCGGAAAAAGTGGAACCTGTGATTACCTGTGACCAGCTAAAAGACATGGCAGCACTCATTGACCAGATTTATGTGGATGAAAAACTCAAAGGATACATGGTGGATCTCATCTGCGCCACACGCACACCCCAGGATTACGGAATGGACATTGCCCCTTATGTTGAATTCGGCGCATCCCCCAGGGCAACCATATTTCTGGCCAGGGCTGCCAGGGTCAGGGCATTTCTGGCCGGCAGGGCCTATGTTACGCCCCAGGATATTAAAAATGTCGGGCCGGACGTGCTGCGGCACAGAATTTTGTTATCCTTTGAAGCCCAGGCCGAGGATATAAACACCGACGACATCATCACCCAACTATTTGATTCTGTTCCGGTTCCCTGATATTTTCCCCGGACAGCAGAACAAAAGGGCCGTTCCATGATTCCTCCAGAGCTGATCAAAAAGATAAAAACCATCCACATCACTTCCAGGGAAACCGTGAATACCCTGATGGCCGGGAAATATCGTTCTGTTTTCCGGGGAAGCGGCATGGAATTTGAGGAGGTCAGGGAATACAGCCCCGGAGATGAGGTCAAATCCATTGACTGGAAAGTGTCTGCCCGTCTTGGCAAACCCTATGTCAAATTGTACCGGGAAGAACGTCAGTCCATTGTCATGCTGCTCATGGACATCAGCGGTTCTTTGTCCTTTGGCAGTTTCCATGGAAAGGTATTGGAAAAGGCAGCAGAAATTGCCTCTGTTCTGGCCTTTAACGCCATCAAGAACAATGACAAAGTGGGCGTGATTTTTTTCACAGACCGGGTGGAAAAATACATTCCCCCCCAAAAAGGTTCCGCCCATGTATGGCGGGTCATCAAGGAAATTTTTACCATTCAGCCCCAGGGCAGAAACACCGATCTTGGCTCTGCCCTGGAATATCTGGCAAAGGTCATGAAAAAACGATGCTTTGCCTTTATCATATCGGATTTTCTTGATACAGGATATGAAACCGCATTAAAAACCAGCTGCCGCAGACATGAACTCATTGGCATACGAATGACAGATCCTGGTGCCTGTTGTCTGCCCCAGGGCGGCATCATTGGCCTGACCGACCCGGAAACAGGCCGCAGGATCATGGTGAATGCCTGGGATAAAAAGACCCAGGATAGATTTGCAAACCAGGCCCTGGCCCTGAAAAATCACACCGCAACGGTCTTTTCACGGGCCAGAACCGATCTGATTCACATGGACACCCGTGACAACACGGCCCAGGTTCTTACGGCCTATTTCAGGCAGAGAGAAAAACGATTCCGCTAACGGCCGCGGGCCGACTGGGTATTTTATCCTCCAGACTGGCCCACAACCAAGAATGAAAGTAATTTAGTAAATTATCGAGACTTTCATATAAAAAAATGCAAGGACTTCACGATATTCGTCCCCCTGTAATGGTGGGAATGGATCCTTTCTGGATCAGAGCGGCATGGATTGCCGGGGCAATATGTCTGCTGGGCCTGGTTCTCTGGATCCTCCTGAAAAAAATCTGGAAAAAGAAACAAAATTCCCAGGAAAAATTATCTTTGGGACAACCCTTGCATGATCCCCTTGTCTCTGCCATGGAAGCCCTTGATGACCTGGAAAAAAACGTCTCCCCTGGCACTGATGCCAAAAACCTGTATTTTGCCCTGGGAGATATTATGAAAACTTACATCGGAAAGACTTACAACACCGGGGCAAGGGAGATGACCACCCAGGAGCTTGCCGCAGGTCTGAAAAGTGTTTCCATGGAAAGACGCCTTGCCGCACAGGTAATCAGATTTCAGGAAGAATGCGATCCTTTCCGGTATGCGCCGGAACACACGGATATGTCCCATGAAATTGCCAAAGATATATCCCAGGCCCGCAGCCTCATCCAGGCCATGGAAAAAGACAGGTTTTCCCGTCTTGCTGCAACCCGTCCCATTGAGGATGAAACCCCCATGCCAGTCCCCTTGCCCCTGCCCGGAGAAACCTTGTGATGATTCACTTTGCATCCCCCTGGTTTCTCATCCTGCTCCTGCCTGCTGCAGGGGCGTTTTTCCGGCAAAAAAGCCTCCAGAAAAGACAAGGCTTATACGTGTCAGGGCCCCTGAAAACATTTGCTTTTCCCCCTACCATGGGTGTTTTTCTGTCGGAGCAGCTGCTGCCCTGGCTCAAAATTCTCGCCATTGCATTGATGATCCTGGCCCTGGCCCGGCCCCAGGCAGGGGAACAAAAATTGCTGACCACTTCCAGGGGGATCAATATTATCCTGGCCCTGGATCTGTCCGAATCCATGAAAGCCATGGATTTCAAACTGGACAAGGAAATTGTGGACAGGCTTACCGCAGTAAAATCCGTGGTCAATGATTTTATTGCCCAAAGGACATCCGACCGTATCGGCATGGTGGTTTTGGGTTCCCACGCCTTTACCCAGATGCCCTTAACCCAGGATGCCAATGCCCTTGCCTTTATGCTGGATCATTTGAGAATCGGGGCCGCAGGCCCGAATACCGCCATTGGAGATGCCATTGGTATCAGTCTCAAGCGTCTTTCCCACATCCCTTCGGATTCCAATGTCATTATCCTGCTCACGGACGGCCAGTCCAATGCCGGATCGCTTTCCTGGCAGGAGGCCGTGGACATTGCCAGCCGTAAAAAAGTAAAAATTTATACCATTGGAGTGGGAACCAGGGGTAAGGCCCCCTTTCTCGTGGACGGGATTTTTGGGAAACGATTTGTGTATCAGCAGGTGAATGTTGACATGGAAGCCTTGAAGATCATTGCAGAAAAGACAGGAGGCAAATTTTTCAAGGCAGATGACACCACGGCCCTGACCCGGATTTACGAAAGTATCAATTCCCTGGAAAAAACAAAACTCCCCGTGGAAAAATGGGTGGCATACAAAGAGTTGTTTCCCGCGTTTCTCATGGCAGGAATGGGGATCTACCTTCTTTATATTGTGCTGCGCAATACCCGTTTTTTGCAGGTGCCCTGAACATGAAAAGGCGTCAAATATAACGGCCACGGGCCGATTTGGTCTATCAATGACCAGATTCAACCCACAACAAAGAATGAAAGTAATTTCGTAGATTATATAAACTTTCATATAAAAGGCAGATGAAAAATGGAATTTCATAACCCAAACATGCTGTTCTGGCTGTGGGCCATTGTCCCTGTGGCAGGGTTCCTGATATACGGAATGGGGAAACGAAAGAAAATTCTCCTTGGGTTTGCCCGTGAAGACATGATTTCTGCGCTTGCTCCAGGCAGGAGCAGGGGCCGGGAATGGATAAAAACCATACTGATTCTCCTTGCCATGATTTTGGCCGTGATTGCCCTGGCAGAGCCTGAAATGGGCTTTCATTGGGAACGGGTCAGTCAAAAAGGCGTGGATATCATGATTGCCCTGGACTGCTCCCGGAGTATGCTGGCACAGGACGTGGAACCTTGCCGCCTGGAACGGGCCAAGCGGGAAATCATGGATCTGGTGTCCCTGATGAAAACCGACCGGGCAGGGCTTGTGGCCTTTGCAGGCAATGCGTTTTTGCAATGTCCTCTGACCCTTGACTATCAAGGTTTTCATATTTTTTTGCGAACCCTTTCCCCGGACTATCTGCCCCTGGGCGGTACCAATATCAAGGCGGCCATTGAGGTGTGTGATTCCGCCTTTGACCTTGCAGCGGATACAGACAAAGCCATTATCCTGATTACCGACGGCGAAAACACCTCAGGAGACCTTGAAACCATCACAGAAAAAATGGCAGAAAAGAACATCAGGATTTTTGCCGTGGGTGTGGGAGATATTCATGGAGCACCTGTACCGGCTGCTTCCGGCGGATTTGTAAAGGATGAAAATGGTTCCATTGTCATGTCAAAGGTGGATGAAAAATGTTTACGCCAGATATGCTCTCGTACCAATGGACATTATGTTCGTTCCGTGGCAGGAGATATGGATCTCGAAGAAATTTACACCCGGCGGATTTGCCCGGACATGAACCAGAAAGAATTTGAGCAGGGCAGAAAAAAAACAGGGACGCCCAGATTTCAATGGTTTCTTTTTCCCTGTGTGCTGCTTTTGCTGGCAGAGGCATGGCTTATGCGATCCTGCCCGGTAAAGAAAAAAAATTCCTTTCACAAGGCAATACTTCTGGCATTGCTCATGGCTGTCTGGGCAATGCCTGACACCGGAACTGCGGAAAATCTTGTGGCAAAAGGGCTGCAAAAATTTGAAAACCAGGAATTTGAACAGGCAAAAACCTGCTTTATCCAGGCCCAGCTGAAACATCCCGACGATCTGCGCCTGTATTATAATATTGGAACTGCTGCCTATAAAAACCAGGAATATGACCTGGCCCTGGATAATTTTGCCAAGGCAGCGGAAACATCAGACCCTGAATTACAGCACAATTCCTGGTATAATATGGCCAATACCCTTATCCAGAAAGGGAATCTGGAAAAAGCAAAGGAGACTCTGGAACAATTACTGGCATCCTTTCCCAGGGACGAACAGGCCAAAGATAACCTTGATTGGGTAAAAAAGAAACTGGAAGAGCAAAAAAAACAGCAACGGGAAAATCAAAAGAATAACCAGCAGCAAAAGCAAAATCAGAAGCAGCAAAAGCAGGACCAACAGAAAAAAAAACAGAACCCGGACAAGCCCCAGAACCAGGAAGAACCCAAAAAAGACAATGACCAGGGAAATCAACAGAATCATGACCAGCCCCATGTCAGCCCGGTTCCCCAAAATCAGGAAAACCAGACACCAAAAGAAAATACCCAAAAATCCAATACCAATGGGGATTCCATGCAGGGAGATCCCATGTCAGGACATGCCATGCCAAAGAAAGAATCTTCTGCGGCAGACGCAAAACTCAACCGTCTGGAAGACAGGCCGGGAGCGGCTCTGATTCCCCGAACCCGGGGACAAAAAGTAGAAAAGGATTGGTAATTTCCATGGAAAAAACCAGAATACATACCGGTATAATGACCTGCATGCTCTGCTGGATAGCAGCATGCTTTTTTTTCTCGGCAAGCGCACCAGGCATTGCATGGGGCTTTGATGTCAGCGCCAGGGTCAATCAGGTACGCATTGCTCCTTCAGACACTATCCGCCTGCAAGTCGTTGTGGATGGAGGAAAGGCAGACCTTGACCTGTCCCCCATTGTGGATTTCCAGATTCTGTCCAGGGGCACCTCCACCAGCCGATCCTATGTAAACGGGGTCTGGTCCCACAAGGTAACCTATACCTATATCTTGTCTCCCCTGACATCCGGCACATTGTCCATTCCTGCCCTGACAATACGCCGCAAAGGGGAAACTGCCAGAACAGAACCCATTTCCATTGAAGTGTCATCCCAGGCAGGACAGTCCCAGGACAATCCAGCCAGATGTTTTGCCAGGGCACAGATCAGCAGAAACCATCCTGTGGCAGGCCAGCCCCTGGTATATACCTTTTCCCTGTTCTGCGGCCAGCCCATTGCCGATGCAAGACTCCAGCCCCCTTCATTTACAGGTTTTTCTGCCAAAGAAATCGACAGCCAGCGGCAAAACAAAACCCAAATCATCAATGGACAGGAGTTCCGGGTTATTTCCATTTCCTATCTCCTATTACCCCAACAGCCGGGAGACATTACCATTGAGTCTGCCTCTGTGATGGTTCGTGTCATGACAAAACAGGAAAAAGACCCCTTTGAAGACTTTTTTGACAATGGATTTTCTTCTTCCTTTTTTTCAGGGACACAGACCAGAACCCTTCGGATTTCTTCCAGGCCCATTCCCGTTACCGTGCGGCCCCTGCCCCCCTACAAAGGAAAGGGAACCTTTTCAGGACTTGTGGGCACATTTGTCCTGAAAGCCTCTGTGGACAAAACCACCCTTGGTGTTGGAGAATCGGCCACCCTGACCTTTGAAGTGTCAGGCCGGGGAAACATCATGGATGCAGGCCCGCCCCAGGGATGGATGCCCGATAAAAAAGCCTTCAAGATTTACGCTGATACGCCCAAAGAAGAAATTCAAATATCTGACCAGGGATATTCCGGGAAAAAAATTTTTCAGCAGGCATTGGTGCCCCTGACCCCCGGCGTAAAAACCATTCTGCCGGCATCTCTCATCTACTTTGACACAGAAACCAATACATATCAGACTCTTGCCACGCCTTCATTTGATATTTCCGTAACCGCCAGACCAGGAGACAATCTGTCTGTTTCCGCAAAAACAGACACGCCTGACGATCCTGGCCTGCCGGAAAACGCCAACTCCATCCATAAAAAGGAAGTTACCCTGCTCAATCAGGATATTCTGGACATCCGGGAATCTCCCCGGATTTTGTCTCTGGGTTCTGGTATGGGATTCTGGTTTTTTGTTTCCATGACAGCCTTGCCCCCGGCAATACTGGCCCTGTTTTTCATGGCATGGCAATTATGCACACGAAAACAATCCAGAACCTCCCTGCTGACCAAAGAGGCAAAAAAGGCATTGACCCTGGCCCGGAAAGCCCATCCCGATTCCCCGCAATCCTGGGAGCTTTTGCACGGCGCCCTGACCCGTGTTATCTGGGCAAAGGCAGGAAAAACAGGGCAAAATTCCACCCCAGCAGAAGTGGAAAATGTCTTGCAGCAGCAAGGAGCAGCATCCTCTGACATCAAGGAAACCCTCCAGGTTATGGAAAAGATTGATTCTGTACGTTTTGGCGGGAAACAACCTGATGCAGAAGACTATGGCCGATGCCTTTCCCGAATCAACAAATGGCTGTGCCTGGTTCTCATGATTCTGGGCACATGGGCCGGGGTATATCCTGACAAGGTTCCGGCAGAACCGGGCCCCCCTTCCCAGAATTTTTCCCCTGCCTTTGTCCAGGCAGTAAAAGAGTACCGGGCCGGAGAATTTGAAAAAGCTGCCCAGACATTTGAACGCATTGCCGAAAAATCAAAAAACAATGCTGACATATTTTACAATACAGGCAATGCCTGGTTCAAGGCAGGCAATATGGGCAGGGCTATTCTCTGGTATGAAAGGGCCAGAATATATGCGCCCAATGATCCTGACCTCCGGTATAATCTCAACTTTGCCAGGGAAAAAACCCTGGATCAGCAGGATACGGATTTTTCCCTGTCCCATCTGGTCTTATTCTGGCATGGCTATATCCCTGTGGGCTATGTACAGGCAGCCGCCCTTGCAATGACCTGGCTGTTCTGTATCTGGGCAGGCGTATGTGTGGTGCGAAAAAAGCGGATTTTCTCCCTTCCGGGGATGCTGTCTGCCCTCATTGCCCTTGGTTTATTCCTGGCTGTGGGAATCAACCAGTACGCCCGGCTGAAAGATACAAGGGCTGTGATTGTTCAGGATGTTGTTCCGGTTCGGTCCGGGACATCCCCGCAGGCCACCCGGCTTTTTGATCTCCACGCAGGAGCCGTTGTAAAATCAGGGGAACATAAAAACGGGTACATGAAAATCTTCTGGACAAAAAATAAAGTGGGATGGGTAAAAATCGGCCATGCCTTGGATATATCGCTAAAAAATTAAATCTTTTGATGATCCAATCAAATAAAATGATACGCAGAATCAAAAATCAATGGAAAAATTTCTGGCAAGAAATGAAAATACAGATTATAATAAAAAATTTCAGAGGGATTCCATATCATTATCATTTCAATCAAACGGCCATGGGCTGACCGGGGATTTACCTGCCGGATTCGCTCATAATATAAAGGGAAAAAAGGAAGTGCTGTAAATGGAAGATATACAGATCGGTGTGGTGGGGGCTGGCAGCTGGGGAACTGCCCTGGCAAAATTATTGGGTGAAAAAGGATACAATCTTGATCTTTGGGTGTTTGAAACCGAGGTAAAAGAGCAGATCGAAACAGACAGGGAAAACAAGGTATTTCTGCCCGGTTTTCTCCTGCCTTCCACCCTGCATCCCACCAATGACCTGAAAAAAGCCGTATCAGACAAGGATCTTATATTGATGGTTGTGCCGTCCCATCTTATGCGCCAGGTGGCAGAGCAGATGCGCCCCTTTGTCAGGACAGATACGGTAGTGGTCACAGCCTCCAAGGGCATTGAAAACAAAACCCATAAGGTTATGACCCAGGTACTGGAAGAATGTCTGGATCATCTGGACAAAAAAAATTTTGTGGCCTTGTCCGGCCCAAGTTTCGCCAGGGAAGTTGCCAGCGGAGCCCACACCGTAGTAGCATCCGCATCTGTCAGCCGGGAAAGCGCACGATTTGTCCAGGCTGTATTTTCCGGCCCCTTGTTCCGGGTATATATTAACGATGATCCCATGGGCACCCAGATCGGCGGCGCCATGAAAAATGTCCTGGCCATTGCTGCAGGCATCTGTGACGGTATGGAAATGGGGTACAATCCCAGGGCGGCCCTGATTACCAGGGGACTCACGGAAATGAACCGCCTGGCCAACCGGATGGACGGCAATCCCCTGACCCTGCTGGGACTTTCCGGGGTTGGAGATCTGCTGCTGACATGCACCGGTGCCCTGAGCCGGAATTATACCGTGGGCAAACAAATCGGTCAGGGGAAAAAACTGGAGGAAGTGATTTCAGAAATGCGCATGGTGGCAGAAGGAGTGAGAACCACCAGGTCTGTCTATAACATGGCAAAGAAACTGGATGTGGAACTTCCCATCTGTACAGGAGTATATCAGGTGTTATTTGAAAATCAGAATGTGCATGATACGGTAAAAGCCCTGATGAACCGCTCCTTGAAACACGAACTCCACGGAGTCATATAACGCCTGACCACAGACTCGCAAAACAGGCACCATCCAGACGGCTCCACGAATGGCAGGTAAGGGGCCGACTGGATAATGGGAATTCTGCTATTTTTTTGCGGGTGTTTTTTTTCTGACCCCAGCCGATTTTTCCCTGGCCGCACCGGCCTTGACAGGATCTTTTTTTCTTACCGCCGTGCCCCTGAGCATGGGAATAAGCACATCCCGGTTCTCGGCCAGTTTCAGGGCAATGGATTCAGATTGATTTTCACTGAGTCCAAGCTCCTGTTCCTGGAGAAAATCAAACACATTATCCGCGATATCAAGCATCTTGTCATGGGCGTCTGCTTCCTTTTTCGTGGCAAATGTCATTTTTTCCTCTCCGTTCCTGACCACGATGTATTTTACAATAACCGCCATATATTCTCCTTATCCTGACCTGAAACAACAGGCAGCCCTGTCAGCAAAATCTTACAATCCTGATGTGTCATATTGACCGGTCTTTAATAACACCAGGGTACAGGCTTCCACAACGCTGATCCCCGCCGCCTTGAGCTTCTCCTGGGTCTGGGGATTTTCTGTTCCGGGATTGAAAATGACCCGTTTGGGAGCCGCGGCAATGATCTGATCAACCACATCATCGGTCTGGCGTTTGGGGCCAAGGTACAAGGTGGCAGTATCCAGTTTGTCTGGTATGGAACTGATATTCTCATACACCTTTTCCCCTTCAATGGTGTCATGGCCTGGGGCCACGGGAATGGGATGATGGTTGTATTCTGCCAGTAAACGCATGGCTTTGTTGGAATAACGGTCTTCTTTGGGGCTGGCTCCGATCACGGCGACTTGTTCCATTTTGTCATCCTCCTGAGTGTAAATGTTGTCTTTATTCTGCAAAATGCCACAGGGTTCCGCCAGGACTGTCCTCCAGGACAATCCCCATGCCCGACAGCTTGTCCCGAATTTCATCGGCCCTGGAAAAATCCTTATCCTGGCGGGCATGGATTCGCTCTTCAATCCATCGTTCAATTTGAGCGGCATCAACCCCGCGCTCTGCCATTGCCCTGGTTTTCCTGGCGGCAAACCATTGCCCTGGCTCATGTAAAAGGAATCCCAGGACTCCGGAAATCTCCTTTATATCAGCATACAACCGGGCAAGACGGGTTTTATGGTTTTGCAGGTCCTCATCCGGTTTCCCCTGGCTTTGCAGTTCATCCAGCAGACGATTACCGGAAGTAACACTTTCAAATATCAACCCCAGGGCCATGGCCGAATTAAAATCATCATCCATGGCCCGGGAAAACCCATTCCACAAATCTCCCCTTTGGGGAATATCATTGTGAATCCCTGCCTGGTCCATGCGCTCCAGAAAGGTATAAATCCGATCCAGGCCCTGACTGATTTCCGCCATGGCTTCGGGAGTATAATCAATGGGACTTCTGTAATGCTTGGATAAAAGGAACATACGCATGACCTCTGCCGGATATTTGGCAAGCACATCCTTTATCATGGTAAAATTTCCCAGGGATTTGGACATTTTTTCCTGGTTAATGGCCACAAACCCGTTATGAATCCAGTATTTGGCAAAAGTGCATCCAAACAGGGCCTGGCTCTGGGCAATTTCATTTTCGTGGTGGGGAAAAATCAAATCCTTTCCCCCGCCGTGAATATCAAAATGCGGGCCCAGATATTGGGCGCTCATGACAGAACATTCAATGTGCCACCCCGGCCTGCCCTTTCCCCAGGGACTTTCCCAGAAAGGCTCCTGGGGTTTTGCCCGTTTCCACAGGGTAAAATCCAAAGGATTTTTCTTTTTTTCATCCACAGCAATCCTTGCCCCGGCCCGCATATCATCGGGATTTCTGCCTGATAATTGTCCGTAGTCTGGAAAGGAATCTATGGAAAAATACACATCCCCGTCAGGCACATGATATGCCTTGCCAGCCTGGATCAATCCTTCAATAAATTCAATTATCCCCTGGATATGCTCCGTGGGACGGGGCGCATGGGTGGGGCGCAGCACATTCAGGGCATCCATCTCTGTATGAAATTCGTCAATGTACCGATTGGTAATATCCGTACAGCTGATGCCTGTTTCATTGGATTTTTTGATGATCTTGTCATCCACATCCGTAAAATTACGCACATAGGTAACCTTGTATCCCGAACGCGCAAGCCAGCGATATATCATGTCAAATACCACTACAGAACGGGCATGGCCAATATGACTTGCGTCATACACCGTGGGGCCGCATACGTACATGCCCACCTTGCCTTTTTCAATGGGAGTAAAAGGTTCTTTCCTGCCGGATAAGGTATTATATATGCTGATACTCATGGTTTCTTCTTTCAAATGTCGTAAATAAAAGCCTTGGGCAGGCAAGATGTTTCCCAATCTGCCTGTCCCGTTGGTTTTTTGTTTCTGATTCAGGGCGTTTGGGCGGATGCACCCCCTTGCAGCAAAACCACACACTGGGCGGCGATTCCCTGTTTTCTGCCAAGAAAGCCAAGCCTTTCTGTGGTGGTGGCCTTTACATTGATCCGGGAAACTCCCAGATGCAGAATATTTGCCAGATTCTTTTTTATCCTGTCCTTATGAGGAGAAATTTTGGGTTCCTGGGCATAGATGATACAATCTATATTTACAATCCTGTACCCATTGGCAGCAATCAGATCAGAACATTTTTCCAGAAGAATCCTGCTGTCAATATCTTTCCAGACAGACTCCGTATCTGGAAAATGCTCCCCGATATCCCCCAGACCCGCAGCCCCCAATATAGCATCACACAGGGCATGGATCAATACATCTGCGTCAGAATGTCCCAAAAGGCCCCTGGAATAATCAATTTTCACGCCTCCGATGATCAGTTCCCGATTTTCGGCAAAGGCATGCACATCCGTACCAAGCCCGATACGGATCATCCCTGAATGCCATGTATCAGACATCTCTGAAACTTCCATGCAACACACTTCTCCTGTTTATCAACAACTTGCGGCTTGATATTGATATGACTTTATCATGTTTGAAACCTGTTTGAAAAGCCCCTGACCACCATCAGAATGCCACCTGCGGCGTTGCATTCAGCCCCATCGCCTTGCGACGTATGCCGAATACGCCTCAGGCGCTGGGGCTTCTGCTCCTTGCATCTGACATCCTGCTGGTGATCAGGAAATTGACGTAATAAAGTACAAATCAACCAGTTATAAAATTAGGCGGTGGATTTGAGGTACAAAAGATACAACGGGGGAATATGCCTGGCTCCATTGTTCTTGCTATTATGACAGTAATATTAGGAACGCATTTACCAGCAAAAAAAAATATCTCGAAAAAACGGCTTATTATATATGGCTTAGAACCAATCCTCGATTTCTAAATTTTCTACCCTTTTAAATTCTTTTGTATTATGAGTAACCAATATTGAATGAGAGCTGACCGCAATACCAGCGATAAGAGTGTCGTATGCTCCAATCGGCATACCAGACTTTTCTAGTTTTGCCCGAATCAACGCTGTGACTTTGGCCTCCTTTAACGTAAAGGGGAACACTTCAATATGTGAAAGCAATAAATTGAGTTGTTGTTCTCTTTTTTGCGGATTATTTGATTTTGCTATTCCGACTTCGAGTTCGTAAAGAGCAATTGAAGGTATTGCAATTTCTTGGGGAGATTTTGATAGCAATTTTTCTCCAATATTCCCAACGCCTTTGAAAAAATAAATAATTGTGTTTGTGTCCAGCAGGTACACTTTTAAAGTGCCTCTCTTTTCGAATCATATTGCATATCTGCTCGTATTGCTTCAAGTGTCGGAAAATCATCTTGCCAACTACCTGCCAAAACAATAACCTCTGGTGACCACTGTGTTCTTACTTTTTCTTCAATAACTTTAGCCACCCATTTGCTAACTGATAATTGGCTGGATTTTGCAGCCTTTTTTAATTTACTTTCAACAACAGGATCAAGATAAATTGTTACCTGTGCCATGATGTCTCCCTATGGTCTTACTTATTATAAGTGGAAGTATAATTGTAAAGACAAAAAGTGTCAACAATGAATTGTGTCCCCTGATCCACCATACAATGCCACCTTCGGCGTTAGCTGCAACAGCATCCCCCTGCGACGTATGCCGAATACGGCTCCGGGTGCTGCTGCCTTGCATCTGGCATCTTCCTGGTAATCAGGGAATTTGCGTAATGAGATGTAAATCAGCCTGTTATGAAATCAGGCGGTGGATTTGGGGTGTTACCCTTTCTTTTGAACAGGTCTTTTGCAAGGTAAAAAAAACATGCGGTTTTGTTCCGCGTAAATGACAGGTTTGCCTGGCGGATCATCCATGATGTAAAATTCGCTCTTGACATAAGCCTTCTCATGGAAGGCGCGGAAGCAGGCCCTGCTGCGTATCAGGCATACGCCGCAGGGCAACACGGCAGGTGGAATTTTGATGGTAAATCAGGATTTTCTGTTCTCTTTCTATTCTTACTATGGCAATATACAAACTTTCTTTGCCCCATTGGAAGATTTTGATCCAGCATCAAAATGTCCTCTGTTTTATGATTCGTAGAGAATTGGCAAAGATACAATGACTGATGATAATTTTCTATGAGTACCAGGCCATGAAAAAAGGTTCAGGAGAGCTTATGAGTATTTCCACAATAAAAGACCGATTGGATGATCTGTATGAGCAGTATAATTGCCGGGAATATATTACTCCTGATCCTTTGGCTTTTTTGTATGATTATGAGGATACCAGGGACAGGGAAGTTGTAGGGCTGATTGCTTCTTGTCTTGCCTATGGCCGGGTGGAAATGATTATGAGTACGGTTAGACAGCTTCTCAAAGGATTGGAAGGGCATCCTTTTGACTGGCTGTATGGGGCAGTGGAAGGTGATATTCGAAAATTGACCAGAGGTTTTGTATATCGTTTTGCCAGGGAAAGCCATTTAGCGGCCTTGCTTCTGGGAATCCGTCAGGTAATTCGGGAGGTTGACTCCATTGAAGCATGCTTTTATCATGGCATGAAAACCTGTGTCCATGAAAATGAAATCATTGCCGGACTTGCTCATTTGCGTCATTGTCTGGATCCTGAAAAACGGGCCGGACATCTATTGGCAGATCCATTGAAAAATAGTGCCTGCAAGAGGAGTTTCTTATTTTTGCGCTGGATGGTACGAAAAGACAGGGTTGATCCTGGGGGATGGGATCCTTGCCTTGCAAAGAACTTGATTGTCCCTTTGGATACCCACATGTATGCCATTGGAAAATTATTGGGGTTTACCTGCCGGAAAACCCAGGACATGAAAACGGCCATGGAAATTACCCAGGGCTTTGGAAAAATGGTTCCAGAAGATCCGGTAAAATATGATTTTTGTCTTACCCGGTTTGGCATCAGAAGAGAGCTTGGCATGAATTTCCTGGAACAGGAGCTTCTATGAAAATTTTTATAGCCTGCTAAATTAATTTCATTATTTGTTGCGGGCTGAATCTGGAGGATGCTATACCCAGCCGGCCCTCGGCCGTTATATCCGAATCATAAAAACATCAGGAGGAATCGTGAAAAAAAATGCTGACTATGAGCTTCCTCTTCTCTTAAAAGGACGTCTGGTCAAAAGGTATAAGCGGTTTCTGGCAGATGTGGTGCTGGATTCCGGGGAGATGATTACGGCCCATTGTCCCAATTCCGGTTCCATGACAGGATGCGCAGAGCCAGGGGCAGATGTCTGGTTGTCCCTGGCCGATAATCCCAGACGAAAACTTGCATATACCTGGGAGCTTGTACAAACACCCACATCCCTTGTGGGCATCAATACCCAGGTGCCCAACCGCCTGGTGAAAAATGCCATAGAACAGGGACATATCCCTGAATTACAGGGGTACACAAAAGTCCTTTCAGAAGTCAAAACCAGTGAACATACCCGATTGGATCTGAAGCTGGAAAATTCTTCCGGCCCTTGCTGTTATGTGGAAATCAAGAATTGTACCCTGC
>PDWI01003117.1_pt1 | contig 23857 bp, 24 predicted proteins | sample 1430891 | NCBI WGS metagenome assembly PDWI01 (sample SAMN01162508, study PRJNA174530) | Oral metagenome, whole genome shotgun sequencing project. | biome: Marine environment; feature: Marine mammal; material: Swab sample of the gingival sulcus; isolation source: swab sample of gingival sulcus... | reverse complement strand
CTGTTATAGGACTTTTTTTAGTGAAATGTATACTGATAATTATAAAATAATTATCATTTAATAAAGTGTATATCATTCTATTCTAATTTAGTATATAATTCTTATATAGAGTAAGGAGTAACGAATGATCAATAATATAAGATTCCCTGAGTGGGCAAAGGCTGTTGAATCAGATAAGGATGAGTTTTATTATCCTGTAACAGCAAGAAAAGGTAGAAAGTTAGAAGAGGCTAGACAAATTTATAGTGATTTTTTATCACAGGCTAAAAAGCATACAGAATCCGTTAATTTTTATGGTTGGCTTAACCATATGGCAGTAGAAGGTCTAGTACTTAAAGCATATGAAGCGAGTTATGATATTGCTCAAATACTAAAAAATCTTCCAGCAGATAAGGTGGTTAGTACAAGAGTGAGTCATAATAAAATGAGAACGCATACAGCAGGTGATTATAAATTAGATAGAAAAATGAGATGTGTAGAAGCAATTGCTTTATATCATATGGATGAAAAAGAAAAAGCAGTAGCACTTTCAAAAGATATTATAAAAGAGATAAGTAGGATGGATACAACCTTCTTACATAGTATAGCGTATAATTTAGAAGATTATGGTGAGTCCGATGCTGCTAGAGAAATTTATGAGTTCTTTTCTAGTCCAGAAGGAAAGAAAGCTAGAATGAAACTTGCTTCATCAGCGATGGAGTCTTGTTCTTATTTCTATTATAAAAAAGATTATGATATGGTAATTGAAACAGCTGATAATTATATGAAATTAGGAGAAGATCCTGAAAAGGCAGCAGAGCATCTTTATTCTTTAGGTGCAACACCGTATTTTAAAGATCACTGGAAAGCAACGTATCTTAGTTTAAAAGAATATAAAGAGCTTGCCGTGAAGGCTAAAAATGGTGAAGTTATTGATATGAATCATTTGAAAGATGGAGAATATGAAGGACGTAATATTTCTTTTAAGGGAGCAGATTTTGTTTCCAGAGTTGTTATAAGAGATGGGAAATTATCTTCTATTACTGCAGAGCAGAGAGAAGGTGAAGGAAAAATCTTTGATGATAGACCATTTGCTGTTTCTGATATTCTGCCAGAGAGAATGCTAGAGTCTAATAATTATTATGTAGATTCGATTGCTTCAGCAACAGTAAGTAGTAATAGTATAAAATTAGGTGTGATGAAAGCACTGTTAAAAGCAAGTAAATAAAAAGAAAAAAGGCTCCTGAATGGAGCTTTTTCTCTTTAGGGGTTTATTTATATTTTGATAACTTAATATAATCTACATAACCTTTATCGACAACTAATACATGATTGATTACCCAATCGACTAATTCTTTTGTTAATTTTTTTAAAAATTCTCCTTGCATATGGTCTGCTTGTTGAAGATCGATGCTTTCAATCTTTTTTATAAAGAGTTTATGCTGAAACTTGTGGATGTCCTTATCCATATAATCCGTCTGATCAAAGATTGCTTCCTCATTCCTAAAATGCTCTATTGTATAATCTTTTAAACCTTCTATCGCATGTTCCATTTCATCGTAAATATCCTCACCATCATCTGCTCTAAGACTCAAATCATATACTATATTTAATAGCTCTATTAAATGTTTATGTTCATCATCAATCTGAACATTTTCTACACTAAATCTGTCTTCCCATTTAATCATATACTCACCTTCCTTTTCTATTATATCGGTAGATAGAATTAAAAATTAAGTAATAGCGAAATAATCAGGAGTATAGTATAATAAATTTAGATATAGAGAGGGACTATGAAAAAACTTATTATAGCAGAAAAACCATCAGTAGCTAAGAATATTTGTGATGCACTAGGTGGTATGAGAAAATACGAAGGATATTTTGAAAATAGTGAGTATATTGTCTCATTTGCATATGGTCATTTATATACATTATATGATGTATCAGATTATGATAGTGGTATAAAAGGATGGAAGGAAGAATATTTTCCTTATATCCCGAAGATATTTAGATATAAGCCTATTCCTAGAAAAGGTGTATTTAAGCAGATTAAAGTGCTTCAGCATTTAGTAAGTAGAACAGATGTTACAAGCATTATATCAGCATGTGATTATGATAGGGAAGGTCAGCTAATCGGCGATGTGATCTTTAAAAATTTGAAGCCAAATCAAAAAATCTACCGTATGCTCTTAAATGAATGGACGAAAGAGAGTGTATTAGAAGGTTTAGAAGGTATTATACCCAATGAAGAGATGCTCAGTTTAAGAGATGCAGGTATTAGTAGGCAGTGGACAGATTGGGTCATAGGAATTAATCTAACGAGCATAACAACTCTAAGGTATTCAAGCTCTAAAGTTCTTAATATTGGTAGAGTGCTCCTTCCAACACTTAAAATCATCTATGATAGAGAAGAAGAAATCTTACATTTTAAGCCAGAAGAGTATTTTAAATTACAAGGGATTTTCTTTAAGGATAATAGGGCATTTGAAGGGATATATTTTAATAAAAAAGATAAGTTTAAAAATAAAAAAATATTAGAAGATATTTATCAAAAAATAACAGTCCCTACAGAGGGAATAGTCCTAAAAAAAGAGCAGAAAATAGTAAAAGACTATCCACCAAAGCTCTTTAATATGACATCACTACAGCATTATATTATCAGGACGAATAATAATTTTAATGCATCTAAAGTGCTTAAAATAGCTCAGAGCCTATATGAAAAAAAGATGATTACTTATCCGAGAACGGAGAGTGAATACTTAGATGAAAGCCTTTATCCAAAGGGAAAAAAGACGTTTAATCAATTAACTGAAAATCATCCATATAAAGAGAAGATGTATTTTTCTAAAAATAGAATTTTTAATTCTTCAAAGGTAAGCAGCCATAGTGCAATTATTCCAACGGGACATCAAATGAAATTATCAACAGATGAAATTACGGTTTATTCTGCGATTAAAAATAGGTTTCTTATTCAGTTTATGAAGCCAGCAGAATATGAAGTAGTAAAGCTGATTATTGATGTGGAGGGTCATATGTTTCATGCTTCTGGTAAAGTAGAGCTGGAAAAAGGATTTAAACTCCTTGAAAAAACAAAGACGAAAGATAGGGTTCTTCCTCTAGTCAATAAAGGAGATAAGGTTCTTTTAAAGAATATAAATATTAATACAAATGAAACAAAGCCGCCAAAGTATTATACAGAAGGAACGCTCATTAAAACAATGGAGTCTTGTTCAAGGTATTATAAAGATGATGATGAGAAAATTAAAAATATTCTTGCTGGTTATAGTCTTGGGACATCGGCTACTAGAGCAGATATCATTAGAAAATTATTTAAAGCAGAATATATCTATGCAGAAAATAAGAATTTAAAAGTAACCAAACTCGGAAAGAATTTAATTGAGAAGTTTCCTGTGAAACAATTTTTGGATCCTGAATTTACAGGAAGACTCGAAAAAAGTCTGCAGGATATTTCAAAAGGAAAGCTCAGTAAAAATGAGTTCTTACATTATATTTTTAAATTAACTTCGGATTCAGTAGAAACGATAAAACGCCATCAAAGAGAACTATTAATCGATAAAGAGATTATTGGGATTTGTCCAGAATGTAATCATAATATTTATGAAGAAAAGAGTGCTTTTACATGTTCTCATTGCGATTTTATTCTTTATAAAAATGATCATTTTTTAAAGAGTCTAAAAAAGAAGGTGAGTAAGAATTTTGTTAAAAAACTTTTAAAAGAAAAAAAGGTCTATGTAAAGAATTTGGTGAGTAAGAAAGGAAATCGTTTTAATGCGTATCTTTCTTATGAAAAGGAAGATGGGAAATATACTTGGAAGATGGACTTTAACGGATAATAAAAATTTAATGTATTTCTAGATAAATTACTGATATACTAGTATAGGAGGTGTTTATGAATGTAGTTAGTGCATCGCATTTAAGAGAAAAAGATATCATTATTATAGATGTTAGATATAATTTATTAGATCATAAAGAAGGAAAGAAAAAATATGATGAAAGTCATGTTAGAGGTGCTCATTTTATTGATTTAGAAAAGGATTTAACATCAGAAATTAAAGAACATGGTGGAAGGCATCCATTGAAAGATTTAAATGAATTTAAAAAGAAAATAGCATCCTTAGGTGTTCAAAAGGATAGTAAGGTGGTTATTTATGATGATGGGAATTTATCTTCAGCGTGTAGATTATGGTTTATGCTAAAGCTGATAGGAATTACTTCTTATATTGTAGAAGGTGGTTTTGAGAGCATAAAAAAAGAAGGGATAGATCTTACTAAGGAAGTTCCTCAGACAGTGGATGTAGCCTATGAATTTACAGAAGATAAGAGCATCATGGTAGATTATGATGATGTAGTAGCGTCTTTTGATAAAAAAGAGTCCTTATTAATCGATAGTAGGGCAAAGGAAAGATATTTAGGTCTTCAAGAGCCATTTGATAAAATAGCGGGTCATATTCCTACTGCTGTGAATTATTTTTGGAAAGATAATTTTAATGGACTGATGCTAAAATCAAAAGAAGAATTAGAAGACCGATTTAAAGATCTTAGAAATTATGATGAAATCATTGTATATTGTGGTTCTGGAATAACAGGTGCAGTGAATTTATTTGTTCTTTCAGAACTTGGTATAAAAGCAAAATTATATGCAGGTTCTTATAGCGATTATATCAGCTATCACTCAAAAGTTATAGTAAAAGGAGATATCGAAAAACTATTATGAAAAAATATTTGATTGTAGTGTTAATGATTAGCTCATTATTATTAATGAGCTGTGGAGAAGAAGGAAAAAAAGAAGTAAAAAATGAAACCATTAGTGTAACGCTTCCTACAGATAAAGAATTAGAAGAAAAAGAGAAAGAAGCAGAAGAAAAGAAAGTAGCTGAAGAAACAAATGTTTCTGAAGAAGAAAAAGAACTTCCTACAAAGACGCCGGAAGAATGGCTAGAGGAGTATAAGAAGTATAAAGTGAATGAAGCGGGCAAGGTTATTGTGATTATGTATCATAATTTAGCCGATAAGCCAGGTGATTATGCTTCTACGCCAGAGCTTTTTAGAAAAGAACTTGAAAGACTTTATAATGAAGGCTATAGAACAGTTTCTATGACCGATCTTATTAATAATAATATCGATATAGAAATTGGTACAACACCAGTAGTACTTACTTTTGATGATGGACATAAGTCGAATTTCTATTATGATGAAGATGGAAATATTGCAAAGGACTGTGTGGTAGGTATCTTGGATGATTTTTATAAAGAGCATCCAGACTTTGGAAGAAATGCAATATTCTATTTAAATTCGAATGCCTTTAGAAATGAAGAAACGGTAAAAAAGAAATTAGAATATCTTATTGCTAATGGCTATGAAATAGGAAATCATACGTATAATCATGCAGATTTAAAGAATCTTAGGAAAGATAAACTTCAAGAAGTGATTGGGAAAGAAGTGGAGTATATTAACTCTTTAGTAGATTATGATATAAAGCATTTTGCAATACCATTTGGAAAAAGGCCTAAGAATGACATAGATTATATGTTTAAAGGAGAGTATAATGGTATCAAATATGATATGGTATCAGCACTTAATGTAGGCTGGAACCCTGTACCATCACCTGCTTCTAAAAAGTTTGACCCAAAGAGCATTAATCGAATTACTTGTGGAAGTGGTGATTGTAGATTAGATTACTGGCTTGATATTTTGAAGGATTCAAAAAATAGATATATAAGCGATGGGAATAAGGATACAATTGTTATTCCTGAGCGTTTATTAGAAAATATAGATGAAAAATATATGGAGAGAGTAAAAACTTATAAGGAGGATTAGATGAAATTTAAAGATTACCCATATGAAAGACCCGATTTAGAAAAAATTCAAAAGGAATTTATCGCTTTATTAGAAGAATTTGAAAAAGCAGAAACTTTTGAAAAGCAAGATGAAGTAATGGTTCGAATTAATAAAATGAAAAGAGATATTGGAACATTAGCACAGCTTGTTTCTATTAGACATAGTATTGATACAACAGATGAATTCTATGATAAAGAAAGTGAATTTATGGATCAGAATATGCCATTAATTCAGGCACTTGATAGTAAGTATTATAAACTTCTTTTAGCATCAAAATTTAGAAAAGAATTAGAAGAAAAATGGGGTAAGCATATCTTTGTTCTTGCTGAGTACTCCCTTAAAACATTCTCAGAAGAAGTAATTCCTCTAATGCAAGAAGAAAATAAACTTGCAAGTGATTATGTGAAACTCATGGCTTCAGCTAAGATTATTTTTGATGGAAAAGAAAATAATATTCCTCAAATGACACCTTATTTAGAATCAAAAGATAGAAGCATTAGAAAAGAAGCGACACTTAAGACAATGGAATTCTTTGCAGAGAATGAAGATAAAATCGATGCTATTTATGATGGACTTGTTAAAGTAAGAAATGAAATAGCAGTGAAATTAGGGTATGAAAACTTTGTGGAACTAGGATATGCTAGAATGCTTCGTTCAGATTATAATCATGTAGATGTAGCTGGTTATAGAAAACAAGTATATGAAGATTTAGTGCCATTTGTTACTGAGCTTTGGAAGAGACAAGCTAAAAGAATCAATCAGGAAGATTTAAAATATTATGATGAGTTCTTAAAATTCACAACAGGAAATGCAAAGCCAAAAGGAGAGGAAGCATGGATGGTGGATAAAGCAAAGAAAATGTATAAAGAGCTTTCAGATGAAACAAATGAATTCTTTACTTTTATGACAGAGAATGAACTCCTTGATTTAACAGCGAAAAAAGGAAAAGCAGGTGGTGGATACTGTACATTTATCGATAATTATAAAGCGCCATTTATTTTCTCTAATTTCAATGGAACAAGTGGTGATGTGGATGTACTAACTCATGAAGCAGGACATGCTTTCCAGGTGTATTCATCAAGAAATTATGAACTCCCAGAGTATGTATGGCCAACATATGAAGCCTGTGAAATTCATTCAATGAGTATGGAATTCTTTACATGGCCATGGATGAATGAGTTCTTTAAAGAAGATACTGAAAAATATAAATTTGCTCACTTAGAAGGTGCGGTTAAATTTATTCCTTATGGCGTAACTGTGGATGAATTCCAGCATTTTGTATATGAAAATCCAAATGCAACTCCTGCTGAGAGAAAAGCAAAATGGAGAGAGATTGAAAAGAAATACCTTCCACATAAAGACTATGATGGAATTGACATTCTTGAAAGAGGAGGATTTTGGTTTAAACAAGCTCATATCTTCGGTATGCCATTTTATTATATTGATTATACCCTTGCTCAAATATGTGCACTTCAGTTCTGGCATAAATCAAGAACAGATAAAGAAAATGCATGGGCTGATTATCTAAGATTATGCCAGGCGGGTGGTTCTATGTCATTCCTTAATTTAGTAGAGCATGCAAATCTTAAAAATCCATTTATAAATGGAACAATAAAAGAGACAATAGAGCCTGTAAAAGAGTATTTAAACAGCATCGACGATAGTAAATTATAGGAGATCATATGCTTTATTTTATGAATGATTATCAAAAGGGAGCACATCCTAAAGTCCTAAAAGCAATAATGGATAGTAATGAAACTGCAAATATCGGCTATGGAATGGATGATATTAGCTTTAGTGTAAAAGAAAAGATGAAGAAAATCATTGGAAGAGAGGATGTAGATATTCATTTTCTTGTTGCAGGAACGCAGACCAATACGGCGTCTATTACACATTTTCTCCGTCCATATGAAGCCGTTATTGCAACAAGTTTAGGACATATTTCCGTACATGAAACAGGTGCTATTGAGTCAATGGGTCATAAGATTATTGAAATGCCTACAACAGATGGGAAATTAAGACCAGAGGATGTAGAAAAAGCAGTGAAGATGAATGTCGATGAACATATGGTTCTTCCAAGACTAGTTTATATTTCAAATGCATCAGAAACAGGTGCTATTTATACAAAAGAAGAGTTAGTAGCACTTCGCATGGTCTGTGATAGATATGATTTATTTCTTTATTTAGATGGTGCGCGCTTAGCAACAGCACTTACTAGTAAAGAGAATGATCTAACGCTTTTAGATATTGCGAGTTTATGTGATGCCTTCTATATTGGCGGAACAAAAAATGGCATATTATTTGGTGAAGCGCTTGTTATTGTGAATGAGATGTTAAAGCCTTATGCTCGTCATACGATTAAACAAACAGGAAGTATGCTTGCAAAAGGATGGCTTCTAGCAGTTCAGTTCAATGAATTATTTACAGATAATCTGTATTTTGAAATTGGAAAGCATAGTAATGAATTAGCCTCTAGGCTAAAAGAAGGTATATTAGACCTAGGGTATGAATTAGTTTTTGAAACATCTACTAATTTAATTTTTGTTGCTTTACCAAATGATATTCATTCAAAACTATCAAAAGAATGTTATTATGAAGCAGAAAAGCCTTATGGAAAGGGTGCTGTAGAAGCAAGATTTGTGACATCTTTTTCAACAACAAAAGAAGATGTAGATCATTTGCTTCAGCTATTAAAAGAATATAAATAATGTACTGGGGGCCTGTCTCCCAGTCTTTTTATGAGGGACTATGAAAATTATAAAAAAAGAGAATCGATATGATATTGTAGATGATAACGTTTCTGTAGGGTGGATTGAACGATTTGAAAATCCTTTTCATCAAACGAATGTATATTTAAAGCTCCATTTAAAAAGTTATAAAAAGAAGTATGTGGATATTTTTAATCCAATAGCAGAGATAGAAAAAAGGCCTTTACAGATTATGCTTTCTGCAAGCGAAGAAAAGAAGATTCATTTTATAGAAAGTGCAGGCTTTCAGTGCATGAGAAGATGCTATGAAGTAGATTTTACTATAGATGATTTAGTAAAAAGAGAATATAAGGATATGGATGTATATTATTGTGATAAAAATAATAAATTTTATATGAAATATGCTATAATGATATATAAGCACTATCAAAATACTCATACGGATATTAATGCACTCACTGCTTCATTTGAAGAGTTTATGAAAATTTTACCAGATACTATTTTTTATTATCATGAGAATGTAATATTCTTTGAAAAAAATGAAATCGCCTATGTTTATTTAAAGGATGAAGATTCTACTTCATTTGCTTATAAGGTAGTCAGTAGATTATTTGAAGAAAATAAGCATATAATCATGGAGTGCGATGATGTAGATTCTAGTGCGATGAAACTCTTATCCCTATTTAAAGCAGATAAAGAGTCATCATATAATACATATATTAGGAGGAAGCATGAATGAAAGACTAAAGTATATCATCAATTTAATACTCTATTTATTATTTGCTGCTTTACTTATTCTTATAAAAGAGATGGATATATTATATCTTATTCTTTTTATTGTTCTCATTCTAATTCCAAATGTTCTTTTTAGCATTTTATACTATAAAAAACATCCCCTTCAACATCTTAATGAAAGAAATAAGACTCGATTATTGTTCTGTAGTATGCCGCTTTACTTCTTACTTTTACTTACTATGTTCTTTTTAATTATCTTTTTTACAACGGATCCTTTTGCATATAAATATAAAAATCCTTTGGCTATTATTTTTGTAGAGTGTACTTGGAATATATCGATTATTTCCATGTACTATATTTTTAAAGACCGATTTATTGATAATGAAATAAAGAGGGATGGAAAGTTTTCTACCGTTCTTTATGGCTTTATGTTTTTTATGGGAAGTATCGCTTTTTCGCTCCTACTTCTTTATTATTATTCATAATATGACAAATGTCATATCGGATAGTGATTCTAGTCACTATTTTTTTTATTTTTATTTTCTATAATAAAGTTAGAAAAGGAGAGTAAGATGAATATTAAAGTAAAAGAATTAATCAAGAAATATGATGAGCTCATTGCTGTTAATAATATGTCTTTTGAAGTAAAAAAAGGAGAGTTTATCACATTGCTTGGGCCAAATGGTTCAGGGAAGACAACGCTTATGAACTGCATATTATCGATTTTAAAATATAATAATGGAAGTATTATGATAGATGATGAAACAATGACACCAAATAATTATAGAGTAAAACATAAAATAGGTGTTGTTCCTCAGGATATCTGCGTTTTATCGGATTTAACAGTATATGAGAATGTGGATTATTTCTGTGGCCTTTATATCTCAGATAAGAAAAAAAGGCAGGAATATGTAAAAGAGGCCATTGAATTTGTAAAACTTGAGAGTCATCAAAAAGTAATCGCTAAAAAACTCAGTGGAGGCCTTAAAAGAAGATTGAATATTGCTTGTGGTATTGCACATAAACCAGAGCTGATATTCTTTGATGAACCCACTGCTCAAGTCGATGCACAGAGTAGAAATTTTATCTTAGAAGGGATAAAAAAATTAAATGAAAAGGGTACTACCGTTGTTTATACAACGCATTATATTGATGAGATAGAGTATATTACAGATAGAATACTTGTAATGGATAAAGGAAAGTGTATTGCAGATGGAAGTTTAAATAATCTGATTAATTTATCTTCTATTTCTGAAACGATATTTATTGAATTATTAGTAGAAAATGATGTAACAGATTTATTTAGATCTTTAGATCATATGTATTCTGTTACAAGAGATCATAATATCTATACTTTAAAGTTTACGAGTCAAGGGAATATTGAAAAAATCTTATATCTTTTAAAAGAACATCAGATAGAATATATCAACTTTCATATGCAGCGCCCTACACTCAATGATGTATTCCTAGAACTAACAGGAAAGGAACTAAGAGAATGAAAGATGTATTATTTTATTTTAGTTATGCGAGTAAAATCTTTTTTAGAAATAAAACAGGAGTATTTTGGACAGTATTATATCCTCTTATATTAGCGGGTCTCTTTTATTTAGGATTTTCAGGGATTATCCATAAGGAGTTTAATACAATAGAGATTGGTGTAGATAAGGAATATAAAAACATTCTTATTTTGAAATCCATTGATTTATTACATGTAAATGAGATGGATCCATCTGATATGAAAGAAAATCTACTAAAAAATAAGATTTCTGCCTATGTAAAAAAAGATGGTAGTTTAGCTATAAAATATAATGGGGGAAAAGAAGAAATTGTTAATAATATACTAAAAGAAATAAAAAAGATAGAGTATCTTTCAGAGCGTGGTATGGTTGATTTTAGTCTAATCAATAAAAAGTTTATTAAAACAGATAAAGTTGTGAGCATTTACACAATACCATTTTACGTATTAATTGCCATGCAGTCACTTTATAGTATGTTTGCATCTCAGCATATGGTAGATAGTTTAAATATAAAAACATATAATATTGCAATAAGGCATCATATTAGTGGAATGAATCATAAAGCCTATATATTTGCCTCTATTATCAATGGAATTCTAATTAATATAGTAGCAAACACTATCCTTCTTATCTTTATGGAATATATATTAAAGCTAGATATGATTAATCACTTTACTACTACACTTTTCATTATCACAATAGGAAATATATTCGGTATAAGCTATGGTATATTAATTGCGATGATTCCTAAACTTTCAGCAGGAATTAAGGGCGGATTATTAGTAGCGACATCATTACTTTTTTCCTTCTTTTCAGGAATGATGAGTGTGGATGTTAGAATGTATATTAATGCGAATTTTAAATGGCTAGCTAAACTAAATCCAATAGAAATTATATCAGATACTATATATAAAATTAATGCACTGAATAAAGATATTAATGTATTTTATGAAATGCTTCCTTTACTTATTTTTAGTATATCATTTATCTTTATATCTCTTTATATTATATCAAGGAGGAGCTATGACAGTATTTAAAACCTATTTAAAGATGTTTTTTACAATGAAAATATCAATTATTCTTTATTTATCTATCTTTGCTATTATATCATTTGGTATAGCAGGTGATATAAAAAAAAGAGGGGATGAAATGAATACATATCATGAAAAAGTATATGATATCGCAGTGCTTGATCAGGAAGATAGCAAGGAGTCGAAAGACCTTGTTCAGTATTTTAAAAAAGATCATAGGGTGTCTTTTGTAGAGGATAGGGAAAAAGCAGTAGAAGAGGTATATAATTTAAAATATGATGCGCTGATTATTATACCAAAAGACTATACTCAAAGGCTTTTAGAAAAAGAAGATATTCTTGAAGTCATTACTAGTAATACGGATGTGGAAAATGCGATGATGATTGAAAAAGATGTGAATGAATATCTTCAGCTTCTTCTTCTTTCAAAAAACCAAGAGGAGTTTGACTCTCTTTTAGGCATAGAGAATAAAGTAGAATTTGTAAAAGAAATTAAAAGCGTTGATATATGGGTTAGCGAGTATTTTAGGGCCTCTGCTTACATTATTATGGCCATTTTAATCATGGTGGTATGTACGGTATATGTTAATTTTAAAGAAGTGGATATTCGTAATGTAATGGCAATGAAAAGTAGAAAACTATTTTTATATACGAATATGGCGAATTTTATTTTTTCTATGATTTTAGTTCTTATGATCTTTATTATTGGTATGTTAACGATGAAAAAAGATTTTTTAATAGATCATATGCCCTATTATATGCTAAATGTAATGGTATTTTCTATTAGCATACTATCTTTTGCATATCTTATGAATCAGCTATTTCTTAAAAAAGAAGTGATTACAATGATTGCAAATGTTTTTTCATTAGGACTCTCTTTTATATCAGGAGCATTTATACCACTTGCCTTTTTAAGTGAAAAGACCATATTATTTGCTAAGTTTTTTCCAGCTTATTATTACGTTATGAGTACAAAGAATATTTTAAAAGGAGATGGTTTATATTTTAGTATAGGTATGCAGCTACTATTTTCTCTTTTATATATTCTACTGGGAATATTTATTTCCAATCAAAAGAGAAGTAAAAATAGTTTGGCATTTTAAAGGCTTTGATTTATCAGAGCTTTTATTTATTTTATTTTCATTTTATCTATGATAAAATAAATAGAGGTGTTTATGAGAGTTCTTATTGAAATTTTTATGATGCAAGTCTTGTCGTTATTTGCATATTATAGTTATTTTAACACAGAGGATATCGTTTTATTTTTTGTTCTATCAACGATATTATCGATTAGTATTTTTCTTATTGAGGATAAAAAATTAAAGAGTCTTCCTATGATATTATTTATGATATTAGGCTATTTTTATCATCCGATTATTGTATTTTATCCAGCAGCATTATATTCTTTATTTTATTTTTATAAAGAAAAATCGCTTCTTAGCTCTATATTATTAATAGTAGATTTTAAATTCTATGTAGTTATTTTATGCGGGGTATCTATTTATCTATCCTTTCATAATGAAAAATTTAAAAAGAGCATATCCGCCCTTAGTAAGGAGAATGATTATCTTAATTTAAATTATGATAAGATGACAAAAGATAAGATTAATGTTATTAATAAGACGGATGAAAAGATAAAGGAAGAAATTTTAAAAGAAAGAGAGAGAATCTCTAGAAGGCTCCATGATGTACTGGGTCATACAATAAGCTCTTCTATTATACATATTAAAAGTTTAATTATTACAACAACAGATGAAAATACCAAAAAAGAACTCACTCTTTTAAATGAAAAATTAAAAGAAGGAATGAAGGAAATTAGAGAAAATATTTACGATATAAAGAGTGAGTCTTTTAATTTAAAGAAAGCTGTAGAATCTCTTTATAAGGATATTCCTATGGATTTAACGTTAGATTATAATATTATAGTAAATAATTCTAGTATGAAAGAAGATTTGTTTCAGATTATAAAAGAAGCCCTTACAAATACGATTAAACACTCTGATGCGTCTAAAGTTCATATTATGCTGAGTGAAAACGATACCTATTATATCTTAAAGATAAAAGATGATGGAAGAAGTGAAGCATTTCATATCATAGAGGGGATTGGCTTTGATAATATGAGAAATGTTTCAAAAAAATATAATGGGAATTTTAATTATTTTTATAAAGATGGGATGAATATTAATATATATTTTAGAAAATGAGGTAGTATGAAATTAATAATTGTAGATGATGATTATTTAGTTACAAAGTCGCTGGAATCCATATTTAAAGCGGAGAACTTTACGGTGCTGGATTTAATTAATAATCCAAATGAAGCTCTTACTAGCTATAAAAAACATCAGCCAGATTTTGTTATTATGGATATTAGAATGAAAGATACTAATGGGATTGATATAGCAGCTGATATACTTGATTACGATGAAAATGCAAAGATTCTTCTATTAACCACATTTAATGATGAAGAATATATTATGAGGGCAATTAGTATTGGTTGTAAAGGATATATCTTAAAAGAAAATATTGACCGAATGATTCCTTCGGTAAAGGCTGTTCTTTCAGGTAATACAGTCTTGGATCAGAATATCATACCGTGCATTAGTGAGTATAAACCGCATAATACCCTTGATTCCTATGACCTTTTAGAGAGGGAAAAAGAGATTATAAGCTATGTGGTAAAGGGATATAATAATAAAGAAATTGCAGAGGCGCTTTATCTTTCAGAAGGAACTGTAAGAAATTATATATCCGTTATTTTGGATAAATTAGAGCTTCGTGATCGTACGCAGCTTGTAGTATTTTACTATAGTAATAAAAAGTATTAGGTTTCATCTGATACTTTTATTTTATGCTCATATCATATAGTGTTATTCTTTTAGTAATATGGTATAATATTGATAGAAAAAGAGGAGGAAGAATGTTTTACGATTATAAAGCAAAAGATATGGATGGTAAAATGAGATCCATGAGTGAATATAAAGGAAAGGTAGTTATCGTAGTGAATACAGCTAGTGCTTGAGGCTTTACACCTCAGTTTCTAGGTTTAGAAGCTCTATATAAAAAATATAATGAAAGGGGACTTGAAATACTTGGATTCCCTTGTAATCAGTTTAAAAATCAAGATCCAGGAACAAATAAGGAAATTAAAAAAATTGCATTAGAGACATATGGCGTAACATTTGATATGTTTCAAAAGATTGATGTAAAAGGAGAAGACCAGCATCCCTTATTTGATTTTTTAACAAAGGAGAAAAAAGGATTTTTAACAAGAAATATTAAATGGAATTTTACAAAATTCCTTATTGATAGAAATGGAAATGTAATAAAAAGATATGCTTCTAGTGTGAAACCAGAGCATATGGAACAGGATGTACTTAGACTACTGGAGGAGGGTGAAAATGAAGTTTAAAGATTATCCATATACCAGAATTGATATTGAAAAGGTAATGGAAGAAGAGGGTAAATTATTAGTAGAATTTGAACAGGCAGATTCTTTTGAAAAGCAGAGTGCAATTATTGATAAATTAAATGAGATAAAAAAGGAAATTCAAACATCATTTCAGCTTGCTTATATAAGAAATAGTATTGATACAACAGATGAATTCTATGAAAAAGAAAAGCAGTTTTTAGATATGAATGCCCCTGTTTTAGGCTCTCTTTCCAATAAATTTAATCAACTGCTTTTAGAATCTAAGTTTAGAAAAGAATTAGAAGAAAAACTTGGAAAGTATTTATTTACAAAAACAGAGTATGAACTAAAAACATTTTCTGAAGAGATTATTCCTTTACTTCAGAAAGAAAATAAATTAACAAGTGAATATATGAAGCTACTGGCATCTGCGAAGATTATGATGGATGGAAAAGAGCATAATTTATCTCAAATGACTCCTTATTTAGAACTAAAAGATAGAGAAAAAAGAAGAGAAGCGACTTTCAAAAAAATGGCTTTCTTTGAAGAAAATGAAGAAAAATTTGATACAATTTATGATCAATTAGTAAAAATAAGACATGAAATTGCAATTAAACTAGGCTATGAAAATTATGTTCAGCTCGGTTATGATAAGATGGGTAGAACAGATTATACGCCAGAAGATGTAGCAAATTATAGAAGGCAGGTTTATGAAGAGGTAGTGCCATTTGCAACAACGCTTTGGAATAGACAAAAAGAGAGAATTGGAGAAGAAGATTTTAAATACTATGATGAGTTTTTAAAATTTACTACAGGAAATGCTACGCCAAAAGGTAAAGAAGAGTGGATGATTGAAAAAGCAAAGAAAATGTATAAGGAGCTCTCTCCTGAAACCAATGAATTTTTTACCTTTATGACAGAAAATGGACTGCTTGATTTAACAGCGAAAAAAGGAAAAGTAGGTGGTGGATACTGCACATTTATATCAGAGTATAAAGCACCGTTTATCTTCTCTAATTTCAATGGAACAAGTGGTGATGTGGATGTACTAACTCATGAAGCAGGACATGCTTTCCAGGGCTTTCGATCAAGAAACTTTGAGGTGCTTGAGTACATAGGACCAACTTCTGAGCTCGCTGAAGTTCATTCAATGAGTATGGAATTCTTTACATGGCCATGGATGAATGAATTTTTTGAAGAAGATACAGAAAAATATAAATTCTCACATTTAGAAGGAGCTGTGAAATTTGTTCCTTATGGCGTATGTGTGGATGAATTCCAGCATTTTGTATATGAAAATCCAAATGCAACTCCTGCTGAGAGAAAAGCAGAGTGGAAGAGATTAGAAGAAAAATATCTTCCACATAGAGATTATGATGGCATCGATATCCTTGAAAGAGGAGGCTTCTGGTTTAAACAGTCTCATATCTTTGCAATGCCATTTTACTATATTGATTATACGCTTGCTCAGATGTGTGCACTTCAGTTCTGGCACCGCTCAAGAACAGATAGAGAAAATGCTTGGAAGGATTATATTAAATTATGTTCTTCAGGTGGATCAAAGCCATTTGTACATAGTATAGAGGCATCGAATATTAAAAATCCATTTGTTTCTGGCACAATAAAAGAAACATTAAAACCAGTAAAAGAGTATTTAAATAGTGTGAATGATAAAGAGTTATAAGATGACATTTGACGATTATTTATATACTAGATTGGATATAGAAAAAGAAGAAAAAGAGTTCCTCGTTTTATTAGAGGAATTTAAAGGGGCTAAATCTTTTGATATTGCTTATGACCTTCTTTCTAAAATCAATGAAAAGACAAATGATTGGCAGACTTCTTTTCAGCTTGCTCACATTAGAAATAGTAGGAATATTTATAATGAATTCTATGCAAAGGAAAAGGAGTTTGTTAATGATGTTTCTCCAAGGGTGACATCCCTTAAAAATAAATATTATAAGGCACTTTTAGCATCTAAATTTAGAAAAGAATTAGAAAAAGAGTTTGGAGAGCATCTCTTTACTCTTTTGGAATACTCTTTAAAGGTGTTTTCAGATGATGTTATTGACCTTTTAAAAGAAGAAAATAGACTTTCAAATGAATATACAAAGCTTAAAACATCCGCTAAGATTTTATTTGATGGAAAGGAGAATAATCTTTCTCAGATGAGTTTTTATTTAGAACATGAGGATCGAAGTATTCGAAAAAAAGCATTGATTGAGTGGATGAAATTCTTTGAAGAAAACGAAGAAGAGTTTGATGAAATCTATGATAAATTAGTTCATGTAAGAGATGCTATGGCTAAAAAATTAGGCTATGAAAATTTTGTTCAGCTCGGCTATGATCGAATGAAAAGATCGGACTATACCTATAAGGATGTAAAAGTATTTAGAGAGGAAGTACAGAGATATCTTGTACCGCTTGCGACTTCTCTTTATCAAAAGCAGGCAGAGAGAATAGGGATAGAAGATTTTAAATACTATGATGAGCCCTTTAAATTTAAAAATGGTAATCCTCTTCCAAAAGGAAATAAGGAGTGGATGGTACAAAAAGCAGAGAAGATGTACTATGATCTTTCAGATGAAACAGGAGAGTTTTTTAGCTTGATGATAGAAAAGGATCTTCTGGATTTAAGTGCTAGAAAAGGAAAAGTAGGTGGAGGGTACTGCACGTATTTATCAAAGTTTAAAGAGCCATTTATCTTTTCTAATTTTAATGGGACGAGTTATAATGCAAAGGTTTTAACGCATGAAGCAGGGCATGCATTTCAAAAGTATTTATCTAGAGCTTATAAAGTGTTTGAATACCTTGTTCCTACTTATGAACTAGCAGAAGTTCACTCGATTGGAATGGAGTTTTTAACAAGGCCTTTTATGGAAGAATTCTTTGAGGAGGATGCAGATAAATATAGATTTTCTCATCTAGACCGCTCTATTAAGTTTATTCCTTATGGAACATGTGTGGATGAATTTCAGCATTTTGTATATGAAAATCCAGATGTTACACCCAAAGAGAGAAAAGCGGAGTGGAGAAGGCTGGAAGAAAAATATTTTCCTCATAGAGACTATGATGGCATGGACTTTCTGTTAAGAGGAGGCCTTTGGTTTAAGCAGATGCATATTTTCTTAAAGCCATTTTATTATATCGATTATGCACTGGCTCAGTTATCTGCAATGCAGCTATGGATACAGTCAAAAGAAGATAAAAAATCTACATGGAATAATTATATGAAATTATGTGCTATTGGAGGCTCAAAGCCTTTTTTGGAGGCAATAGAAAGTGCAAATATAAAAAATCCATTTAAACATGGTACAGTAAAAGAAGTAGTAGAGCATCTTACAATGTATGTAGATGCTTTAGATGATAGAATATAAGGAGGCATATGAAATTAATATCGTGGAATGTTAACGGTTTAAGAGCTGTTATGAAGAAAGGATTTATGGATTATTTTAATTCTGTAGATGCGGATATGTTTTGTTTACAAGAGATTAAAATGCAGGAAGGTCAATTAGAAATGGATTTACCTGGATATCATCAGTATTATAATTATGCTGTGAAAAAAGGGTATTCAGGAACTGCTATATTTACTAAAAAAGAGCCTCTTTCTGTTTCTTATGGTATAGGTATTGAGGAGCATGATCAAGAGGGAAGAGTAATAACAGTAGAGTATGAAAACTTTTATTTAGTAACGTGTTATACTCCTAATTCTAAAAGAGGACTTGAAAGACTCGATTATAGACAGGTATGGGAAAAAGATTTTAGAGAATATTTAAATACTTTAAAAGAGAAAAAACCAGTTGTTCTATGTGGCGATTTAAATGTGGCTCATAAGGAAATTGATCTTAAAAATCCTGATACAAATCATAAGAATGCAGGATTTACAGATGAAGAGAGAAGATGTTTTACAGAGCTTTTAGAGGATGGATATATTGATACTTTTAGATATTTTTATCCGGATAAAGTGGATGCGTATTCTTGGTGGTCTTATATGAGAAAAGCAAGAGATCGAAATGTAGGCTGGAGAATTGATTATTTTGTTGTAAGTGATAGTTTCAAAGATCAAATAGTGGATGCTAGTATTGATCATGATATTTTAGGAAGTGATCACTGCCCTGTGATATTGGAGGTTAATGATGGAATATAAATTAAAATCATTTAGTGAACTCGGTGCAAATGAATTATATGAAATTTTAGCGCTTAGAAATAAAATATTTACAATAGAACAAGAGAGTATTTATTTAGATGTGGATAATAAAGATAAGATTGCTTATCATTTGTTTTTAGTGGATAAGGATGAGGTAATATCTTATTGTAGACTGCTTCAAAAAACAGAGGATAAAAAGGCTAGTATTTCTAGAGTTCTTGTAAAAAAAGAGCATAGAGGAAATGGCTATGGTCTTGAACTGATGAAAAGAGCAATTGACTTTTTTGATGAAGATATTGAAATATCAGCACAGCACTATCTAATAGAGTTCTATGAGCATTTAGGATTTAAAAAGACTTCTGAAGTCTATGTAGATGGTGGCGTTTTGCATGTGGATATGGAGCTTTTAAAATAATGAACTATATAATATTTGATTTAGAGTGGAATCATCATAGTGCAAGAAATAGAAAAAAGTATAAAAAATATAATCCAAGAACCAAAGGGTTTAATGAAATTATTGAAATTGGTGCAATTAAATTAAATGAAAAATTTGATATTATTGATACCTTTAGAGTATTTATTAAACCCAATATCTATAAGGCGATTAATCATAATATTTTAGATCTTACTGGTATTACCGATGAGGATTTAAAATATGGACTTGATTTTGAAAAAGCGATGACGGAATTTATTAAATGGATGGGAACAGATTATTATACTTGTACTTGGAGTGATACAGATATTAGGGTATTAAAAAATAATTTTGAATATTATTTTGCTGGTAAAGATATTCGGGATATTATTTTTCCTTTTATTGATATACAAAAATATTGTATGGATCTTTTAAAAGAAAAAAATCAAATTAGTTTAAAAGATGCTTCAGAAAGATTATGTATTCAATTAAAAGATGAGTTTCATATGGCTCTTAGTGATACTAAATTTACATTTGAAATATTTAAAAAGATTTATAAAAAAGAAAATATACAAGATTATATCGTAAATGATTTTAATAATATGTATTATAATAAAGTGGGTGAAGTAACAAATAAAGAGATTGTAGGTCTTCATTTAAATAGAATATGTAAGGTATGTAATAATATATTAATTGTTGAAAATTATTTTTTTGATGCAAGATATAAAATGCTGAGAGAAACACTTCGATGTGATTATTGTAATAGGGTCTTTAGAAGAAATACAAGCCTTAGAAGGAATTTAAATGGAGACCTTATAGTAAAGAAGAGGAAGAATGAAGAATAAAGTGATTTTAGCATATATTGCAGTATGTTTATTTTGGGGATCGACGTATCTTGCGATTCGAATTGGAGTAACTGATTTTCCGCCTTTTACCTTCTGCGCGATACGCTTTACAATAGCAGGGTTGATTGTTTTACTTTATGCAAAAGTAAAGAAGCTGGAATTTCCTAAGAATAAATCTACTTATATCAATCAGAGCATTATTGGAATTATTCTTTTACTAGGGGGTACAGGAATTGTTTCTTATGCTGAGAAAACAGTGGATTCAAGTATTGCTTCTCTTTTAATATCAACAGTACCTCTTTTTATTGCCTTATGGGAAGTATTGATTTTTAAGAGAAAGCGAATATCTAAATTAGGGATCCTAGGTCTTATTATAGGGTTTGTAGGCGTTTCCTATCTAATTTTATCGGGGCATAAAATTATGAGTTTTGATATAAAGGGGATGGCTCTTGTCTTAATGGCAGCTATTTTCTGGTCAATAGGAACGGTTTTTTCTCACATGATAAAAAAAGATGGGGATATTGCAGTTAGTATTGGAATTCAAATGATTTCAGGTGGACTTGCATTATTTTTACTCGGATTTATTGTTGGAGAGTTCCAATATGTAGAAATGTCTTTAAAAACAGCACTTGCAATAGCATATCTTATTATATTTGGTTCTTTAGTTGGCTATAGCTCTTATATTTATTTATTACAACACTGGCCAGCTTCAAGGGTAGGAACCTATGCTTATGTGAATCCAGTTGTTGCACTTATTTTAGGGCATTTCATCTTAGGAGAACAAGTATCTTTTGATATTGTTCTTTCGATGATTGTTATTATTTCAGGGGTAATCCTTGTACAGAAATCTAAAATAGAAGATATATAATAGTAATGGACTTTGATAAACTCAAAGTCCATTTTTTTAAAATTCTGCTGCGTTTATGATATTTGTATCATATTTATCAATATGAGCGTTTATAAAAATACTCTTGTAATCAGCATCAGTAGTTGCAACATTGCTTCTGAAAATATCTATTTTCCCAATTTGATAATCTAGTTCACCATTTTTTAATTTTACAATATTATTTAAAAATACTGGTATATAAACGGGATAACCGATTTCATTTTCATGATTTATAGCAGTTAGTTTATAAATAAATATAGTTTGATTATAAATAGGGTTATAGCTTAAATCAATACCATCTTTAACAGATAAGAAATATACTTTATGAAGCGTTACATCTTTATATTTTCTCTTCGCTAAATTCTCTCTATTTTCCCAGTATCCACCAAAATATACTTTGGAAGGTGAATTTGATTTTTCTTGTTCAAGATAAGCTATTACCACATCATTTGCCTGTTTTAATATTTTTTCTTTATCCGTTTTTGGAATTTGATCTAAACTATTAATGTATTTAGAATATGTACCGATTTCTATTTCTTTTGTTAAAGGTTTTTTTAACGATACACCTAAATCATAATTAATTGTTGAATAGCTCATACTAGCTTCTACTGTTACTGTATTTTTTTCGTAATCAGTATTAATGATGTTTAAATAAAGTAGCTCTGTAATGCTATTTGTTTTAGCATAGGAAGCATACAGATTTAAATTTGGATAAACGCCTTCTGCATTAATTACTACATCATTGAATACTTCGTCTTCCGTCAGTTCTCTAATTACTAAGAAGGTGTCTTCTGGTATCTGAATCTCCTTTTCTTTAAAGATTGGATTAATACCAGCCTCTTCTGCTAGGGCTTCATCATACAAACATTTTACTGTGATTGTTTGACCATTTGATAAGTTCATATTTTCAGATGTAGTATATTGTACTGTTTGAACAAAAGCTAGTACCTGAGTATATTTCTCATCTTTCACATCTAAATTATTTAGGATTTTATTTACATTTTTTGATATAAATAAAGACCCTTCTCCATCAATACCATCATAATTTATTGAGTATCCTTCGCTTAAATCAATATCAATTGAAGAACATCCTACGAGTGCAAATAGTATGATGATTGATGCACTTAAAATAGTTAAAAATTTTTTCATTTCATCCTCCTTGTTGTCTGAGTAAAATTATATCATACTATCCTCTAATATGTAAGATATAAATAAATCAAATATTTTTTTCATCGATTGATGTCTTCTAAGCATCGCTTCTGGATGCCACTGCACGCCCATCATAAAAGGCTTTTTTTGATATTCCACAGCTTCTATAATTCCATCTTCAGAATATGCGGATACGATTAAATCTCTTCCCAGACTCTTAACTGCTTGGTGGTGCATACTATTTACGTAGATACTCTTTCCATAAAGTGATTCTAGCATGGTATCTTTTTCTATAGTTATACTGTGTACAATCTGACTTTCATCTCTCATAAATACATGTCCTCTTGCATTTTCTATTTGAGATAAATCTTGATAAAGAGTGCCTCCTAATGCAATATTTATTAGCTGATGGCCACGGCATATGCCCAAAATAGGAATATTCTTTTCCATTGCTTTTTTTATTAGCTTCATATGCAGTATATCTACTTCATAGTCGAATTCACCACATGCTTTTATAGGACTTTCATTATATACTAATGGATGAACATCAATGCCTCCTGTTACTAAAAGTCCATCCATGCTCTTTATATAATCATCGATGAGCTCTTCGTTAAAATGTGCAGGTATTATTAGTGGAAGTCCACCAGACCTTTCGATTGCATGAACATAATCTTGACATATGGATGTTCTATTTTCTTTTTTTGATGTTGTTAATCCGATTATTGGTCTTTCCATATATTTTCCTCCCATTGATATTATAGCATAATTATTTAGAAATATTATAAAATAAGTTTTTGTAAAAAAAAATGAATTGTGAATAAAATGTAATGAATTTTAAGTGTCAAATGTTCTAAAAAGTTTGGAAATAGTATATTTTAGAATATGTTAATTTTTAGAAATATATTAAAACTGGAAGAAATGCTTTTAATTAATCAAGAAATATGAAATCGATAATTGTTCTCATTGACAAAATTAATTATCCATTTATAATATTATGTGATGTTTATGGTTTTAAATAAATATTGTTGTAATGGGAATATATATCTGCAATATATTATATATTTTCATTGGAAAGGTTTAGATTTATAGTAAGAAAGGAAAATTTATGAGAAAGATATTTTTAAAAGGTTTATCACTCTTTTTAGTATTTTCGATGTTGTTTACAATGTCTATATTTGCTA